>Ga0214474_1000461_pt1 | contig 20377 bp, 18 predicted proteins | sample RVTome_2_FD_187335 | JGI IMG/M metagenome (GOLD analysis project Ga0214474, IMG submission 187335) | Soil microbial communities from uranium-contaminated site in the Upper Colorado River Basin, Wyoming, United States - RVT95D214 HiSeq ...
TTAAAGTATCTTCAACATTTCCTGTTTTTAAAGGTATTATAGGAGTTTCGCTTCCCATGATGTCATAACCTGAATCCTTAATATCACTGGCTGCCCTGTCCCTGTTTTCCCAGAGTTTCTTTATTAATTCGGAATCATTTTTTATTAATTCCAATGCAGCTATTGATGCTGCAATTACACATGAGGGAAGGGCTGTAGAAAATATAAAGCTCCTGGCGGTATTCTGAATCCATTCGATAACCTCTCTATTACCTGTAACAAATGCGCCGAAAGAACCGAGGGCCTTTGAGAATGTACCCATCTGGATGACCCAGGGTTCCGGTTTAATATTAAAATGTGAAAGTGTACCTCTGCCATTACCGAGGACTCCTGTGCCATGCGCATCGTCTATATAGAGTATCGCATTATTTTTCTTGCATATATCGTAAATGCCAGCTAAAGGAGCGATGTCTCCGTCCATGCTGAAAACTGTATCTGTTATAACTATCTTATTTTTTGCATCTTCTTTTCTTATTAAATCCTCGAGATGCGATAAATCTTTATGCCTGTAAATTACTGTCTTAGCCTTGCTCAGCCGACATCCGTCTATAATGCTTGCATGGTTGAGTTCATCGCTGAATATCATATCATCCTCATCTGTAATAGCTGGGATGATGCCTGAATTTGCTGCGTATCCTGAATTAAATACAAGAGCGGATTCTGTTTCTTTGAATTGAGCAGTCTTATCCTCAAGCTCCTTATGCAGAATGCTTCCCCCGCTAAGGAGTCTCGAAGCTCCGGAACCAGAGCCATATTCATCAAGGGCTTTTTTTACTTCATTAATTATATAAGGATGGTTTGCAAGACCGAGATAGTCATTAGATGAAAAATTTACATATTCCCTGCCACCCAATTTTATCTTTGACCCTTGCGGAGATGCCCTGTCTTTTATCTCCCTGAAGAGTCTGTTTTCTTTTAGAATTTTGAGTTTTTCGAAAAACATAAGCATATTTTAGCACAATATTCCTTTAGCTTTTGTGACTGACTTCTGTAACTAAATTTAAAATTTTGGGAAACCTCTAAAAATCTCTTGACAATTTTTTTTACCCTGTGGTAAGCTTTTGTCGCTTTTCGAACTACTCGATTGGAAGGTGTGAAATGCTAAATATAGAAATAAAGTGGCTAATTGTTCTCGCCATAAATTTTCTCGCATTGCTCTTCATTTTAAATCTTATTCTCTTTAAACCCCTCCTCAAACTTTTCAAGGAAAGAGAAGATACGGTTAAGGGTTCTCTTAACGCTGCCAAGGATATGAGTGCTAAAAAGGAAGAAGGCATCACCAGACTGAACCGGGAACTTTCTGAGGCCAGAGGTAAGGCAAAAGAGACATTCGAAGCACTCAAGGCCGAGGGTCTTAACAAGAATAAAGAGGTGCTTGGAGCGGCTGAGACAGAGGTATCTGCAATGCTCGATAAGGCCAGGGCAGAGGTTAAAGCCGAGGCTGAAAAGGCGAGGAAGGCATTAAGAGCCGATGTTGAAAAGTTTTCAGACGAAATCGTAAGAAAGCTGGTAAGCGCATGAAAAAAGTTCAACTTAAAAAAATCACGGTTATTTTTGCAGGTTGTATTTTGAGTTTAGGACTTGTATCTTTTGCCTTTGCAAGTGGTGGGGGAGAAGAGGCAGCCGTCCCGCTATGGAAAGATTATTTGTGGAAGATCATTAATTTTGGAATACTATTCTTTATCCTCTTTAAATTTGGTAAAAAACCTATCCAGTCTTTTCTGAAGCAAAGGACTGAACTCATTGAAAAGACCCTTAAAGAGGCTAAGGAGGCAAAAGATCTTGCGCAAAAGGCACTTCAGGAGGTCGAGGAGAGATTTAGAACAAAGGATAAAGAGATAGAAGAGATTTTATCTGCATCAAAACGCATTGGTGAACAAGAGCGGGATAAACTTCTCGAAGAGGGTAACAAACTCAGAGAAAAGATATATGAGCAGGCAAAAGTAAATATAGATTATGAGCTTAAGCATGCAAAAGATGCAATTAAAGCTGAGGCTGTTGAGATAGCAATGGAGCTTGCAGAGAAGAAGCTTAAGGAGAAGTTAACAAAGAAGGATCAGGAAAGACTTCTTGAGGAGTCTCTTATGAAGATAGGAGGCAAAGGTTGAAAGAGATAAAACAAGCAAAGAGATACGCAAATGCATTACTTAGGAACGTAGGCATCGAAAATGCGCAGCAGGCGATTAGTGAAATCAGTGTAGTCAATGAGCTTATGGGCAGAAGTAAGGAGTTCAAGAGTCTACTTATCAACCCCCAGTTTACATCAGAAGATAGAAAAAAGGTTATAACGCAGATCTCAGAGAAGATCAAGCTTTCTGAAAACACAGTAAAATTTATTTTGCACCTTTCAGAGTTAGGAGGTATCCTTTTCCTTTCAGAGATTATACGAATTGCTATTAACCTCTATCTTGAAAAGAAACGCAAGGTCAAGGCAGTTGTTATGACTCCGATTGAGATAAGCAAAGATTATGAGAACACTCTGAGATCTTCCCTGAAGAAAATAACTGACAGGGATGTTGACATAGAGTATGTGATGGACCCTTCACTTCTTGGTGGAATCCTCATCAAGATGGGAAGTACTATGTATGATACAAGTCTAAAGGGCCAGTTAAGGCTTTTAAAAGATGAGCTTATAAAGGGGTGATATTATGGCAATTAAGGTAGAAGAGATTAAGACAGAAGAAATAAGTGAACTTCTAAAGAAGCAGATAACAGACTTTGAGAAAAAGGTAGATGTCAGTGAAATAGGCAGTGTTACCTATATTGGTGATGGTGTTGCAAAGGTTTACGGCCTCGATAAGTGTATGAATCTGGAGATGCTTGAGTTTCCAAACGGTGTCTATGGCATGGCACTGAACCTTGAGGAAGATTTGGTAGGTGCTGTTCTCTTCGGTGAGGATAAACTTGTCAAGGAAGGGGATATTGTAAAGCGTACCGGTAAGGTTATGGAGGTGCCGGTTGGCGAGGCAATGGTAGGAAGGGTAGTGAATGCAATAGGACAGCCAATAGACGGGAAGGGGCCTATAAATTCCAAAGAGACAAGAAAGGTTGAGGTTATAGCGCCCGGTATCATAAGGAGGCAGCCTGTTACCCAGCCCCTGCAGACAGGTATTAAGGCAATTGATGCTATGATTCCTATTGGAAGGGGACAAAGAGAGCTTGTCATAGGTGACCGGCAGATAGGAAAGACAGCTATCCTGGTCGACACGATAATTAATCAAAAAGGTGGAGATGTTATCTGCATCTATGTGGCAGTTGGTCAGAGAAGACCGGCTGTTGTTAATACGGTTCAGAAACTTGAACAAATGGGTGCAATGGCACATACAATCGTTGTAGTTGCAACAGCGAGTGAGCCTGCACCAATGCAATATATAGCCCCATATGCGGGGTGTGCCATGGGTGAATATTTCAGGGACTCAGGTAGACATGCCTTTATCGGTTATGACGACCTTACCAAACAGGCACAGTCATACAGGCAGCTTTCCCTGATCCTGAGACGTCCTCCTTCACGCGAGGCATATCCTGGTGACGTTTTCTACCTCCATTCAAGGCTTCTCGAAAGAGCGGCAAAAATGAGTGACGCAATGGGCGGCGGTTCACTTACGGCAATACCTGTCATAGAGACACAGGCCGGTGACGTCTCTGGATATATACCTACAAATGTTATCTCAATTACGGACGGTCAGATATATCTTGAGCCGGAACTCTTTTACGGTGGTGTCAGACCGGCTGTTAATGCAGGTCTTTCTGTCAGCCGTGTTGGAGGCGCAGCACAGATAAAGGCTATGAAACAGATTGCAGGAATGCTCAGGCTTGACCTTGCACAGTACAGGGAGCTCGCAGCATTTGCACAATTTGCTTCTGATCTTGACAAGGCAACCCGTGACCAGATCGAAAGGGGCAGAAGGATGATTGAGCTCCTGAAACAGGACCAATATGTGCCAATGCCTGTTGATGACCAGATAATGGTTATATTTGCGGGAACCCAGGGCTTTCTCGATGACCTGCCTGTTGAGGCAATAAGATCCTTTGAGGATGGGTTCCTTAGATATATAAGGGCGGAAAAGCAGGATCTAAAGAAGCAGATAATGGAAAAGAAGGTAGTAGATGATGACATTAAAGCAAAGATAACCGAGGCAGTCACAGCATTCAAAAAGTCTTTTCAGGCATAATAAGCAGGGATAGGAGAAGATAGATGCCAACTTTAAGGGATATAAGAAAAAGATTAAAGGCGATCCAGAATACAAAAAAGATTACGGCAGCTATGAAAATGGTGGCTGCTTCAAAGCTGAGGAAGGTTCAGGACAGGATGCTGAACTTCAGGCCTTATGCTATAAAAATGGATTCTGTCCTGTCTGACCTCGCTAAGGGGACGGAGAGAGAAATCCACCCCCTCCTTGCCATGAGACCAAGGAAGACTGTAGAGGTTATTGTTCTCACTTCTGACAGGGGCCTCTGCGGAGCTTTTAATACAAATATCCTTAGGGCTTCAGCCAAATACATTGATAGTCTTAAAAAAGAAGGCATGGAAATAAGTCTTAGTACAGTCGGAAGAAAAGCACGTGATTACTTCCGCAGGAGAAATGTAACAATAAGAAAATCATGGACCGGTCTCTCTGGAAAAATAAGCTATTTACCTGCCCAGGAGATTGCAGGCGAACTCATAGAAAGTTATAAAAATGAGACTATAGATGAGGTTATTCTTATTTATAACGAATTTAAGTCACTTATTCATCAGAAGGTCTCTATTATGAAGCTCCTCCCGGTTGGTTCGCTGGAACCGGAAGAAGGCCAGGCCAAGGAGCCTCTTACAAGTGGTGATCTCCTATTTGAACCTTCAAAAGAAGCGATATTTGAAACACTGTTACCAAAACATATTGAAATCCAGGTTTATAGAGGGGTACTTGAATCACAGGCTGCTGAAGAGGCCGCAAGGATGGCTGCTATGGAGAATGCAACGAAAAACTGCGGAGAACTTATAGATAAAGTTACACTACTGGCTAATAAGGTGCGACAGGCAGGTATCACAAAAGAGCTGATGGATATTGTCGGTGGTGTTGAGGCACTGAAATGACAATCCGTCGCTGTGTTCATTATCCATGGCACGAATCACAAATAGAAGATATGAAATATTAAGGGGGTATAGGTTATGAATGAAGGTAAAATATCACAGGTAATAGGTGCGGTAGTAGATGTTGAATTTGAAAAACAATTACCAAGAATCCGCGACGCTATGAAGATAGACGAGGCAGGAGATCCATCAAAGGGGATACCGGAGATTCATGTTACATTGGAGGCAGCTATTCACCTTGGTGAGAATAAGGTAAGGACCATAGCTATGGGAGCAACAGATGGTCTTGTAAGAGGTATGAAGGTAGTGGATACCGGGCAGCCAATAACCGTGCCTGTTGGTAGTGATGCATTAGGAAGGCTAATTAATGTCATAGGTGAGCCTATTGATGAGCTGGGGCCAATACAGGCAAAAGAAAGATGGCCTATACACAGACTCGCACCTGAGTTTGTTGACCAGGAAGCTACTACTCAGGTATTCGAGACAGGTGTTAAGGTTTTTGACCTTCTTGTGCCGTTTGTCAGGGGCGGTAAGATGGGGATGTTCGGAGGCGCAGGAGTTGGTAAGACTGTTATTATAATGGAAATGATACATAACATCGCTATGGTTCACGGCGGTGTGTCAGTGTTTGCAGGTGTCGGTGAGAGGACAAGGGAAGGCAATGACCTTTATCTCGAGATGAAGCATTCAGGTGTTTTACCAAAGGCAGCCCTTATCTATGGCCAGATGAATGAGCCTCCCGGAGCAAGGGCAAATGTTGGTCTAAGCGCCCTTACAGTAGCAGAATACTTCAGGGATCAGGGACAGGACGTTCTCTTATTCATTGATAATATCTTTAGATATACACTCGCCTGGGCTGAGGTTTCGGCACTGCTTGGAAGAATGCCATCAGCTGTTGGTTATCAGCCTACGCTCGGAACCGACATGGGTGCGCTTCAGGAGAGAATTACAACCACAAAGAAGGGTGCTATTACATCCATGCAGGCTATATATGTCCCTGCAGATGACCTCACTGACCCTGCTGTTGCAACAGCATTTACACATCTGGACGGGACGGTTGTTCTTTCGAGACAGATTTCAGAGCTCGGTATATACCCTGCGGTTGACCCTCTGGATTCCACATCGAGGATACTTGACCCAAATGTTCTTGGGGCAGAGCACTATAGGGTAGCGAGAAGTGTTCAGGTTGTATTACAGAGATATAAAGAGCTTCAGGATATCATTGCAATCCTCGGTATAGAGGAACTCTCAGAGGATGATAAACTTATAGTTGCAAGGGCAAGAAAGCTCCAGAGATTTCTGAGCCAGCCTTTCCATGTTGCAGAGACATTCACAGGTAATGCCGGGAAATATGTCAAAACAGCGGATACTATAAAGGGCTTCAATGCAATAGCAGAAGGAAAATATGATGATATGCCTGAACAGGCATTCTATATGGTCGGGCCAATAGAGGAGGTTGAAGAGAAGGGTAAGAAGCTCGGCTGGAGCAGACAGATATAGAACCGAAGGGAGAAAAGATAAAGTGGAGAATAAGCTAATACTTGAAATCGTAACCCCTCATGGCCTTGTGTTAAGCGAAGAGGTTGACGAAGTAGTATGTACCGGAAGCGAAGGTGAGTTTGGTGTACTTCCAGGTCACGTGCCTTTTTTTACAACCCTTAAAATAGGGATGCTCGCTTATAAAAAAGGAACTGCAACGAAATATGTCTTTGTAAACTGGGGCTATGCTGAGGTCGGGCCGGATAAAGTTCTGGTGCTCGCTGACAGTGCAGAAAAATCTGATGAGATAGATGTTGAAAGGGCAAAAACTGCAATGAAGAGGGCAGAAGAAAGACTCAAGAAGGCAGAAGAGATAGATTTTGCAAGAGCAACATCATCCCTTGAAAGGTCAGTCTCAAGAGTACAGGTAGCAGAAAAAAGATCTTAGGATAATTTTAAAGTTTAAAGGTATCTCACAAAAAGGCCATGCGGAAATGCATGGCCTTTTTATTTAGACTTATCAAATTGATAATTAATCATTAATTATGCTATAAAAATGGTGTATTATTAATTAAGGAGAACCCGGATACATGCCAAAAGAGAATGTCCTTATAATTGATGATGAGGAATTCATACTGCAACTTTCCAGAGATATATTGATAAAGAGTCAATATAATGTAAAGACCGCCTCGGACGGAAAGGAAGGGATAAACCTCATTGAAAGTGATAAGTTTGACCTAATATTGACAGATATAAAGATGCCTAATATCAACGGCCTGGATGTTATCAGGCATGTAAGGGTGACTAATAAAGAGATACCGATTATTGTTATCACAGGACATGGTACGCTTGATATTGCAATAGATTCCCTGAGGTTAGGGGCTCAGGGGTTTATCTTGAAGCCTTTTACCCCGGCAGAGCTCAGGAATGCTGTTGCTGAGGCATTGGAAAAAACAAGATTGCTTAGTGAAAATATAAGGATGCGTACACTAATGCCGCTTTTTGAGGTTAGTAAAGAGATAATAGGCGAGGTCGACCCTAAAAGACTGCTTAAATTAATAGTGGACATTGCTGTTAAAGAAACACGGGCAGATAAAGTATGTCTTGCATTAATAGATGATGCGACAGGCAAGTTGAATGTGAAGGAATTTTATGGGTTGTCACCTAATTTTGTTAGAGACTTTGAAAATATATATAGTGCGAACATAGCAGGGCTTATTTTTAAAGATAAAAAACCTTTCCTTATTACTCCTGGGGTTAGACTACCTCATGAATTTGAGAAGGTGAGAGAGATTGAGGGTGTATCTTCTGGTGTTTATGTACCACTAACAATCAGGGGTAATATTATCGGTCTCCTCTGCATAGGCAGAACAGGTACTGAACACCCATTTACCCCATCCGAAGTCGAACTTGTTTCAGTCCTGAGCGGCCAGGCCGCCGCTGCAATAGAGAATGCGCGTCTCTATGAAAAGCTCGAACAGTCTTATCTTTCTGTGATGGTTTCCCTCTCATGCGTAGTTGAGGCAAGGGATTTGTATACAGACAAGCATATGAAAGATATTGCAGAATATTCTGTTGAGATTGCGAACAAATTAGGGCTTTCTGATAATGATACTGAAAACATCAGAAAAGCAGCCCTTTTGCATGATATAGGGAAGATATCTGTGCCTGACCATATTCTCATGAAGCCGGGTAAACTTTCTGAAGAGGAAAAGGAGGTTATTAAAAAACATCCTGCAAACGGTGCTAAGATAATCGAGCCGGTTGAACCACTGAAACATGCAACAAAGATAATAAAGCACCACCAGGAGTGTTACAACGGCACAGGTTATCCTGAAGGTCTTCGAGGGAAAGACATTCCCCTTGGTGCAAGGATAATAGCTGTAGCAGATGCGTTCGGCGCAATGACAACTAACAGGCCATACAGGAAAGCGCTATCCATAGACGATGCTGTAAAAGAATTGAAAAAATGTGCTGGGACACAATTCGACCCCCATCTTGTGGAGATATTTATCTCTATCCTTGAGGAAAAAGGCATCCTGAATGAACCTCTTTAAACATCCCTTGGACTGGTATGGATGCCACGCTTGACAGCATCCGGGATATAAGATTATACCAGCCAAGAATAGGATACCGTTTTTCTGTAGATTCCCTCTTGCTTTATGATTTTGTAAAACTCAAAAGGGTGAATAGTGCTGCTGACCTCGGTGCCGGATCAGGTATTGTCGGAATCTTACTTGCAAAGAAATATCCTGATGCAAATATTACCCTGTTTGAGCTTCAGGACAGCCTTGTCAGATTAGCAGAAGAAAATGTTGTCCAGAACTGTCTTGAAGACAGGATTAAGGTAATAAGATGTGATTTGAGAACACTTCCCGCTTTATCTTTTGAGCCTCATGATTATGACCTTGTTGTATCGAACCCGCCTTTCAGGAGGCTTAAGAGTGGTCTTTTAAATGTTGAGGAAGAAAAAGCCATTGCAAGACATGAGGTAAAACTAAGCCTCCGTGAACTAATCGATGCGGCATCATATCTTCTAAGGGTAAAAGGCAGGTTCTGCATAATTTATCACCCGAACAGACTTTTAGAACTTATGGATATCTTAAAAAAGAGAGATCTCGAACCAAAAAGATTGAGATTTGTTCATTCAAATATAACATCGGAAGCAAAGATGATTTTGCTGGAGGCCATTAAAAAAGGGAAAGGAGGCATTAAGGTTGATAAGCCACTTTATATCTATAAAAAGGACGGCAGTTATACAGATGAGTTAAAAGGGATATACAACCCAGAATCCAAAGTGAAGATATAAGTTGTTTATTAATTGATTTAGATAATTTATAGGACTATATAATGATTTTGGTGTATAATAGCTAAAAATTCTATGAAGGAGGAGACGTATGGTTATATCCAGGTTTTTCGGTATCTTAATTCTTTTGCTTGCCGTGCCTGCAATTACATTTGCAGCAGGTGGGCATGATGGTCTCAACTGTACTGGTTGCCATGGTATTCACAATGCAAAGGGTGAGATAATATTTGCTGTTGCACCAAACATGAAGGCAATCAGTCCAGCGACAAAAAAGCCTTTTACAGGAACAACTGCCCTTTGTCTTGGCTGTCATGAAACCATAGAAAAAGGTGGCCTCGGAATCCTTGCAGTTTCAGCTTCTCACAGCCACCCATACGGAATTGTCCCAAATACAAAGGTTGCCAATGTACCTGCAGTCTTCTTAAGGGATGGAAAATTAGAGTGTGTTGGTTGTCATGACCCTCACCCATCGTGCTTAAACTATAAATATCTGAGGGTTGATACAGCAAAAGGCGCAAAGATGCAGAATTTCTGTGCAATGTGCCATCCTAAAAAGGCAGACCCCAGTGTTCTGAAGGACCTGAAGATTTTCAATAGCATGGACGAAAGGAAGTAAACACAACAAATTAACTTCAGGCAATGATTATAAAGGGAGGGATTTAGAATATAAACCCCTCCCTTTATCCTTGATTTTATTGAAACTACTGAATGATTTTCTCACATACGTGTCCGTAGAGAAGGGGCTCTCAAAAAATACTGTAGAGTCCTATCTCCTTGACCTCAGGAAATTTCAGGATTTTCTATCATCGAAGAATAAAGAATTTGTTTCGTTTTCAAGAGTTGATATAATTGATTTTATTGAAAGCCTCAGGGGTGAAGGTTATTCCATATCAAGTATATGCAGGTTTATATCTTCAATCAGGGGGTTATGTAAATACCTCATTGTCGAGAATGTTATAAAGGATGACCCATCAGAAAACCTTCAAACACCAAAGAGATGGGAAAGACTTCCCAAATCACTTAGCATTTCGGAGATTAGATCCTTCCTCGAAGTAAACTCGTCGCCGAAGCCGTCCGGGCCAATCACAATAAGAGACTATGTAATGTTTGAACTGCTGTATTCTTCAGGATTGCGTGTCACTGAACTGGTATCCCTTAAACTCGAAGATATTAATTTAGAGGCAGGGTTTTTACGGGTCTTAGGAAAGGGGTCAAAAGAACGGGTTGTGCCTGTAAATATTAGGGCAATGGAAAGGATAAAAAAATATATAATCCAGCAAAGGCCGGAGATTCAGAAGAAGAAGCGGTCTTCTTATCTTTTTGTTACAAGGAGGGGAGGGCCGATGACAAGACAGCGTTTCTGGCAAATTATAAAGGCCTTGGGCAGGAGACTCGGAATTGAGGTTTCACCACATACAATGAGACACTCCTTTGCAACACATCTGCTTGAAGGCGGGGCTGACCTCCGATCATTACAGAAGATGCTCGGCCACTCTGACATATCAACAACCCAGATTTATACAAAGGTAACAACCGAGAGGTTAAAAAAAGTTTTTACAAAACACCATCCAAGGGCCTGAAAAATTTATTAATACAAACGTAATAATTTATGATACTCCTCTCCCATCCCTACCCCTCAAGGGGGGAGGGTGGGGGTGATGTAACTTCATTTAATGCGTTTATATTAGTTTATTTAGTTAATTTGGTTTCTAAAGTTAGGTTGCAACTAACCAGAAAAATGTGTAAACTGTGTAAACTAAATGAACCTGATGCGGAGGTAACAAATGCCTGATATATTAACCTTTGATAAGCTTTATAGATTTTGTGACCCTGATATCTTTACCTTCAATACAACGGAAGATCTGCCGGATTTTAAAGAAACCATAGGCCAGGAGAGGGCATTGCATGCCCTTGATTTTGGCTTGAGCCTTGAAAGCACCGGATTTAATATATTCATTCTCGGTGAGCATGGCACAGGCAAGATGACCACAGTAAGATCGTTCCTGTCACAGAAGGCTATGAACGAACCTGTACCTCAGGATTGGTGCTATGTTTACAATTTTAAGGACTCTGATGTATCGGTGGCTATCTCTCTCGATCCCGGGAGCGCAGTAATATTCCAGAAAGATATGGAAGAACTTATTAAGATACTGAAGGCTGAAATTCCAAAGGTCTTTGAATCAAAGGAGTATGAGAAACAAAAGAACAAGATAATAGAGGAGCCTCAGAAACAACAGAAAGACATTTTTTCCAGCCTTGAAGAAGAGGCTCAGCAAAAAGGGTTTTCAGTTCGGAAGACAGTCAGCGGACTGATAATCATACCAGTAAAGAAGACAGGAGAACCGCTAACAGAGGATGAGTACGAATTACTCGATGAGAATACAAGAAAAAAGATAGATGAGATAGGGAAGACTCTTCAAGAGAAGCTTAATGATGTAGTGCGCATAGCGCGCGAAAGTGAAAAGATGGTTAAGGAATCAATTGGGAGGCTTGAGAAGGAAGCTGCCCTCTCTTCTGTAGGCCATCTCATTGATGAATTAAAAAACAAATATAAGGATCATGAGAAGATTACCGCATATCTCGAGGATGTGAAAGAAGACATCCTCGAACACCTTGATGACTTTAAGGCTCAGGAAGAACAGGCCCCTCCACTGCCATTTATGAAGCTCCCAAAAACAGAGCCCATATTCACGAGGTACACCGTAAACGTCCTTGTTAATAACAAGGATTGCAAAGGTGCGCCATGTATATTTGAAAGTAACCCGACTTATTTCAATCTCTTCGGAAGGATTGAGCATAAGTTTCAATACGGGATTGCATTAACAGATTTTTCAATGATAAAAGCCGGCTCATTGCATAAGGCGAATGGCGGTTATATTGTAATCAATGCGCTTGATCTCTTGAGGAACATCTTTGCTTACGATTCACTGAAACGTGCTATCAGGAATAAAGAGATAAAGATAGAGGATGTCTGGGAGCAGTACAGGCTGATTTCGACAACAACCCTCAAGCCGGAGGCCATGCCGCTCGATGTCAAAGTTATACTTGTGGGGAACCCATATCTCTATTATCTACTTTACAACCTCGATGAAGAATACAGAGAACTCTTTAAGGTTAAAGCTGATTTTGACAGCAGGATGGGTAGAACAGAGGGGAATATTAATAAATATGCCTCTTTTGTTACTACCTTGTGCAGGGAAGAAAAACTCCTTCCCTTTGACAGGGCAGGCGTTGCAAAGGTAGTTGAGTTTGGTTCAAGGCTTGCAGAGCATCAGAATAAATTATCTTCAAGGTTTAGCGATATCGCCGACATACTTAGGGAAGCAAGCTACTGGGCATCAAAATCCAATAGCAATATTGTTAGCGATGGGCATGTCCAGAAGGCTATGGATGAGAGGATATTCAGGACAAACAGGATTGAAGAACACTTAAGGGAGATGATCTTAGAGGGAACTATAATTGTTGATACGAAAGGAGAGAAGGTGGGGCAGATTAACGGTCTTGCTGTTCTCGACCTGGGAGACTACAGCTTTGGAAAACCCTCAAGGATAACAGCAAAGACATATACAGGCAAGGCAGGTGTTGTTAATATAGAAAGAGAAACAAAGATGAGTGGTAAGATACATGAAAAGGCTATATTAATAATCACAAACTATCTTGGAAGCAGATATGCCCAAAAAAAACCAATTAGTCTGTCTGCATCCATTACATTCGAACAGTTATATGATATGGTTGAAGGTGATAGCGCTTCATGTGCTGAGCTTTATGCACTTCTTAGCAGTATCTCAGGAATTCCATTAAAACAAAGTGTAGCAATTACAGGCTCAATGGACCAGAATGGCGAGGTTCAACCTGTTGGCGGTATAAATGAAAAGATTGAAGGCTTTTTTGACCTTTGCAGGTTAACCGGGTTTAATGGCAGCCAGGGTGTGATAATGCCAACAAGGAATGTCAAAAACCTGATGCTGAAAAAGGATGTGGTTGAAGCTGTGAAGGATGGGAAGTTTTTTATTTATCCGATCCAGAGAGTTGACGAGGGCATAGAGATTACTACAGGCATGCAGGTCGGTGAACTCATGGATGATGGAACATATCCGGAAGGCACTATTAATTACCTCGTAGTAAAACGTCTTGCGGAGATATCAGAGGCCCTCGAGAAGAAAAAGGAAAAGGAAGAAGAAAAAGAGGAAAAAGAAAAAGATAAATGAAGAAAGCGGTATGGCTGCTTGAAGCCGTTTTATTTATTATTCTGTCCATACCGGTAGCAATCCTGCCATTGAAATGGTCAATGAAGGCCGGGGAAATACTCGGCCTTCTGGTTTTTTATTTATGGGGAAGCAGGAGAAGAATCGCAATAGAAAATCTGAAAAACTCAATATCATCTAATGCGATAACAACCGCGGAACCCGCCGAAAAAGTAATCAGAGATAATTTCAAGAATTTGGGAAAGTCTTTTGCAGAAGTCATAAAAATCTATTATGGTTTCGGCAAAAAGATAATAGATTCTGTAGATATTGAGGGCACCGAAAACTTCAATAGCGCTAAATTAAAAGGCAAGGGAATCTTATTCTTAACAGGCCATTGTGGAAACTGGGAACTCATGGTAGTCGCCGCGTCCATAAAGTTTTCAGGGATCACTATTGTAGCAAGACCAATAAATAATCCTTATATTAACAAATTAATTGAAAATGTACGACAGAGATTTGGCAATAATGTTATTTACAAGAAAGGGGCATTAAAACCACTTATTAAAGCACTTAAAAATAATGACTCTGTAGGCATATTGATGGATCAAGCTGTAATACCTGATGAAGGATATGTGATAGATTTCCTCGGCAGGGGCGCATGGACAACAAAGATGCCCGCACTTCTTGCAAGAAAGACTGGAGCAGCTGTTCTCCCTGCGTTCATACACAGAACGGACGGCCGACACAAGATAAAGATTTATCCACAAGTAGAATTGTCAGGTGATAATGATAAGGAAAATGCAGTAAAGGAAGATACTAAAAAGTTTTCACGATATATTGAAGAATATATAAAAGAGCATACTGCAGAGTGGCTCTGGATTCATAGAAGATGGAAGAGGGTCAACTCTAATCAATAAATCCGGGATTTGCATTTTCATTAAAAAATAGTAGGCATATGTGCATTAAAATCTCTTGAAGATGGTTAACCGCTTCACATAGAACTAATGAATCTCAAGAGTTCTGAAATCTTATCACTTTCTTCATCAACTATGCACTCTGAGGAATTGTCTCAGATTGCATAGTTTATCTACAGCTCAATGTCTTTGTTCAAAATGAAGGCTAACGATTACTAATAAAAGTATTCTTAATATAATTTAGACCTTATTCTTATCTGTAAAGTTCTAATGAATCTTCTTCCCATGTTTGACAGCAGCTTCCACATCCATAACCCTTTCCTGTGCCATATCCGTGATTTATGTCTGTAAAAGTGATAGTCCAGTTAGCAGTCCCTGTAGAGCAGTAAGGATAAATACTATAATTGCATTCCTGGGAAATATTGTTTGAATCTAAATTTATTGTAGTTCCAGTAAACTGTCCTGTAAAAATCATGGTATGACCTTCTACTAATTTTGAAGGAAAGGTAGTCGCAGCATTACCATCTTCTGTAACAGTTACAGTTATAAGGAAATTATGATCAACAGCGGAACAATGCCCGTCGTTACGACTTGTACAAGGTGCTTTAAGGTTCCAGATGCCAGAATATCGAGAATATGTGGAATCACAGGGTGAAGTGCCCTCCCCAAAATCCTTTAACTCTAAAAGGATTGGATCACTGTTAACGAGACTTAAATCAAGCCAGAAGGATGAAGTGTATAATGTTAAGCAAGGAATATGAAGAGTATTTGTAAGAAAATCAAATGAGGCACATTAATGTAAGGTGTCTATATAAAGAGTTACGTCTTCTGTTGTGTTACCAGTTCCATTGGTGGTATTTGTGAAAGTAACTGTATCATAATAAATCCCCGATGTCAGGTTATCGGCATTACCGTTGAGCGATGCTGTGATTGTGGTATTGGCACCAGGCATTAAAGTCCCGCTTGTTACTGATATGTCTATCCACGATTGTGTCTTAGATGCTGTCCAATCAAGAGATGAACTTCCTGTATTGGTGAGAGTATATGCCATGCTCGAAGGAATGAAAGGACCCCCTTGCATACCTGATGAGACAAAAATATCAGTAGCCAGGACCTGAAGGATAGCACCTGGGGACCGGGTGATTACAATAGATAGGTTTTTTGTGGCTGTTTTCTGAGGTGTACTGCTGTCCCGAACCTGAACCATAAAATCATATGTTCCAGCTAAAGAGGGAGTGCCGCTGATGGTACCTGATGTATTCAGGCTTAAACCACTGGGTAAGGTACCACTTGTGATAGACCAGCTATACGGTGTTGTTCCTTCTGTAGCTGCCAAGCTCTCTGAATATGAAATTCCGACTGTTCCTGAAGTGAGAGAAGTTGTTGTTATGGTAAGAGGAGATGTAACCTCATTTACAGTTAGGTTTACTGTGCGGGTTGTATTGCCATTCCAATTGGTTGTGTTAGTGAAAGTAATCGTATCGTTATAAGTTCCTGATGAAAGACTATTTGCACTATTATTTATTGACACACTAACTGTAGTACTTTCATCAGGTGATAGAGTGCCTCCTGTGGATGACAAACTCACCCAAGTCTGTGTTTTAGAGACCGTCCAGTTGATTGATGCATCCCCTGTATTTTTAACTTTAAAATCCTTACTTGAAGGAGTGAAAGATCCACCTTGGTTGCCTAATGAAGTAAGATTGTCAGTAGGAGTAACTTCAAGAATGCCTGCAGATTCTGCTGTGGTAAAGCTCCACCATGCCCCACCATCTGCATAGGTTGTTCCTTTTGAGTTCTGTGCTCGTACCTGCCAGTAGTATGTCGTACCAGGCTTCATAGCAGTAAAAGAGCTATAACTCGTGTCAGACCAATACATCCAACGACCAGTCCATCCACCCGTATCACATTTATTATTATCAACAGTGTCAATACATAAATAATAAGCGTAGGCACCACTGCTGCTCGTCCAGCTAAACGTCGGCTTCTTTGACTGATTGGTTGATCTATTGCTTGGTCCTGTTTTGGAAAATGTACCAGGAAGTATTAATAATGCAATAGCGTTAATATTGTTAAATATAATGAGTACAAAGATATTTATGATTAAGAGAGTCCTGATATATTTCATATTGCCCCCCTTTCCTGAAGAATAGTGTAAAAGTGAGGATGAATATAGGAGCAAAACATCACGCATGTCAATAACAATCTTTAACTAGCATTATACATAGTAACCTTAATAATTTCCAAAGGGAACCTTCATAATTATAGAAAGTGCACGTATGCGTAATTAATGATGAACTTCACATCAATCACTGGAGTAGCTGTTTATTTAGTTCTATGTATACTTTTTCTCTCTAATGGGACTCCGAGAGGCGTTTGTAACAGGAAGAAGCTGTGGATGAAGTCGCTTTAAACCACTTATGGATCATAGCCTTTCCAGTTTATGATAAATTACATCAAGGACGACTTTAGGAATTAACCGAAGCGTGATAAAGTTTAAGAGATGAATATCAGGGAGATAAAGGCGAAGAGTATCCTGTCTAAGTCTCAAGTCTATGATTATGCTTTAAACCCTTATGTTGGCTGCCAGCATGGTTGTGTCTACTGCTATGCCAAATTCATGAAGAGGTTTACAGGTCACAGGGAAAGATGGGGGGAATTTGTCGATGTAAAAATAAATGCCCCTGAGCTTTTAGCCCATGAGGTGAAGAGAAAAAAGGTGGGGAGGGTTTGGGAATATACAAAGGGGACGTTCTTGACTAATTAAACTAAAGAAATTATACTTTTTGAAAATTGGAAAGGGGCAATTGAAGGAATGCCGCGTCAAGCACGTCTGGATTCACCCGGAACATTCCATCACGTTATACTGCGTGGGATAGAAAAGCGCAGGATTGTCGATAATGTAAAAGATCAAGAGGATTTTGTATCCAGACTCGGAGGTATTGTAAAAGAAACTAAAACAGCAATTTATGCTTGGGCTCTGATGACAAATCATGCACATCTTCTTCTGAGGAGCGGACATGAAGGGATATCGAAATTCATGCGGCGATTTTTGACAGGATATGCGATTACATATAATCTGCGCCATAACCGTCACGGACACTTGTTTCAGAACCGATATAAATCAATTATCTGTGATGAAGATACATATTTTGCCGAACTTGTGAGGTACATTCATCTTAATCCTCTCAGGTCAGGCATGGTTGCAACGATATCGGAGCTTGACAGGTATCGCTATTGTGGTCACAGTGTAATCGTTGGCAAAACACAATATGACTGGCAGGATTGCGATTACACGCTGAAATGGTTTGGGAATAAAGAAAAAGAAGCGATAAAAGCATATAGGGAATTTGTAATAGCCGGAATTGAGGAAGGGAGGAGACCGGATTTGGTCGGCGGAGGGCTGACCAGATCGGTTGGCCGATGGTCTGAAGTGGTATCAATGAGAAGGAGGGGAGAACGGCAACTGTCTGATGAGCGGATACTCGGCAGTGGTGAGTTTGTACAAAGAATACTGGAAGAAGCTGAAGAAAGAATTAGAAATTATTACACTGCCGATGAAAAAAAGGCAAAAATAAGAGAAGTTGTTAAGGAGACGTGCAGGAAGAACAATATAAACATTGATGAGTTGTATTATGGAGGGCGAAGGCGTAATGTTTCATTCGCACGTGCGCAGGCAGCCCATATTCTTATTGAAGATTTTGGAATAACACTTGCAGAGGTTGCCCGGAATTTAGGGGTAACAACATCAGCAATATTTAACATGCTGAAAAGGAAAAATGATAAGTTTAATTAGTCAAGAACGTCCCCTTATCCCTTCTCAAGAACGTCCCCTTATTCCTTCTCCTCACTTATTCCTTCTCCTTTTTACTGTAAAATACTAAAAAAAGGCCTCTCATAAGAGAGGCCTTCGAGAAACTCCTATATACAGCGCTCATATGTTAGAGAGGATAGAAACGGACCTGAATTACATATGTCCCAGTAGTATCGAGATTCCACAGGTATCCAACGAAATCTGCAATATTGAAAATCCATTCATTGTCATACGTTTTACACTGAGCTGTAACCGAAATATATGGTATTCCGTCTGGCTCTGAATAGAATGCAGGACATTGTAATACATCACCGACAAGTTCGCCAACATCCGTTAACAGATCACAATGCTCGTAGACACCGTCCACATCCTCATCAACGCAGCAGAGATCAAGAGGTGTACAGGCACCCTGACAGTAAAGATCATAATCATCCTGTACGTAGCAAACTTCACCAGTCCATTCAAAGAGGGCCGTAATATTCGTGGCTTCCTGTACCCCTTTGCCCTTAGTAGAGTCTGTACTGGTTCTTATTAATGTTATACCCGTGGATGAGAATATTGCTGTCCCTTGACGGTCAACAAGTCCGAGAAGGATAAGATCATTACCTGATTCATCCTCCACATAGAAGAGATCCGGGACTATGGTTGCAGTAGGCTCTCCATTGTCACCTGGCTTGCCAGTAATTCGTGCGTAGACTGCGTAGCCGTTATCGTTCTGTGGTAGACGAAGGATAGCAGAATCTCCTTTATTTTCACCGTAATCTGGAAAGCTTTCGGTACACCAGTCAGTTACTTGTAGTTCCGTAATACCCTGTGCACCCTTAGGGCCTTTTTTACCTGATTCCATGAGGATCGTTATTGGGTCATTCCCTTGCTCGCGGGGAATAAATACAACATTCCCATAGACCTGTACTCCTTCAACAATTTCTGGTGCAGGACACGTAAAGTTGTCTTTCTTCCCAATGATGTTCAGGTTGTAATGAGGTCCGCTGGGGAATCCATTGCCAAAGGGAATACCATTGTCATCTACAGGCTTCCCCGCATGTGCAGTTAATCCAAAGGCCAACAGAGTAATCACACAGATACTTATTATAATCGTTCTTTTCATCTACAGCCTCCTCACTTTATTAAACATTTGTAAGTAAGTTGGCTGGGTGCGCCACTGGCTCCCCCACTACCATGACGCCCATTTAGGCAAGTGGGTTCAATGCTTCCAACATCCCCCCGCTCTTTTGGTCTGTTGAATGATTCAGCACCTCCTTTCTTGGCATTAAAAAGCCTCTTTAAACAAAAGAGCATTATCGCTGTTTATATTTTTAAATAACTTCATATACAATGTCAGTGATTGCAATCACAAATGATTTTGGCTTGAAATGTTGGAGACAACTTTGAGAGACAACTTTGTGGACGTTCTTTATTTCTTGAACTTACTTGATAAAATATAAATAAGAACAAGTTGAATTAATCAAGAACGTCCCCTTAATCTGTCCTTTGGCAGATAACCTGTCCTTTGAAATGTCTATCCCTACATAAAGCTTACCCATAAATTACCTCCTCCTGCTGTTTCAGGATCAGGCAGGGTATGCCTCCAAACCAATCCTCCTGCGTAACAAGGGCTCAAACACCCAATCAACTTATCATGGTTTAAGGAGGCAGGGAACAGACTGTAGTCGGGGCTCAGTAGGCCCGGGAAGTAGTGAGCTCTCCTGCCTTTATCCTAGTGTCCTGTCCCATAAATAAGTTTACACACGCTGTCATTCCTGCGAAAGCAGGAATCCAGAAAATCAAGGACTGGATTCCGCATCAAGTGCGGAATGACGATATAAAGAGTGTAAAGAAGTGTTACAGACAGGACACTAGTTCTTTTATAGCACATCTGTTGGTAGGAGGAAGAAGCTGTGGATGAAGTCGCTTTAAGCCACTTATGGATCATAGCCTTTCCAGTTTATGATAAATTACATTAAGGACGACTTTAGGAATTAACCGAAGCGTGATAAAGTTTAAGAAATGAATATCAGGGAGATAAAGGCGAAGAGTATCCTGTCTAAGTCTCAAGTCTATGATTAT
>Ga0214474_1000462_pt1 | contig 20349 bp, 22 predicted proteins | sample RVTome_2_FD_187335 | JGI IMG/M metagenome (GOLD analysis project Ga0214474, IMG submission 187335) | Soil microbial communities from uranium-contaminated site in the Upper Colorado River Basin, Wyoming, United States - RVT95D214 HiSeq ...
CTTCCGCTCCGCAATCGGCAAATGCTGCGCTACAGCGTCAATAACCGTGTTACCCGTCACGAAAATTTTACCCCAAACACTCTCTCGTTCCAAGTTGGCCTTTGCTCTTTCAGTAGGTGCAAACAACAATGCAGACAAATGGTCTGTTAACCGCCTGTTATGCTCCTCAGGCATGCGCAAATCAAAACTCCGCAAACCAGCCTCCACATGCCCAACCGCAACGCCACGCTTATTCGCTGCTAATGCAGCAGCCAACACAGTGTTCGTGTCGCCCTCAACCAAAACCAGCCCAACAGCAACCTCACCCAGCAAATTATCCATAAGCGCCATTATCCGCGCCGTCTGCACCCCAGCCGAAGCAGCTTCAAGTTTAAATCCGTAATCAGGCAGCGGAAGCTCCAGCTCCTCAATGAACTGCCGCGACATATTATAATCATAGTGCTGCCCGCAATGCACAAACGTAAACGGCACACTGCTACGCTTCAGAGCCCTGATTATAGGCGCCATCTTCACGATTTCGGGTCTTGTGCCCACAACAACCATTACAGGTTTCATCTAAGCATCACACGCAAGCTTACGTCTTCTTCAAACATCCTTCTCTCGGCTCGTAAATCGTGCCTTCCCGCAGCAACTGCCCCAGCATCCGTTCACTCTCGCCTCTTGGAATATTATGCTTCGACTCCAACTCACTCACCAACGCACCCTTCTCAACAATGCCCGTTTGCTTCTCCATTTCCATCAGCACGCTCAGCACTATATGCAATCGGTCACGCATGCTCTTGGGCTTACCCGTCATAATCAAATCAATATCCATCTTATACGAAGACAAATCAATCCCAACCTCCTCCAAAGACCGCTTCATAATCGTAACCGCCGCCTCCGCATCCTCAGCCGAAACCTCCTTCCGCAAAGCCACACGCGCCCGCGCCTCAGCCACACGCACAAGCGACTCCAACTGACGCGCCGTAATCGCCACAGGCGAACCCTCAGACTCACTCGCCCCACGCATCGCCAAATAAAAATCACTCAACCGCCGCAACGCATCCTGACCCAACACAGGCTTAACCGCCTTAGCATAGCTCACGTACTTACGCAGCAACTCAGGCGCAATAGGCGACTCCACCGGACTAACGCCTTTCCTATGAATCTCCAAAATATGCGCCGCCATCTTCCCATCAGACTCCTTATCAGGCACATCCCGCAACACGAAAATCAAATCAAACCTCGACAAAATAGTCACAGGCAAAGAAATATTCTCAGCCACACTGCGATGCGGCTCATACCGCCCCAAACTTGGATTCGCCGCCGCAAGAATAGCCGTCCGCGCATTCAAAGTCGCCACAATACCGCCTTTAGCAACAGAAACCGTATGCTGCTCCATCGCCTCGTGAATAGCCACACGATCCTCAGGACGCATCTTATCCATCTCATCAATACACGCAATACCCTTATCAGCCAACACCAACGCACCCGCCTCCAAACTCATGCTACCGCCCTTCTCTCTTATCACAGCAGCCGTTAAACCCGCAGCCGTAGTCCCACGCCCAGACGTATACAAACCCCGCGGCGCAATCCGCGCAACATACTGCAACAACTGCGATTTCGCTGTGCCCGGGTCACCAATCAACAACGCATTCATCTCGCCCCTAATATTAATATCCGGCAAACTCTTCGACACGCCACCAAACAGCAAATACATAATCGCCTCCTTAATGTGCTCGTAACCATAAATCGAAGGCGCAATCGAACCCATAATCTTCCGGTGAATCCACGGATCCTTCGCAAGCTTCAGAATCTTCTCCTCCTCCTCAGCCGAAAGCAACATTGCCTCAGGCTCTTTGCCTAAAACCTCCAATGAATTCGCATCCAAATGCAAAATAAACGTGCGCAACTTCCCAATGCCCGGGCGCGAAGGTGCAATCGCACGCACAATCCCCACAATAGACACGTGATCACCCGGACGCGCAAGATCAACTATCTCAGTGCCCACAAGCTTCACGTTCAAAGTCCGCGGCAACTGACCAGGCGGCAAATCCTCAGGCCGCTCCTGCAAACGCAGATCCTGAGAATCAATAAACGTAGACTCATCCTGGACAAACTCAAACGGACCCTTCTGCCTGCACGCAGGATCACTACACTCAAAAGGCGCCCTTAGAAATGCACCTGTCTGCTCCACAGGCGTCGGCGTTCCACAACGCTTACACTTAAAAACAGCACGCATAACCATAGGACGCACAGGCGTAGCCCGAACCACAATACCCTCAACCATAACCAACTTACCCATCTGCTTCGAACCAAGCCTTCGCAGCTGCTCTTTGCCCAGCAACTGCACAATCTGGACAGTAACCCGCTCAATCTTCCCAGCGTACTCCGCATCCTCAATCCCAAGCTGCGCATAAGCTGCGCTGTCCGCGTGCTGCAGAAAATCATCCGGCTTCTCCAAAAGCCTTTCAGCTAATCGCTGGTCAAAAGCAAACAAATCCTCAAAATCAACCGTAAGCGACTCTCGCCCAGCAATAGCCATCTGCGCAATCCTTTGGCGATACTTTTCTTTCTTAAAGAACTCAAGAAACCGCTCCTGCGGATCAACAGTCTCTAACTCTCTAGCCATACCACTCACTCTTCCCTTTCACAGTCTAATATCTGCGTTCTCCACTCAGCAATTATCCTGCCAAGCTGCTCATAAATGAGCCTTTCCTCACTTGTAAATTTTTTCAGAACCTGATCAGTCTGCGCTGGGCCAGCAGACAACGCAATAATCTTCTTCAACCGCGCGTTCACTATGTCACAAGCCAAATGCATAGCCTTCTCATGCTCCTGCACCTTCGCAGGCTGACGTGCAATTTCCCCTTTCACATTCGCCAAGTACCTGCGAAGTTTCGGGTAAAAATCCTCCGGCAACTCCGATATCTGCCCCGCAATTTGCACGCGTTCCTTCCACTGAACCTTATAAATCTCAGTCGCCTCCAAACAGTCCTCTTCACGGAAATGCGCCACGCCTGCTTCCGCAAGCTGCTGCGCCGCCCAATAATAAACCTCATACTCATTACCCTCTTCGAAAGGACCTACGCTTAGGCCAGCAAGCTTGATTGCTGGGTAATTCCTGTTAGCTACAATTTTTACAGGTGAATTTTCGAAGCGAAAATCCAAATTCTCTATTTTCAGCGGCACCCCTCTCACCCTTGCCCTAACTTATGCGGTGGCACAAATATAAGAAGAGTAGTTTAAAGATTTAGATTAAAAAATTTGGGAATCTAAGGGCTTAAGGCAAGCTGCTGCTCACTCTTCTAAAAGAAAAGCAACGCGTTGCCCGCGGCCAACTCCAAGAATCAACGCAGCTTCATGAGAACCATTTCTGCAGCTAAGACCATGGGCTCCCATGTTTCGTTCAGCGGCGGCGCGTAAGCTGTATCTGCTTTGGCTAACTCGCGCACGGTCATCTGCTTCTGTATGGCAAACGACAAGGCGTTTATGCGCTGCGTCACTTCTTCGCCGCCTACTATCTGCGCGCCGATTATGCGTTGGGATTCTTTTTCGACGACAAGTTTAACTTTTATCGGCTTCGCCGATGGATAGTAATCCGCTGCTGTTTTGGAGTTTATTGCGCCTGTGATTACTTCGATGCGTGCTCTTGCCGCTGCGTTTTCCGTTAAGCCTGTTACGCCCGCTTCCGTTTCAAATAGCCGCGTTACTGCTGACGCCAAGATGCCTGTAAACTGAGCATAGTCGCCTGCAGCGTTTGCGCCTGCTACTTTGCCTTGCCTAACCGCGATTGTGCCCAGCTGCGCGCACATCTGTTTGTGCGTGATTATGTTTGGGGCTTCAGCGCAGTCGCCTACGGCGTAAACGTCTTTCACGTCAGTTTCCATTCGCATGTTAGTTTTTATGGCTCTCGTTTCGCCTAAGGGTATGCCCGCGTCAACCGCGAGTTTCGTGTTTGCCCGCACTCCGAAGGCGCTGATGAACAGGTCGGCCTCGATTTTTTCGCCGCCTGCCATTATCGCCGTTACTTTTTCGCCGCCGAGGAACTCCTCAACGGTTTTTCCCGTGAGGATGCACATGCCTTTTTCCTGCAGTGCTTCCTGCATCATTTTCGCCATGTCCTCATCCAGCATTTGGGGCAAAATCTGCGGCAGCATTTCCACAATGGTGACTTTCAAGCCTCTCTCGATGAGCGCTACGCCTGTTTCCAGTCCTATCAAGCCTGCGCCCATGATTACGGCGGATTTGGCGCCGTTTTTGACGGCTTCGTCTATTTTCTCTCCGTCTTCCAAGCTGCGCAGAGACAAAATGCCCTGCTTCTCTCTGCCTTTGATTGGGGGCATGAAAGCGTCTGCGCCAGTGGCTATCACTAAACTATCATATTGCAGCGTTTCTGTGGTGCCTGCTTTGTCGACGGCGGTGACTGTTTTGTCTTTGGTGTTTATGGCTGTGACTTTTGTTTCGTTCTTCAAATTTAGCTTTAGCATTTGGAAGTATGCTGGCGGGTAAACTATCAAGTCCTTAAAATTGGGTATTTGACCGCCTATTACGAAGGGTAATCCGCAACGTGAGTACCCTGCATTTTTCTCTTGTGTTATTAGCGTGATTTCTGCTGTGCGGTCTTTTTTGCGTGCTGCTGAGGCTGCTTCTACGCCTGCAGCGTTAGCTCCAACAATTATTATGCGCCTAGCCATCGTGGTTCCTTCATTTTGTCTGGTTCTTGTGCCACTCCACTGCCTTGGCAAAATCCATCAAGTTAGTCAGTTCTGCTTGCAGGTTCGCTGGTTTCACAACAAGCAGCCAGCCTTTCCCGTATGGGTCTTCATTCAGCAACTCGGGTTTTGATTGGGCTTCTCCGTTGACTTCTTCGATGGTTCCGCTTATGGCGGCGATTAAGTCGGAAACGGCCTTCACCGATTCCACAGTGCCGTACGGCTCGTTCTGCTTAACTTCTCCGCCTGCACTTGGCAACTCGGCGTAAACGATTTCTCTGAGCGACTTCTGGGCGTAGTCAGTTACGCCCATGCGCACTTTGTCTCCTTCAATTTTTATCCATTCAAAATCTTTTGAGTAGTAAAGGCCTTCTGGCACTTCGTATCCGTCTGCTTTCACCATGCTTGTGCACCTCTAAATAGTGAGTATTCTGTTCGGCTTCGACGCTTAAAAATCTTCATGAAACTATTTTGCCGATTAAGCTTCGAGGCTTTAGCGTTCTCTTTCGCCCGCAATCCAGTCCTCAGTCCACTGTCTCGCCACAGGATCAGGCACTTGCACAGGCGGATGCTTAAACGCATAACTAGGCATGCTCAGCAGTGCGCCAGAGATTTTGCGGTCCAAGGCGATTTTCGCCGCGCGAATCAAGTCGATGACTACGCCTGCGCTGTTCGGCGAATCCTCCACCTCAAGCTTAACGCTGATGTTAATGGGACGGTCGCCGAATTTTCTACCCTTCAAAGTTAAATAGCAAATCTTCTTGTTCTCCAGGAAACCCACGTAATCCGACGGTCCGATTCTGGTGGGCAACTCGTACGGCACAAGGCTCGTAACCGCTTCGGTTTTGCTGATGCGCTTCGTTTTCAACCGTTCTTCCACAGTCATATTCAAGAAGTCCGTGTCTCCGCCAAGATTCAACTGGTAAGTCTCATCCACTATGACGCCGCGGTCCAAGCAAAGCCGCACCAGCGTCCTGTGCAGAATGGTTGCGCCCACTTGGCTTTTTATGTCGTCGCCGAGCACAGGCACACCAGCCTTCTCAAACCGCTGCGCCCACTCCGCGTTTGAACCAATGAATTCAGGCATGCAGTTCACGAAGGCGCATCCCGCGTCCATTGCGCATTGAGCGTAGAAGCGCGCGGCGTCGTGACTGCCGACTGGCAAATAATTTACAAGCACCTGTGTCTTAGTTTCTTTGAGGATTTTGACTACGTTTGCCTTGTCATATCCGCTGTCGTCGTAAACGTTGAATGGTTCCCGCATGTGCGGTGCCACGCCGTCCATGATTGGCGCGGGCGAAACCTTCACGCCTAACAGCGGCACATCAGCGAATTTGACAGCGCAGTTCGGTTTGGTGAATATGGCTTCCGACAAGTCTTTGCCTATTTTGGCTTTGTTCACTTCGAAGGCGGCGACGAACTTGATGTCGCGTATGTGGTATCCGCCGAAGTTCACGTGCATTAAGCCGGGCACGGTGGTGTTTTCCTTGGCATCCTTATAATACTGTGTTCCTTGGATGAGGGCGGATGCGCTGTTGCCTACGCCTACGAATGCTACACGGATTTCTGGCAAATCTTCTAACCTCTGTTAGTGAAGGCTTAATGGCTGTCTGCGCTATAACTTTTTCTAGACACATGGCAAGGTTAAAAGGGAGCCGCCGACACATTAACTATTCAGACTGGTGAATATTATTATGAGCGAAAACGTGGTCACCGTCAAGTATGCACCTTTCAAAGAAATCGTAATAATGGAACGCACACGCTTTTCAACACCTGAAGAAATAGCACGGTTCACATCAATCATAGCTGGCGGTAAACTAGCAGGACTATACTGGGCTGACGGCGTCGTCTTCCTCTATTTCCCGCTTCCAGCCTCAACAACATCAGTTGCAAAAGCACTAATAGAAAACGGCAGAGTATACTGGACATTTGTCGGATTCGCACTCATGCCCAAATACGAACAGACAATAGAAACAAAAGAAAAAATGATCGTGCCCGTAATCAACATATCATCCGACACTGTTCTCCAAAAAGTTGCCGAATGGCTAAAAGAGCAAAAATGAAAACCGTGGAAAAACGACACTTCACAGCCGTTTCAAGCAACTATGAAACACCTCATGCGGTTTAATAATCATGAACAAAATAGAATTCAGCGGCAAAGTGTTTTCAGGTAAGGGCGGAGGCAAGAAATTTGTCGAGTTGGAATGGGTTAAACGACAAATAAACGCGATACTCGGCTTCACACCGTATGCTGGGACTTTAAATATACACCTCTCCGACAAAAGCACCGAGCACAGGAAGCTTCTTGAAAACGCCGCATCCCTGACGGTTCGCCCTGTTGAAGGCTACTACAGCGGAAAAGTCTTCAACGCCTACCTTGGCACGCTAGAGTGCGCTATAGTAATCCCAGAAGTTGCAGGCTACCCCGAGAACGTTTTAGAAATCATTGCCCCCGTGAACCTGCGTGAAAAGTTTCATCTTGCAGACGGCGACGAAATCACCGTCAGCATATAGAAGCGCTTTGCGGCTTGCTCTTTTTCTTCAAGAACTCGCCAATGTACTCTTCCGCACAACCGTTCTTTTTCAAGAACGCACCGTACCTAACAAGCGCCGCCATGGCTCTCGCCGCGTCCTCCGGCGAGGGATACGACGGAATCCCCAACTTATCAAACCTGAAACGCGTATACAACGCCATTTCCGTCTCACCGATGTCGCACATTACAATGGGTTTACTGTATTTGCTTGAGACTTTTCCAACGTTGTCGATGTACTTTTCGCGCAGAGCAGGCAAATGATGAAGCCCCAGCAGGATTATGCCGTTGATTGCGGGGTCTTGAAACATTATGTCGGCTGCAAACTCGAACATGTCGTCTGTCACTGAACCCGTAAGGTCCACAGGATTCGCTGTAGCGGCAAACTTGGGCAGCACGCCTTCGTCTTTTAGCTTCTGGAACTTCTGCAGCGTCTCCTCGGAAAAGCGCTCCACGGTTAAACCGTTACTTTCACATTCATCAACCGCCATTATGCCCGGACCACCCGCATCCGTAAGCACGCCGATGTTGCCGCCTAAAGCTGGAGGCTGCATAGCTAATGCCTTCCCCGCGTCAAAAAACTCCTCCATATCCTTCGCCCTGAATACGCCTGTCTGCGCAAAGGCAGCGTCGTAGATTTTGTCGGAGCCTGCGATGGCGCCAGTATGCGAAGCTGCAGCGCGTGCGCCTGCGGCGCTTCTTCCCGCTTTGAGGGCGATAATGGGCTTCTTCAATGTTACTTTTTTGGCTATTTTAAGGAATTCACGTCCATGCTTGATGTCCTCAACGTAGAGCAGTATAACGCTAGTTTCCTTATCATACAGCAAGTAATGCATCATTTCAGACTCGGTTACGTCGCACTTGTTGCCGAAACTTACGAATTTGCTGATGCCGATTTGTCGTCCAGCTAAGTAGTCCAATGCGGCAACGCCGAAGGCTCCGCTCTGCGTGACTATTGCTATGTTTCCAGACATAGGTCGGGGTGTGGCGATTACCTCGTCGCCTGTTGTCAGGACTTTGGTTTCGGGAAGAAACAGCGTGTCCACGCCTGTTTTTGAGTAGTACACGCCTAAACAGTTCGGTCCCAGAATGCGGGTTCCTGCTTTCTTTGCCGTGGCTACTATCTGCTCTTCAAGTTCAACGTTTCCGATTTCCCTGAAGCCTGAAGTGATTATTATGGCGGTTTTGACTTTTTTTGCCACTGCTTCCTCCATGATGGCGGGCACGATTTTCGCTGGAACCACGATCACTATTGCTTCCAGTTCTTCAGGAATCTCAGTTATAGACGGGTAACATTTGAATCCGAGAATGGACTCCTCGTTCGGGTTAACTGGGTAAAGTTCTCCCTTGAAAATTCCACGCGCTTTGTTCGCTGCGAAGTTTTTGAAAATCACGTGCCCAGCCTTATCCATCTTTTTGGTGGCGCCGATTATGGCGACTGAACGCGGATTGAAAAAAGCGTCTAGCCTCTTAATCTCTTCCATAACTTATCCCCGCGTTCTCTAAAGATGAGCACAGGTTTATATTTTACCCTTCAGAACTCAGCCTGAGACCATCTCTTGCCCGCAGCTCTTCTAACGATGACTATTGGCTTATGCGTTACCCGTGCAAGCATGTCCCAGCTTACGCCCGTGACAGCTACTTTGAACCTTGCAGCCATATCCCACACCGTGGCTCCCGCACCTGGACCCCTCGCTCTGTCAGCGATATGGGCGATTTTTAAGGCTTCTTCAGCCTGCAAACTGCCGCCTGCAACACCAAGCGGAGTTGACCGCCTCTTAAGCTTGAAGAATCTGCCCGCGACGTAAGCGCCAATGCCCCAGTGCGAGTGAATGCCTTTCATCGGGTTTGGACGAGGCGTAAAATGGAAGTTCCTGAACGAGTAAGTCTTATCCGTGTCCACGATAATGACGGTGACTTTCTTTTGCAGCGTTAGCCAAATCTGCTGCTGAATCTTCTCTGCCAGCGCGTAAGCGTTTTTCAGGGGCAAACTTACGTAGGAATAGGGCAAGTTTGACCCGTCGATGCCGCCTTCAGAGCCGAACATCAACGCCTGCAAAAGCCCAGCTTGCTGTAGGGCTATTTGTTTGTGGCGGCTGCCTGCGGCGATGGGGTACGCTCGCAGTCTCTGCAGCAAGCGTTGCCCAAAATGGCATAGTGCGCCTAGAACGTAGCCCCACATGAACCGCATCCACGGCTTTGCGATTAGCTTCGCGTTGAGGCTGGGGCGGATAAGGCTTTCATCCACGATGTTGCCTAAAGCGGTGGATACTGCTTTTTCGGAGACAACCACGAAATCGCCGTTTTCCACTCTGCGTGCTATGGAGTTGGTAATCTCCTTTAGGTAATCTTGCCCAGGTTTCCAGTATTTTGTGGTTACCGCCAACGCGTAATACTTGACCATTAAGCAACACTTGTACAGAGGCACATTTCTGCTTATTCTTAATAAAAGACTTCGGCTCTGAGGCGCTATGTTATGAAATTCTTTAAGCCTGCCTTTTCAGCGAGTTGCACAGCTTTTTGCCTCTCGTCTTTCGTGAGCCTTCTGTGCAATTCAGGAATCTCATGCGCCCGCCATTCAGGGCGGTACTGGAACATGACGTTGACTCTTGTTTCAGCGCCTAAATTGCCCGCAATCCACTCCACTATCGGCTTCGTGCAGCACTCCAAATGACTGGGCAACACCAGCACGCGGATTACGAGTTCGCCGTGCCGTTTGGCTTCCAAATGATTACGCGTGCACACTTCCCAATAGTCCGGGGCGTCGGAAATTCTTTCTGCGCAGTCGCCGGGTCCATACTTGAAGTCTAAGAGGTAAACGTCAGCGAAACCAGCTAGCAGCCGTGCGGTTTCTGGGCTGTAGTACGTGTTTGAGTTCCAAACTACGGGTACGTTGGCGTTTACGTGCTTGAACGTTTCCAGCCAATGCTTAAGCCACGGTGTAGGTTCTCCGCCTACGAGATTCACGTTTCTGCACCCGTCAAAGCGTAACCGTTCCACTTCCTTGGCTAGGTTTTGCGGTGTGCACTCAACGCCGTTTTCCATCCACTGCGAAATTGCCCAGTTTTGGCAGTGAAGGCAGCGCATGGTGCAGCCCATGGTGAAAATGGTTCCTGAAGGCACAAGCTCTGGTTCTTCGCCTACGTGCGCGAAAATGCTGGAGACCGCCATGGTGTTGCCGCATTTGCAGTAGCCTGTTTTGCCTTTTGTTCGGTTTGCGTTGCACTTGCGGTTGCAGAAGTGGCAGTGCTGCAGGATTCTGTTTGCTATTGCGATTTTTAGGTCAAGATAGGATTTCGCGGGAATCTGCAGTTTTTGGTTGGCGTCAATTTCGTGTTCAACCTTGCCGAATTCTTCAGTGCGTTTGCCGTGTTCTTTCCAGAGGTTTTCCAGCGAATCCTCCTCAGTGAACTCAGCGGGCAGCTTCTTGGCTATTATGAATTTGGCTGGTTTAGCGTTTTGCATGACGGCGAAGTAGCGGCTTAAACTCTTCTGTGCCAACTCGTCGTCAAGAACAGCATCAGCGTCTGGTCGCGGCATCTTCCATTCTTCTCTAACCATAATCACTATTGCGTGAGCGTATCAGAACAGGGCGTAGGGGAAGGCGCCTCCGCCGGTGTGCAGTTTGCCTTTGATTGGGATTTCGCGTCCGCAAACGGGGCAGTGCATGTCTTTTGTCAGGTTCCACTTGGTAATCTCAAAATTGTACCGTTTAATCACGAGTTCGTTGCAGTTCGGGCAGTACGTGCTTTCAGCTGGGTGCCCCCCAACGTTCCCAAGATACACATAGTTTAAACCCGCGTTTTTAGCAATCATGTACGCCCTTTCCAGAATTTCAATAGAAGTGGCTGAAGCAGTGGTCATTTTGTAGTCAGGGTGGAAACGTAGCAGGTGGAAAGGCGTGTCCTTGCCCAAGTAATCCTTAATCCAAGTTGCCATTTTTTTTATTCTGTCCATTGAGTCTCCGATTTTCGGGACAACCAAGTTGGTGATTTCTATGTGCACGCCATTCAGCTTAAGCTCCTTTAACGCTTCGTAGATTGGCTCGACGCTTGGAACGGCTGAAACGCTCTTATAAAAGTCAGGGTCGCCTCCAGCTTTAAAGTCAACCGTTGCCGCGTCCAAGTAAGGCGCAATCGTCTTTACGGCTTCAGGCGTCATGTACCCGTTCGTCACGAAAGTGTTGAATAAACCCACTTGATGCGCAAGTTTCGCTATGTCATAAGCGTACTCCATGAATATTGTTGGCTCCGTGTACGTGTAGCTTATTCCTTGACATTTTCGCGCTTCTGCCGCTTTCACGACTTCTGCTGGCGGAAAAAGCCTGCCTGGTACTTCGCGGTCTTGGCTTATCATCCAGTTGTCGCAGAATTGGCAGCGGAAATTGCAGCCTGCCGTGGCAATAGACATAACCTGCGCGCCGGGGTTAAAATGCGAGAGCGGCTTCTTGCTTATGGGGTCAACGCCCGCGGACACGGCTTTCGCGTAAACAAGCGAGTAAAGTGTTCCGCCCTCGTTTTTTCTAACCATGCAAAAGCCTGTGGCGCCGTCGCTTATGAGGCAGCGGCGCGCGCACAAGTTACACTTTACTTTATTGTCCTTTTGCTTCTCGTAAAGCATGGCTTCATGTAATGGCATTTAATTTTCACCCGTTAATCATAAAGAGTTGCTAGTGTTAATTCTGCAGCTAGAAATATGAAAGCTTTTTCTTTTAAACTGTTAGCTCGCGCTACCGTGCTGTCGCAGTCGATACGAGTGTTTGCTGATGATTACGTTTCTTAAAGTGAGCCGCGAGGCCAACGCCAACAACAGCCATTGATGATGCCAAAGCAGCTGCGACTAGTACTGGTGGGGAAGGTTCAGTTTCATTGGCTACGGTGAAAGTGACTGTTTCTGAGGCTCCAGTGTTGCCCGCGACATCGCGAGCGTACAAAGTTATGTTATGTGGCCCAGTGGACAATCCTGTTAGCGTAGTGTTTCCGGGGATCGTGACGTTGTCTTTTTCATCCAAGCTGTATGTAACTTGCGAAATGTTCTCACTAAGGGTGAAGTTTAATTGAACTTCGGTTGAAGTGTAGGTTCTGTTATCTAGCGATATGTTTGAGATGCTTGGAGGAACTGAATCCACTGGGAGAGCTGGTTCTGTTGTGCCAGTACCTGAATCTATGGTGAAATAAACTGTGTCAGTCCAAGTGGCTTCATAATCGATGCCGCCAGGACTTGTTGGCTTAAAGGGTGCACCTGGAGGGTTCGCGCCAAGATAACCATAGAGACCACAGACAATGGTGACCGTTAGGCAATGTGCGCCCTCAGATAATTCTGGCAACGCTACTGAGCCGATTGCTTTGCCGATAACATGCACCTCATTTGGGTTCTCTGCCCAAAAAGGTATGGCGCCCTCATCTTTTCCGTCGATAGTGTATGTTAACGTGTAATGGAGAGGCCCAGCGGGGAAAGTGACGTTCAATGCCAGAAATCTGGAATTATACGTTGTATTGGCGGGAAACAAAATTTTAACAACAGAATAAGGCGTAGAACTAGCGAGATATGCCTTAACTGCAGGGATACTCGTTGCCAACGAAACAAACAAAAATGAAACAGAGAAAAGCACCCAGATTACTTTTAGATTCATGTTCCAAGCCTCATCACGCGATGCTACATGGCTCCTTATTCAATAGGAAAGTGACATATTACTCTCCCCCGAGAACACTTTGTTCTCCCAGAAGAACACCCACTGAAAAACTCAGCCTCTTGCTTGGCAAAACCTAATACACAATTAATCACCAAATAGTATTATCTGCGGGGTTTAACCGTGCCTGCTGCGAACAACGGAGAACTCGAAGGAATCACGTTAAGCGTGTACTTGTACGTGGTTAAGCAAGGCAAACCTGTTGGTCCGCGAGAAGTAATGAAGGGCGCGCGGCTCAGCAGCCCCAGCGTCGCTTACAGGCACTTGGAAAAACTTGAAACCTTAGGCTTATTACAGAAAAACGAGCACGGCGAATATACAGCAAAAGGCAAAGCACACGTGAAAGGCTATACTTGGGTTGGCAGGCGAATCATGCCGAAGATGCTGGTTTACGCCATAGTTTTCCTCGGCATCCTAATCTTTGAACTCGCCGTTTTCGCCCTGCATTACGCTGTGGAAACCTACGAATTCAAAGTCTTCTTCCTGCTGCTAACACTGATAACCGGCTTAGCCACGGCAGTGTTCACGTATGAATGGTTACTGCAGCGCAAGCGCGCCAAAAGCAGAATCCAAACCGAACAAGCACAACACGGTATAAATCAAAACGAGCACTAACGGCAAAAAACTCTGTTATCACTTTAACTTGTTGTGGAAGCATACGTCTTTTCCAGTGTGGCACGCAGGTCCCTTCTGCTCTACCACGTACAATAACGTGTCGTAATCGCAGTCTGCAACTACGCTTTTTATTTTCTGCGTGTGCCCTGACGTTTCACCCTTCATCCACAACTTGCCCCGCGAACGACTCCAGTAATGCGCGTAACCCGTGCTCAACGTCTTCTCCAACGCCTCAGCATTCGCGTAAGCCACCATAAGCACCTTTTTAGACTTAAAGTCCTGCACAACCACGGGAATTAACCCGTTGCCTTTCTTGAAATCCAACTTTTTAAGCAACGCTTCATCAGTCAAGGCCTAATTGGCACTCCCCATTTGCGCAGGTACTCCTTCACCACTGGAATAGGATATTTGTTATAGTGGAAAACAGACGCTGCCAACGCCGCATCCGCTTTGCCCTCGGTGAACGCGTCACGAAAATGCTCAGGTTTCCCAGCGCCACCACTTGCAATAACTGGCACGTTTATCCTTTCAGAAATAGCACGCGTTAACTCCAAATCATACCCATCTTCCGTACCGTCCTTATCCATCGAAGTTACGAGGAACTCGCCAGCGCCAAGCTTTGCCGCTTGCACTGCCCAGTCCACCGCATCTATTCCCGTGAATTTTCTTCCCCCATAAGTGATAACCTCAAACCACACAGGGCCTTCACGCGTCTCCACAGTCACCTTATCAGCCCGTTGTTCGCGCCGCCTCTTCGCGTCTATGGCCACAACCACGCATTGCCGCCCAAAAACATCAGCAAGCTTAGTGATCAACTGTGGGTTTTCAACCGCCGCAGTGTTCACGGAAACCTTGTCTGCGCCGCTGCAAAGAACTAGTCTAGCGTCTGAAACGTTGCGGATTCCGCCGCCAACAGTGAAGGGAATGTTTATCGCTTTTGCAACGCCTTCCACAACGCCTCGCAAGATATCCCTTTTCTCCGCAGAAGCAGTTATGTCCAGAAAAACCAGTTCGTCTGCGCTTTCATCTGAGTAGCGCTTTGCCAGCTCAACAGGGTCTCCAGCACTTTTCAAGTTTACAAAGTTAATTCCTTTAACGACTTTGCCGTGGTTCACATCTAAACAGGGAATTATACGCTTTGCCAAAGGCATTACGCTCCTAGTCTCCTTTTACCGCTTTCAACGCTTCCTTAAAAGAGAATTTGTCTTCATAAAAGGCTTTTCCAACCACCGCTGCCGCTACGCCGACACGCTTAAGCGCTACTAAATCGTTTAAGCTGCCTATTCCGCCCGCTGCAATTATCTGCACATTCGGGTATAGGCACGCTTCGCTAAGCGTAGCAAGGTCTGGACCTGAAAGAGTCCCATCCTTCGTTATCGAAGTCACAAGAAACGTTTCGACCTCAAGTTTAGCAAACTTTTCCAAGGCATCTTTCATGCCGAAAGCTGTCTGAGTTTTCCATCCCTCAACCATGATTTTCCCATCCTTATTGTCCAAAGCAACGATTATGTGTTCAGAGCCGAACTTTCTCTGCACCTGAACTATCGCGTTCGAGTCGCTGAAAGCCAAAGCGCCAAGAATAACTTGGCTAACGCCCAACGCAAGCAACTTCTCAACCGCCTCAACTGTTCGGATTCCACCACCCACCTGAATAGGCAAGTCAACGCTTTTCACAATTTCAGAGATGACTGAAAGATTGTTGCCAGTGCCAAACGCAGCGTCCAAATCAATGATGTGCAGCTTTTTTGCGCCGTCGCGTTTCCATTTCTTTGCAGTTTCCACAGCAGTGCCAAACTGGCTGTACACCTTCGCGGTTTTCGGGTCGCCACGCGACAACCTGACAACCTTGCCTTTCATTAAGTCAACCGCTGGAATCACCTGCAACCCCGTGTCACCTCGCCACTATCCTCGCAAAGTTCTTCAAAATTCTTAACCCAATGTCGCCTGACTTTTCAGGGTGAAACTGCGTACCATACACGTTTTTCGCTGCTATTGTAGAAGTGAACGTTGTGCCATAGTCTGTTTCAGTGCACACGATGCTGTTGTTTACTGGCACTGGGTACAGCGAGTGCACAAAGTACACGTAAACCTCATCGTCAACACCGTCTAACAGCTCGTTCTGCCTCACTATGTTGAGCGTGTTCCACCCCATATGCGGCACTTTCACCGAGTTCGGCAAGCAGACGTTTTTGCCTTCGAAAAGCGCTAAGCCTGTTCCTGCGCCTTCCTCGCTTTCTGGAAAGAACAACTGCAAGCCCAAGCATATGCCTAAGAGCGGCACGCCGCTTTTAACGGCGTCAACAAGCTCTGCTTTTACCGCTTCAAGTTTGCTGGCAGCCGCAGGAAAGCTTCCAACACCTGGCAGCGCAATGGCATCTGCCTTTTTCAGTTGCTGCGTTGACAGACCGATTTTGACGGCTAACCCAACTTTCTCCAAAGCGCATCTCAAACTGAGAAGGTTTCCAACGCCATAATCGATTATCACTACTTCCGGCATCAGATGACTCCTTTGGAACTGGGCACTCCTTTTCTCCGCGGATCCATAGCCACAGCTTGCCTCAGGGAAAGCGCAAGAGCTTTGAGGGCTGCTTCTGCCTTGTGGTGATCATTACTGCCATATTCAACCCAGACGTGAACGTTCGCCGATAACGCGGTGGCTAATGTTTCAAGGAAGTGGTAGATGTCTTCTGTGGGCATGTCTTCGATTTTTTTGCCCCGCAGCTTCAAGTCAATTTTAGCATAAGGACGTTTAACCAAATCCACGGCAGCAAACGCTAAGGAACAGTCCATCGGCACTGCGGCGTAGCCGAACCTGCTTATTCCTTCCCTAGTGCCTAAGGCTTTGTTTAGGGCTTCGCCTATACCTATGGCAAGGTCTTCGATGGCGTGGTGTTTCAAGTCGCCCTTCACCTTCGCCGTGACGTCGATTAGGCTGTGCGTGGCAAACGAGGTCAAAAGGTGGTCGAAGAAGCCGATGCCTGTTTTCACTTCGATTTTTCCTTCGCCGTCCAAATTGACTTTGACTGTGACTTCGGTTTCTCGGGTTTTCCTAAAAACTTCGTTTGTTCTCATGCTTTTTCACCTAAATTTTCGCGTAATGCTTGTAGGAGTTTGGCGTTCATCTCAGGCAAACCAACCGTGGACCTGAGGCAGTTCTCGTATTTGAGTAGCTTCCCAAGTTTTTTGATGACCAAGCCTTTTCGGAGGGCGCTCTCGTAAACTTGCGCATACGGCTTTTCAGTGTTGAACAGCACAAAGTTCGCCTTCGAATCAAACGCTTCAACACCCTTTATCTGGTTCAGTCTGTTTATGAGTTTTCCGCGTTCTGCCTTCAAAGCGGCAACAGATTCTCGCACTATCCCGATGTTTTCCAGCATCTTTCTGCCCATACTCAACGAAACCACGTTAACCGGGTAAGGTGCAGGCGTCTTATCCAAAGCCTTCGCCAACGTCGGGTTCGCCACGGCGTAGCCGAGTCTGAGTCCTGCCAAACTGAAGGCTTTCGAAAACGTCCGCAGCACGATAAGGTTCTCGTACTTGTTTATGAGCGGCACAACAGAGTAATCCGCGTATTCCGCGTAAGCCTCATCCACAAGCACTATGCCCGGGAACTCCTCAGTTAACGTTTCTATCTCTTCTAACTTGAGCTGGCTGGCGGTGGGATTGTTGGGCGAGCACAAGTACAGCAGTTTGGTGTCCGAATTGAAGGTGCCGCGCATCCCTTTCATGTCGATTGCAAAGTCATCTCTAAGCGGTACCGCAACAAACTCCCCGCCTTGGTATTTAACGCAGTACTTGAAGACGGTGAAAGTCGGCGTAAACGTTACTGCACTGTTGCCTTTGTCCAAGAAGATTCCTATGACGCGTTCCATCATTTCGTCGCTGGAGTTTCCGATTGTGATGCAGTCCTGCGGTATTTTCAAGTAATCACTTATTTTCTCTTTGAGCCTGCTTTCTTCTTCCTGCGGATAAATCCTGAAGTCACATTCTTCCGCTACCTCTTTCAGGAGCGGAATGACCTTTGCGCGTGGAATGTACAGGTTCTCGTTGTAGTTCAGCTTCACGATGTCGCTGGTTTTAAGCCCATACTCTTTAGCTATTTCCTCATTTGTTTTCTCGGCGGTGTAGATTTCGGACCCCTGCAGTTTCTCAAGCTTCTTCTCTAACCATTTTTTGCCTGCTGCGTTCATTTTTCAAACCTCGCTTCTACGGCTTTGTAGTGATTGGGCAGATTCTCCGCTTCCGTAAGCACCTTCACATGATTCTTCAGCTTCGCTAAGCCTTCTTTTGAGCTTTCGACGATGTTGACTCTCCTGGTGAAGTCAAGCGCTGACAAGCCAGAGAAGGCGCTTCCGAAACCGCCTGTAGGCAAGACATGATTAGTTCCACTGCCATAATCGCTCAGTGCAACTGGGCTGTATTGTCCAATAAGGATGAGCCCTGCAGACGTGATCTTGTCAGCTATTTCCTTAGGGGTTCGCGTCATAATCTCTAAGTGCTCGGGCGCAAAGACATTTGCCAAGCTAACCAGCTCGTCCGCGTTTTCACATGTTATTATGAACCCGTACGTTGACAGCGCTGAAGTAACAATGAGTTCTCGCTCCGCCGAAGCAGCCATTTTTCGCAAACAGCTGCGAACTTCGCAGGCAAGTTTCTCGGAAGTAGTTATGAGTCCTGAGACGCTGTCTGCACCGTGCTCCGCCTGCGAAACCATGTCAGCCGCGATAAGTTTCGGATTTGCAGTTTCATCCGCCAACACGAGGATCTCGCTTGGTCCAGCAGGCATGTCAATGGCAACATCCTTCGAAACCAAAATTTTCGCCGTAGTCACGTACCTGCTTCCCGGGCCAACAATTTTTTTCACAGGTTTAATGGTCTCTGTTCCATACGCCAAAGCGGCTATGGCTTGGGCTCCGCCAACTTTGTAAACCTCGTTGACCCCGCAGATGTCGGCAGCCACAAGAATCAATGTGTTGATGGAACCTTCCCCTTTGACTGGTGAGCAGACGACGATTCTCGGGACCCCTGCCACTTTTGCAGGAGTTGCCGTCATTACCAAAGTGCTAGGATACGCGGCTTGTCCGCCTGGCACATAGCAGCCCACGCTTTCAATTGGGCGCAGAACAGTTTGAACGGTAATGCCTTCTCGTGAAGTAGTGGTGAACTGTTGTTGCAGTGTTCGTTTCTCTATACCTTCAAGTTTCTCTTTCATGAGTTTTAGCGCAGCAATTTGTTCTTCGCTTACTTCTTTGTAAGCCGACTTGATTTCTTTCGGGTCTACTCTTAGGTTTTGGGCATTAAGTTTAGCTCCATCAAACCTACGTGCGTAGTTTAGTAGTCCAGCGTCGCCTTGCTCTCTGACTTGTTGTATTACCTTTTCGACTTTTTTTTCAAGGGCTGTGCTGTCTTTTGCGTCTGCTGTTTTTGTTCTTTTGAACCAGTCTGGAGGCAGTGTTTGTGCTTTCCAAACTTTCACTTTGAGTCGGCTTGGCATCTGCCCTCTTTTCTCCTCGCTATCTCGTCCAGCGCCAGCACCTGCCGCGGTTCGTAGACCACTATTCCCTGAGCGAGTTTGCGGATTTTGGGTAATAGTTCTATTAGGCAGTCTCTTTCGATGATTGTGTTAACGCTGCACCAATCCGCGTCCGCCAATGGCGCTATCGTCGGGTTCTTCAATGCCGGCAGTTCTGTGAGCAGCTTCTGAAGATTTGCCTTCTTAACGTTCGCGAATATGTGGATTCTCTTGGATCCGTCCACTACGCCTTTTAGCAGCGTTAGGATGTCGTAGATTTTCTCGCTCTTCTCTGGGTTCTCCATGACATTCTTGTTGGCAATGAGCACTGCAGAGGATTGCATCACCGTGTCTATAATCTTCAGGTTGTTCGCGTCTAGTGTGGAACCTGTTTCTGTAACGTCGATAATGCAGTCTGAGTTTTCTGGCGGTTTGGCTTCTGTGGCGCCGAACGACAAGAATATTTTCGCCCGCGGGTTGTCGCCTTTCTTCCACCAAGGCGTCACTATCAGCGGTTCTGAATCGCCGAAACGTTTTCGGTATGTAGGCTGGTTCTTTATGTATTCTGCGGCAATGTTCAAGTATTCCGTGGAGACGCGGAAGTTCTTTCCTCTGCTCCATACTTCTTCCATGAAGTCGGATATTGAGTTTGTTTCGCTCATGTTTTTGGGCACGGCCACGATTAGTTCGATTTTTCCGTACTCCAAGTTCTGTAAGGTTTCCACGTCAGTGCGGGTTTCGCGAATCCAGTCTTGACCAGTAATGCCTATATCTTGCAAGCCTTCGCTAACGAAGACTGGTATCTCTTGGGGTCTAAGGATTTTCAAATCGATTTTCGGGTCATTTATCGTGGGTCTATACGTGCGTTCTTGCCCTGATACTCTGTATCCTGAACGCTGCAGGATTTCGAAGGTTGCTTTGGCTAAAGAGCCAGCGGGTATGGCAAATTTTACTTTTTCCATTTTTTATCACCTGAGTTTTTCATTAACTTGACATCAAGCGCCGTTGCTACACGGGACTTGATGTTTTTGCGGAAAATAGCCGTTTTTCTTTGAGGGGGCATGCGTAGTTCAGAATAAGTTTTCGCATCTAAGCGCATATAGGCTTTGCTGCTAATGAACGCAATCGCCTTGTATGAACGCGATCCCTCATCTTGTACCACTGAACCGCACTTACCTTCAGCCTGCCTAATAAACATATCTTCAAGTTTATGGGTTAATTACGCGCCAGAATCACCATTCAGGACAGTTTTGAGGCTCTATTGCTTGTTTAACGCTCTTTGCAAAGCGGCAATTACGTTCTGTTTGC
>Ga0214474_1000463_pt1 | contig 20338 bp, 22 predicted proteins | sample RVTome_2_FD_187335 | JGI IMG/M metagenome (GOLD analysis project Ga0214474, IMG submission 187335) | Soil microbial communities from uranium-contaminated site in the Upper Colorado River Basin, Wyoming, United States - RVT95D214 HiSeq ...
ACCCCCCATGTTGCAGCATAATCAACGCCGCCTTTCGCAAGTCGAGTATGAATCATTTTATTGAAATCATCTTCGATTTCGAGAAGATTGCCGTATCGCTGAAGTGCGCCGGTTGCTTCATTTCCGATTACCTGTCGAAAAGAATCATTTAAGCCGGATTTCTCAGCGGCATAGAGTCCAGCCTTATCGGTATCAGAAAGCGTAGTTGATGTGAATCGTTTCATCGCCGAAAGAGTCGCATTTCGATCTTTGATTATTGTCTGCGCCGTAAGTGGGTCAAGTTCGCCGACTTTCTGATAATACTCAATCATCTTTTTACCCTGTTTGATGATCGCGTTTGAATCCGGGCGAGAGACAATTGATGGACTTGAGATATATTGTTGGATATTAGTTATTGCTTGTTTTGTCGAAACAGTCTTGCCGATATTTGACGCATCTTGCATGGCGATTTCGACTTCCGGCCAGATAGATTGCTTTGTCTGCTCGATTGCTTGAGTCATATCCATAAGAGCGGTATCACGATTTGTAGGCAACTTATGCGGAAGTGCTTTGCCGTTTATATCAACAAAATTCAGATTATTTTTATTTGCAATTATATCACCAATTGCAGATTCCGCTCTATCAAGATATGCGATACGTTGTTTCGGTCGATTTTTACCTTCGCCTGATAAGTCGATTATTTCCGATACCGTTTGCCGAACTTTATTACTTACGCGTTTTGTAATCGGCGTAGTCGGGATACTTAATGCCTGCGGTATACTTGCGCCTGTTTTATCCGCAACAGTCTTTACATCCATCAAAGCATTCTTCGCTGAATTCTTCGCCGAGTTTTCAAGTCCAAGCAACGAAAATCCAACGGTACTTTCAAGAGCTTTTGCTGCATCGGGATATGCGTTTGAAAATTGCTTATATGCTCCCATGCCCTTTGAAAGCGCAGAAATTCCCATTTGACCAACTTTCGTTTTAGCGAAATCGGTTAGATTTTCGGTAAGGAATTTCTTAACTGTATCTGGTGCCATCGTTTCCCAAGCAGAGGTAATCAATTCAGCCGGTAGATCGCCGCCGACGAAATTCGCCGCTTGACCGGCTGCAAGAGCACCGATTTGTGGGGCATTGAATAACTTGCCTCCCACTTGTTCGCCTGCTCGATCTGCAATGGCTCCTACGTTCTGCTGCCTCTGCTGAAACGCCGTACCAAGTCGATCAAGCAGGCCAGGAGACTGAACAGGGGCTTGAGGCTGCGGCGTAACAGGCTGCGTCATAGGTTGCCCTGGGGCAATCGCGGGAAAAACAGCAGGCGTGCCCCCTTCGCCGCTGCTTGCCATAATTTTCGATAGGATCGCAGACTTTACCTCAGGCGCGGCAGATGAATATTCCGGCGAGGCTTTTTCAAGGATCCGCTGTTTGACTTCATTCGGCGCGGATTGAAAGTTCGGATCGCTTATTATCGCTTGCAAGTCCATTATTTCGCCCCTTGCATGAGTTTGATAATTCTATCGGCTTCTGCGTCAATGTCGGGATTCGTATTTGGTGCGGGTTTCGGCTGTCCAGGTGCGGTTGATTTCTTCGCCTTTGTTTCGTAATTGTTCGCCCGTTCGCCAAGAGACTCAAATAATTTCTCAAAGTCTGCTTGACTCTTACCAAGCGTCTTGTACTGTGCAACCATTGCATGAAGATCTTCCCGATGAGTTTTAAGCCTGCGTTCAAACGCTTCAGGCGGCAAGCTCGAATCAATCAAGGTTTTTGCCAATTCAAATGCCCATTCACCACCTTGACCAGATGCAAATGTACGCTGAAGTGCTTCAGAGAGCAAAAGCACTTTACCTTTGAATTCTGCAACATCGGGATCGCCGGTTTCTTCTCTTGCCCATTGATCGAGTGAGTTAAATGCTTTGATATTTTTCGGAAGCGCGTTTTTCGCTGCAACAATTTTTCGCAATTCAAGCAATTTCGGCGTATTAACATCATATAATTGACTTGCTGCTTGAAGACTTGCACTTCTAACACCTTCACGTTGTCTTGTTGCGGTTCTACTTTCGAGAATTTTTTCGCTAACACCGGCAAATTCGATTCCCGGTGAGGCAATTTCCATGGCAGCAAAAAGTTTGCCTGTTCGACTATTTATACGATTTGGATCAAGTCGCCTCTCATTTACGGCAACATTCAACGCTGCTGTTTCTTCTGGAGTTAAACTAAATCCACCTCTCATTTCACTAAGCGGTCTTTCACCTGCTGTATTTACACCACCAGCCGGAACTACGATAGATTCACCTGTTTTCGGAAAACCGACTTGCATGAATGATCTTCCTGTACGATCTGTCATAAATTTTGTTACAGGCTTATTATTTGGATCGTCCATAAGGCCATTTGCAACAAGCATCTGATTAACTGCGTAAACTGAATTCGCGTCATCCTGAGTCAATGCGCCTTGATCTACCGCATCTTGTAGGCTCATTGCGGTTTTATTCGATGAGTCAGTAAGTTGAATGTTTGAAACTTCACCGGATCGCGGATCAACATTGAATGTGCTGATTGAGTATTTCGGCTTCAATCGACCCTTTGGTTTCGTTGATGTAATCGGCTGCATTTGAGTCGGAGCAGATGAAGGAGCTTGACCGGGCGCGGAAGGTGGAGGCAAGGCGGCAGGCGCAACGGGAACGCCGCCACCAGAAGCCATCCCTGTCGCTTGAGTAAGTTCACCTGATACCGGCGCAGGCATCGCACTCTGTTGCCCACCACCGGCAATCTGCTCCTGCCCACCGGGCATTGCGCCCGTCAAGAGTCCCATTACCGTTTGCGTAAGGCCCTTATTTTGCTCTTTTTGAGTCTTTACCGCATCGAGTCGCTCTTGCCCGCCCATTGCATCAACTAACGCTGGAACAAGATTTCCCATACCGAAATTATTCGCATGAGCTTGAAGACGACTTATTGCCTCAATATCGCCGTCTTTCGCGTATGCGGCGAGAATTTGCTTAAATGCCTCTTGCTCCGGGTTTTTTTTTGAACCGCTTCTTGCTGAATCGTTAAAAGATGCCGCTGTTCGCATAGCACTACCGGCACCCTCAGAAGCGGCACCCATCAAAGCTGAAAGGATATTTGTTGCCATAGCGATAATCTCCGATACAGTTTATCGAAGTTGATAATATTCGATTTACTTCTTGCCGCCAAAACTTGAACCAGCGCCTACATTTGTTGATTTACCTTTACCGGAAACATTACCGCCAACCGCACCACTAAGACCTGATAATGCTGTTTGTGATTGTCCGAGTACAAGGTTTGGAATAAAGTTATAAAGCATTTTTTCAATGTCAATTCGAGCATTTGATGCAGCAAGATTTCCTTCTCGCCTGCCCTCTGCCAAAATTCTCTGACCAAATGGTGTTCCCGATTGTCCGGTTTGAGCTAAACCCTCGCCGGTTTGCCTTTGCGCGTCACTTGCCGCCCGCCGAGTTGCTGTGACGGCTTGAGAAATAAGCGGTACTTGGATTCCACCAGCAGTTCTACCAGATGGATCGTTGATAACAGCGGAGAGATTATTAATCAGTCCTTGCCTGAGTCCCGTTGTCTCCCCGGCGAATTGTTGAGCAAGTTGCGCCAGTGTCGCCGCTGCTGGATCACTTTGACTGCCGCTTGATGTACCTTTACCGCCCCCGCCGCCTACACTCATATTATTTCCTCCCGATTTGCATCATTCGAGATTTAAAAAATTCCTCTTTCTTTAATTGAACCAACCATACCACAGGTTGATCCATAAATTTTTCAAAATTACCTACAACAGCATAACCTATTTTTAGGTGTAATTGCAATAGATCAAGCTGCCAAGTCGCGCCCAGGATAGTTTCATAGAATTCAAAAACGAGTGAGTAGACGTTTTGACCGAGAAAAATTAATCGGCGAGAACCTCGAAGTACTGAATTTGCCCAAACACCACTAAATATTGATTTACCGGAAGGTTCACGAAACCAGCAAATAAAGTCGATTTCACCAGATGGAGACAAACTGTAAAAAGTAACAGCGGGTGATTGAAAGATGTTGAGAAATTGTGGAAGATTTCGGCTATCGGGAACGATTAATTTTTCCATATCACCAGTTTCGTCTAGGTGCATCCATAGACGAATAAGTAATATATCTTCAGCTTTTGAGAAAGTATAAACGTGTAGATTTAACCGCTCAAAGTTTTGCTTATAGCGAGAATATACTGCTTCTAATTGATCGAGTTGAATAGTCATTTTGGGCCATAGAAATCTGGTTTGATTGAGAAGATTTCAATCAAGTTAGTTGAAATAGAACCAGTTAAACGAATTCCGAATATTTTACCTTCTTTACCGATATTAAATGTTATTTTGTCGCGGCTTGACGTTTGCATAGTTCCAAGAGTTATCGAAACTCCATCGATAATTATGCTTGCCGTAATTAATTGACTATTCGTATTAAGATCAATCGTGAGGAATTGTAAAATAGCCGACATTTCGTTATCGGTATTGATATGAGGCGTTTCGAGAATGATTGAAATACTATCGCTATTATCTGAGTATATTCCAACCTTTTCAAAATCAACCACTTTTGAATCATAAGTAACTGCAATTTGATCTGTTTCAGGGCCATAAAAAATCGCACTAAAAGCAATTCCAATATCCCTGAATACTCCTTCTTTATTCACCGCAATTGATTGATTTGTATCAGATAGAATATACTCGTTTCTAACAAATTCGGCAAGTATTGGTGTTGAAAAAGCCGATAAATCACCGATAGCCTCGCCGCGAAATAATCTTTCAGTTGCACCTGGAGAAACAAGAATGCTCGTATTTCCGTCGAATAGTCGAATTCCATCAACAGCACGATACATCAATCCATACGGCGTTTCGACAACTGAAAACGGTTCAATCGTACCGGGGCAATCTGGTACTTCGCGTGGAACATATGGATTATCGCCGCCAATGAGAAATATTCCGCTTTCGGCGATTACACCAAGCTGGCCTTGAGAGCGAAAAAGTTTTTTAAGTGGATTAGAATCAGATGTTACTTCGATATAGCCTTCCATAGACTCACAGCGGCCAATCGGCGAGTAAAAAACCCTTCCGCGTTGCCCCGATTGAGTACGAGTAATCCAGAACATAGAGGCGTTAAATGGCCCAAGGCAATCATCGAAATATGCAAATGGCTTATCGTTGTCGACAGGTAATTCAAGTGACGAAAGGCCAATATCGGCATTATCGGAATATGTTGTTACTCCAGCATTGACTTGATCGCGGTAGAAAAAAAGCACTCCATCAGCTTCAGTACGCCAAATTTCAACTTTATCAATTTGCAAATCAATCGCGCTGCCATCAGGAATCGCCGAAAGATTAACAGTTAAATCCGCTCCTGTTGGCGTTGCGCTTACGGCAGTTGTATTCGCATTTGATCTATGACCAGTTACAGAGTTTTTATAGGTTATCAGGTACCGATAAACTGCATCTGCCGTAAGAGAACCACCGGCGGCAATTGCTGTAGTAGGCGCGGATACTGGCGGTGAGATTCCCCAATTTTGAACCGTTCCATCTGATTTCGATTTGTAAAGTACGCCGCCGCCTGCGAAAAATAAATAATCGACGATTCCGGCAACTGGAGGGCATTTTGCGAAAGATAAACGATTACCGGAAAGTCCAGATTTTTTACTTACAGTTGCACGATAAAATTCGGTCCCGATGCCGTACCAAAATACATTTGAGAAATAAAATATCGAATGGGCATTAAGTGCGTCAATTTGACTTGAACCGAATCGAGACCGAAATGATCCAGTTGCAGTTGCAGATATTCCGCGATTTGACCGAACAGAACCTTCTGGAATTAGATCGGCGGGGGGCGATAAAATAAGCCCGGATGTGAAATTTTTAAGTATTGGCACATTTTAACCTATTAATTAATCTTCCTTAAAGATAAACTCTCCCAAGCGCAACACACTCAAAACCAGTCAAACCAGTTAAATCATCTTGAATTATAATCTGTAACTCATCAGTTGTCGAATTTGCTAGCTCAACAACAACTCCGTGGTTATCAAACCCTGCAAATTTCTTTATCGCCCTAAATCCGTATGTACCAGCCGGTGCTTTATCAATAAATTCAACGATGGTGCAGTGATGTAGAAAATCGCCATTATCTTTTACGTTGAAGTAGTTCTTATATGTTCCGTCTTTTTTCCTTACAACGATACCGTTTGTTAACGCAGCTAATCCACCAAACATAGATGTATCCATAGCCGTATTGTCTTTTATATTGAATATTATTTTTGTTATTTTGAAATTAATGGTCAAATTCGCCGGTGATATTCGGAATATCTGAGGGGTAACACTCCCATCAACATTCATATTGTGTGTTGTTCTTTCGATATTTGCTGCGGTTGTAAACGCGAAATCAAGTGGGCGATCAATAGTTATTGCATTAACAACAACAGTTATGACCTCAGCCTGCAAAAAATGGCTCCCTTCTTTGAAACAAAGAATATTTCCAACAACTACTCCATGTCCAGCAACTAATGTCACTGCATATGTATCTATAGTTACGTCAGTGGCTAGGGTTACGGCATTTATGCTCTGGCAAAAATATATATCAACAACCTCTGTGTTCCTGTCTCCAGAAACAGGCATGGCACTATTATCTGATAAAGTCCAAACTTCCCCGGTTCCATCAATTATTTTCATTTCCCGCAAAAGACTCATATAATATCCCAACCTGTTTCAGTTGAATTTGCCTTTAAAAAAAGAGATTCAGCAACGGCAAGAAACTCAAATGATGTTGTACCATCTGGAAGTGTTTCAGCTCCAAACGACTCCAACGTAGTCATATTTGTAACATTTATTGCCGTTACATGGAGTAATTTTCCAGCATTACCAAAAGCCGTCGGAAGTGTCGCAGTTACCGCATTACTTGTTGAATCAAGTTCAACAGAGAAATCATCAACTGTAATATCGTCATCGAAAGTTATTTTTCGTATTGAAGTGGATAATCCTCCGATTAACGCTTGTCCTCCAATTCTACCGCTAAGTAAGAGGTATTGTATATGAACATCGCCAGAAGTGAGATTCGCCAGTTGATTATGATCAATGCCACTATCAATAGTCGATATTCCAAGTGTAAAATCTCCGTTATCTGTTATGAGAATACTTAATGAACCTAAAATAACTTCCACAAGATTTTCCAATAAAAACGCCTGATCTAATCGAACTGCGTCATCGTCATTAATTCCATTTCCGACATTAATAATACGTTTCCCGCCGAGAGAAATATCGCCGCCACTCTGCGAAATCGAATTAAGCCGTCGAGATATTGAATCGAATACTCTTCCAAGTTCTCGGCGAAGTGAAGCAATGTCACCGTTTTGCGCTATTGTATAATATTCACGAGGCATTATTTAAACCCGATTAATTGATTAAATAGTTCGGCGAGTTTTTTGCAAGTGTCTGAATATTCGAGATCTGTATGATTCGATGGATATGCAAATTCACGCGAAAGTGCTTCCACCGCAATCGGTAATGCGTAAATGTCCATTATATTATCTTGACGATTTTCGGAATAAATAAGCGTAAGATTATTTGCTGGATAGTCTTCGCCGTATGGTTCGCCGTGAACTGGTATAACCGGATCGCTATTGACGTTCGGATTCGGGTAAAGTGTATATGTCCGAACGGTTAATTCATCTTGAGTAATTGCTTTCGGAAGTCCGCTATCTGCTCCCCAAGTTGTCGAATATGCGTCAAGGCCATTTGCAGAAGTAAAAGAAAGCATTTCAGAACCGAAGAATACCCGAATGAGCTTATAAACATCGCTATCGAATGAATAAGTTGCAGTTCCACTAACGACTGATTCTAGCGATGCCTTGACCATTTGCGGATTTGATCTAAAACCATTTTCATCGAAAACATCAGTAATAAACTGTCCAAGTGTGTCTGAATCAGTCGTTATTGTCGTTAGACTTTCAGCAAGTGTCTTAATGTCTGCACGATTCATTTATATACCTTTCGTCTTTAAAAGCGATGCAGCTTGTTCGAGCCGTTTAGGGATCGCTGAGAGCAAACGAAACCGACAAAGTAAGATAATCTCCGCAAGAATCAAGGCGGCTTCGATATTCTCATCAGGAAGTTCGCTTGCGGTATTGTAGCTGGCCGCAAAGCTAGTATGAAGGGTAAGGAGCTTGACATAGGTAATCGTCAACGAGGAGGCTGCTGCTTGGCCAGGAAAGAGGATAAATAAATCGCGGCCAATTGGATGCCAGGATTCAAAGCGAGTTCCGTCGATTGATCGAAACCAGTCCGGCGAATAAGCTGAAAACTCATCAAGCGTTTTCGATTGCGGAATTGTTCGATTTGATTGCGTAAATGATACAATTGATGCTGCTGCGGGGAATTCTGTGCGAAGGGAGAAAAGAAGTTTCTGTTTAGGTGTATTCAGTGTAGCGTTTACAAGAACACAAGAAAGTGCTACGTTGATTATTTGTTCACAACGAGAATAAATCTCTGTTGCAAGATTAACATCAACTGCAAGTCCGCCTTCTTGCCGTACTCGACGAAGAAGAATTTCTACCGTTTGGCCGATTGATCTTGACATAATTCATTTTGCTCGATTAGTGCCGTTTAAGTGTTCTAATGGGTGTATACATCTTTGTTACATTTTCCATTCCCGGTGAGGCTTGCGACTTCGTCAACCAAGTATTATAATCCCCTTCTTGATTTTCGTTTTTTCCCCCTTGACTTGATCCACCGAAACCTGACGCACCAGTTTTTTGTGCTGTTTGAAATAATTGAGCCAATGTTTCTTTATCCATGGCCCCACTTGATTTTAGCGATTCACCAACTTTTAACAGCTCGGTGCCCTTTTCTACTGCACCAGATTTTACGGCAGTCGTTAATAATTTAACTATTTCTCCGATAGCCAATTTGAATCCCCCTACCGTTTCCAGTTATCATAAATATAATCACGTGCATCGCGTTGATCTGTTCTGCGATGAGCATTCCCACGAAACATCTGCAAAATAAACGTAACATCATCGGTAGCGCGAGAAGTGCGAATAGCGTCTTTTATTTTATCGTCCCATATTTTACGCTGTTTTGCTTGTTCGTTTGCGTATACTGCGGCTGCATCGATATTACCGAGTTTAATCGCGGCAATTTTCTCAAATTGAAAAACATCAATCAAAATTCCCTCTTTCAATGCATACGAATCAATTACCTGCGGAAGAGTCGAATTAAATGCCAGTGCTGCTGGCAATGACCAATATGTATAATGGATCAATTCGCTTTCAGCCGGAGGCGGATAGATTTCGTATTTGAGATAACCACTTGCATCAACGCCGTGTTGTGTAACGTGCGTAGGAGGACTACCGGCGAGAGTTCTACTTGGAGCATACTGATCGAGTTCATCAAGCGATAATTGATCGAGTTCAAAACGAAGACGGTCGAATAAGAATGTCCCTGTCCAACGAGCGTTTGCATTAAGGGAATGCGTGCGCTTGGCAAGGGTATAACTACCCGCGGAAATATCATCTTCAGCGAATGCGGATGCAAGAGTAATTGTTGCGGCAAGGGCATTAATCGATGATACCTTATACCAAACGGTATTCAGTCGGATATACCAATGTTCATGAGAAGCAGCGCCGGGAGAAGTAACCCAGGCGGCTTGAGCGGTAGCATCAGGAGTGATTGTAACTGATCCGCGAATTACGGTAACTGTTCCAGCAGTGACGATTGCCGGAATTGAAAGTTCGCCGACTTGACGAAGATGGCGAAACTTAACGCGATTAACTAATTCAGTGTAACGATTATTCAACCAACGAACGATAAGCGGCGATCCTGCGGATGTTTCAGTTGAACCGATTATGTCCCTAACGAGTGCATCGACGGTTGTTGTCATTGGCGTATCTCACCCGTTATTTGATAAAAATACTCCTCATCGACAACTAACGACGAGCGCGAATCTGAGGCCGCTGACCTTCGATCTTTCGATCAGTATCGACTGTTCGACTTTCAGCATAATCGGCAAGCTGAGATTCAGAAAGCGACCTATCCCTGAAGAGTTTCTTCGCTGCGCCCTGAAGACGTTCTACAGGGATTTCGCCCCGCCTTGCAGCAAGGGCGACCCCAAATGCGGATTGCTGAAATTTACTTTGTGCGGGCATTATTTGACCTCTTGCAATGCACGAATCATATCGCCTTTATTGGCACCTTTTGAAAGGATAATTTGCTTTTCCTCGATCAACTTACGAAGTGCATCGACTTTCAGCAAACTGTAATCCGGCTTGTTTATTACTCGATGCTGCTCAAGCAGGGCAATAAGCTCCCTGCGGCGAATAACAGGCAATTCGTCAACTTGGAGCAAACCTGCTTCAATACGAGAGGCAATCAACTCTTTCGGTGCTGTCGATAAATCCATGCTAATTACCTCGATTAGCTTACATCAGGATGGCAAGCAAGGCCATTGAAAAGGGCAACGGAAGCTGTGTTTACCTGATTGATCGGCATATTGATTCCGCCGAACCAAACGTAGGCTTCCTGACCGACTGCGACAATATCCGTGCAACCAACGAAAGTACACTGATTGTCGAAGAACAATTGACCGTTTCCAAGTCCTGCTCCATCGATTGCGTAGGTCAAAGAGGTTCCGATGTTGATGAATTTGCAGTTTTCAAAGGTTACGACACCTGCGCCCATTCCAGCAACGGTTGAAAGAAAATTCACCTGGGCATTGTCCGCGTTCATCAGGAAAATGCAGTTGCGGAAATTCACCCGGCAAGAACGATCCGCTGCACCGTAGAGCCGAACGCAGTCGCCGTTGGTCCAGGCGACAGTGTCGCCGCCGAATACGCAATTCTCAAAATAACCCTCATTGCAAGCAATATCAGCGAGGATATAACCCGCATCATCAAGAGCCGTTGCCAAGGAAGGCAAGAAATGGCAATTGATGAAGGAATTGCGCTCACCGGTCACATTGAGCAACTTAATATCAGTTGCGGCAGTTCCATACGGGAAATACAGATTGGCGAAAAGATTACCGTAACCAGAAACGGTCAACAGTTCGGCAATCCCCGCCGATTGCGTGATACGAGAACGCTGATTCATCAGAGAGGGCGGACACATGCCGACAAGATGAGTCAGATTTTTGTTCCAGGCGACATTATCCGCCTGCGGATGAGCGTCCGGCGTTACAAGCAGGGTATCGTTTCGGCCAGTGGTCATAAGACCAAGAGCGGTTTCAATATCCGTATGAAACGCCGGAGAACTTGAGTGGGAAAACTGCTCCCAATAGGAATATCCTGCACCCCCCGCGGAAGGGGCCAAGACATGAATATCGGCAATTCCAGGAATCCCGAAACGGCCAAGAGCCGAAGAAGCGATTTCACGAAGTCTACTGGACATATTACTACCTCCTCATATACGAGTTTGAGGTTGATTGATTGATACCTTCTTCGACCTCGATCAGCCCGTAGAGCCATCAACCCCATACGGAGAGCCGTAACCCTGCGTATGACGCTGGTAGGCAGTTGCAACGGCATTCTTCGTATACGGATCATCGAACATATCGAAGATCGGTTGATCACGCCAAAAGAAGTTAAGGTCGTGCTGGCCCTTACCGGCAAGCATGAACCAATAAGTCGAAGTTGTCAGATAATGGCAAACCATGAAAGAAAGATCTTCGTCGATCAGGGCGTTGATTTCGTTATCGGCGGTATACGGCTTTCCGCCAGAACCGAAGATTTCCCGCGCAACGAACTTATTCGACGGAGAAATGACAATCATCGAAGGAGCCATAAGGCGCGGCATGGTGCGCTCATCGGTGAGGTTTTCAAAACGGGTGATTGCATTCTGAATACCGGTGATCGAGAAACCAATATCCGGGGAAGGCCGGTTTGCCCACGCGCCGCCGTTGAGCTTCGACTGTGCGGTGGAGCAGAGGGACTTACCGGAGGTAAACCCGGCGAAGGAAGTTGAAAATGCGTTGTTCAGAATCGACCAAGCGGAGACTTCTTCACGATTGCGACCAGCCCGGGCCATGCAGCGAACCATTTCCTGCATTACTCCATAGAGTTCATCGCGCCACGCTTCCCAGGTGATTTCGACGGCCATGCCATAGGGAGACGCGGTGTAGGTTTTCGTTCCGCCGGTAATCAGCTCATCCATCGTGAACTGTTCACCTTCGAGCTTTGTTGGCATGGTGCCGAGGCCGGATACCTGATAATCGGTAATCGGATTCCACTCCATATCGCCGACATTAAAGATGAGCGGGTATTCTTTAGGCCGCTCCTTGCCTGTTTCGAAATAAACTTCCCGAAGATCGGGAGCCAGAAGCCGACTGATTGCGCCGCGTGAAATAGTCATTTGGTTGTCTCCTTGTTTGATCTACAGGCGATTAAATCGCATTGAAAAGGGAATCGACGAATGTGAAGTGAACCAAGGCAAGATTCGTGCCAATGGCATCAACGAACTCAATCGGCATTGCCGCAAGATCGGTGGTATCAGCGGCATTGATGTACCAAGTGCCACTTGTTCCTTCGAGCGACAAACCGTAGCGAATATAACGATTCGTCACAAGAGAGGTGTAATCGCCGCCAGTGTCGCCAGTTGCAATACGACCAGAAAAAACGGCATTGGGCAGAGCAGGATAGACAAGTGCTTCAGTCCGCCCATCTTCTGCGGCTTCTGCCGCTACACCAAGAATCGTCCCAGTGGTTGGGCCATCTGCGGCCTCTACCGCAAGACCGGATGTTGCGATGATAATTGCCCCTTTGAGCCAAGTGGTTGCCGATGCTTTTGTGACGTTGACAATCGGAACTGCCCCGCCGCCAAGCATTTTTACTGCTTTGATATGATCGCCAACTGTAAGAGCCATCTTTATACCTCCTGAGTTTTAAAATTACTCTTATGTTAAGTAATTACAGGTTTTATTGATCTTTGTCAAATTGTTTTTATCAATTAACCGCGCCCGCGAGATTGACCGGGGAGAGGAATTCCCGGTACGCCGCCGGGCTGTTTCATTTGTCGAGCGATTGTATTAACAGCGGTGTTTTGACCGGCACGACGACGACGATCAATGATTTCCTGCGTTCGCGGGTCAAGAGTGGGATTATCGTCGGTTGATACATTTTTGAAGACATTCGGGTATTTATCGGCGATATTATGAACCTCAGATTCAAGGCCGTATTGCTGCCGAAGTCGCGCATCCTCTTCTGATTTCACGATTTTCAAATACTGGTCAATCCGAATACACATAAGTAGAACATCGCCGACTCGAATGGTATTATCGGCTTTGACAAGATCAGCGGCTTCGGGAAACTCCCGATTTGTTGCAACTGCCCAACCTTGAGCTTTCTTCTTCCAAACCGCCTGACCGTTGGTATTAACATAATTCACCCAACAGGTTTTCAAATACGGATGATTCGCGCCGATGTTCATGTAGTCGTTTTCAATATCGTTGCGAATTTCCCGATCAACATTAAAGGCATCAGCGGGGAGCCTTACTTGATCCGGGCCTTTTTCTGCCATCTGAGCAAGATTATCTGTTCGCTGTGCAAGCAATTCATCACGTTGATAGCCGGGGGGCGGCAAATTTGGTTCAATCTGTGCGGCCTGTTCCGGTTTGAGAATCTGACCTTCTTGTGCTGCGAGTTCTTCCTGTGAAAACAATAGCATAATTATTCCTCCCCTTCACCGAAATATTTTTTACCGACTTTATTCCAATAATCCGCCCAACCAACATAACCACGCCTTTGATATTCCTGATCGACTGAAACATTTTTCGAGCGAAGTGCGGCCATGGCATCAGAGCCAAGAACCTTTTTCGGATCGGGAACACCTTCACCGTAGTTACCTACCCCAGCAGAGCGGCCATTTTGCCCGTTCGGTGCCATGTTTTGATCTGCTGCAACAGACCGGCGAACTTCCTCTTCCTTCACAGCAACGATCTTGTCGATATTCTGACCGACCGCAAGTTGATATGCTGCTTGACGGATTTGCGGATTCATGCGCTGATCGGCGGGAAGCGAATTAAGATGCTGTTCAACATCATTTTTCACGATGTCATAATGAGGCATTTTTCCGCGAGTTACTTCACCCGCAAGATAGTCAATCGTCTGAACTCCAGCGGCGAATTTCGGATCAAATTCACGACTTACCTCAATTCGGGTTTTAACGGAATTAATCTTGTCACGTTCGCGGAGAAGTTTAGAAATCGGATTTCCATCTTCTGCGGCTTTGTCAATTGCTGCATCAAGTGATTCGAGCTTTTTATCCAATTCGATAATCTGATCGTCAAAAGTCGGTCCAGTTGGCGGAGGTGGGTAATTCTGCTGCTGAGAAAACTTTCCAGCATTTTGCTCGAAAGCATCCAATCGACCTCTGAGAGCATCAAAATCGCTTTTCGGGACAAAATCAGGCGGCGGTGTTGCAGGCGGCGCAGTTGGTTTTCCGGTAATGGGGTCCATCGTTGGCTCGGGCATTATTTATTGCTCCTTTCATTAAGTGCTTGACGTTCACGGAACTCAGCGCGAAAACGTGAAGCGATTGTCTCATATACTGCGAGTTCGATTGCCAACGGCATGATCTTTGCGCTATTGCCGGATTTGCTTTCTTCAACTATCTGCTTAATTATACCTTGTTTGATTTCTTCAACCCAAGTTATAAAATCATCTTGAGCGGGTTTGTAATTAAATAGATACTCTTGCCAGATACGCATAATTTACACCTGTTCGTAAGGTAATGCAAGAGGTTCTTCACCACCGCCGCCTGCAAGTCCACCAAACATTCCCATTAATTGCTGAAGTCCCTGTTGTTGGATTTGATCGATTTCAATTTTATTCAATTCGTCTTCCATTTCAACCATAAATATCGACGGGTCTCGAACCTGATCGAATGTGCGCAGAGTTCTGTCGATTACTTCACCTGCGGATTCAATAATTTTTCTGGCAACTGTTACGACTTCCGGTGGAGTTTGCGGATTACTTGCAATTGTAATCAACTCAAGAGTACGTTGATAATATTGAGCAAGAATATTCGTAAGCATTATTGCATTTTGACGCTCTGCTTCACGATTGACTGTAGATGAGGAAGCTGTCAGTTCTATATCAAGTTGTTCGTCGAATGACTCATTTCTTAATGCACCAATAACAAGCATTGCATCTTCGTAGCCGAGAATTTGAATAATCGCACTTTCAGTTTTTGCATCACCAGAAAGAATCTGCTCCTGGTAGCGATAAATTGCCTGCGCGATGGAATTGGCGATACAATTTCGCATACTGTCGAATGCGGGAACAAAGCGACGAGAAACTTGTTGAATAAAGCTCATCGCGGTAATGCCGGGAGTTCTTGATGGAATCGAACTACCTCGACTTACATCATTGATTCCAACTCGCTGATTCGCAAGCTGCATTGTTGCAATTTGAGCTTGCCAGATTGAGCTATAAACATCGGCCATTTGAAGGGCTTTTAAGTCTTCATTGGGGTTCGGAGTCTGAACATATTTCCCCGGCCAAATTTTCATGGTTTCAGGTAGTCCTTCACTACCTACCCACATTCGACTATTCGCAAGCAATATATTAAGCGTTGCGAAATTATGAATATCGCTGATTTCCTCTTCATACGGCATAAGCATCTGTAAAACACCAAGGCCATAAAACATGTGCGAACGAAGTTGATATACCATTTTTTCAAGCGGTTTTCTGTCTTCTTTCGGGAACCCAACATAAAGAATCTTTCGACCAGAATGATTCCAGATTACGAGTAATTCTTCATCAATTCCATCGCCGTCTATGTCGAAATAACAATAAGTACGAACAATATCGTAATATTGCATCCGTTGATTTGCCGGTTCGCCGCTTTTGCCGAGTTGTTCTCTTGTTTGACGAATATTTGATTTCTTGAAAATCGGTTGAATTCCATCAGATTTCCAATTATTCTTTGCAACAAACGCATTAATGTCGTTCATTGTGTAATAAAATCGAAGTCCAAGTATCGGGAGTTCTTCAATTGATGAATAACTACCGGCCGGAACTATAACGTCTTCAATTGGCATAGCATAAAATTTTGGGCCAGCCGATAAAACTTTCGCTGATTTTGTCTTTTTTACCTTCTCAACCCAAGGAATATAAATAAGCCCCGTTCCAAGCTGAACATCATCAAGAACAGATGTTTCAATTGCTTGACGAAGGGCGCATTCCGGCGAGGTTGCGATATGCTCACTAAATCGTTGAAATGCCTTTGCGGTTTTATTTGCTTTCTCGTCTTTTTTCAGTTTCGGTTTTGCTCTAACGGTAATAAGCGGCGATATGTTGAAAATTAGATCGAGTGCTTGGGCATAAATTGTATCTGCCGAAATCGCACCAACTGTTACTTCGATATTTGGAGCGTTTTCAACTGGAGTATCCCTTGCCTCTAATTTAGGCACCCCATCATACATACGAAGACATTCCTGCATAGTTTTATCAAAACGTGTTCTAAAAGCAAAAGCATCTTCGTATTCATTGAATATCCAAGTTGCAAGTTCGTACATCTTTTGCTCAGTAATTCCAAGAACTTGCTTTGATTTATGGCGTTCATAAAATTTTGGCATTTAGATACCTATTGAGCTAAATCGTTATATTCAGCATTACCCCACACTAATCATACCTTTAACAAAAGCATATTCTTACTTTGTCTGACTATTACCCGCTTGATAATGGATTCTAATTTTTATGGCCCCACCAGTAAAGTTACCACCATTCGCAGTAACTATAACTGAAGTGGCAGCAGTATAAAGTGATCGTTGTGTAACTGTCCATTGAGCAAGACCAGTCGTAGAACCAAGAGTCACATTTCTGGCCACTCCAAATCTATCTATATCAGCAGCTATGCCAATATCAATACTTGTCGGTCCCGTTATCCCGGTTGTAATAATGGTGGAAAGTCCGAGAACAACACTTCCAGCCGGGATAGCATTCGTGTAGGTTGCTGTTGCACCAGAAGATGTTGTCAATGTGGCTTCAACGGTCCTTATCTCCAATTGATCGTTACCTATAATTTTAGTTGTCGCATCAATTGAATAATCAATACCTGTCGTATTGGATAGATAGTTGTCTAAAACGATTATAACATCACCAGTGGCAGCAATACCAATAGTCATTGCTGCGGAATTATAAACAGCATTTCGGCATATTTTTAACATTCCAGAACCGGATATTTGTCGTATTGCCCCGATACCATAATGAGCATATCCACTAATATAATTATCATCTATGGAAACATTTCTATGTTCCCTAGCTTCACAGTATATTCCATCACCAGTGGCAGCAAAACCAGAAATAATGCTATTACCATTGATCTTATAATCGGTAAGAATTGGCATACTGGTTGAATCTGTAGCAATTCCTGTATTGCAACCAATAATCTTATTATCGGAAATGCTCACATATGATGTAGTAATAGATGAAGTGTTCGGATATACAAGAATGCCGTATGTTAATGGAGTTACTGCTGTACTCTTAATAGTATTCTTATCTATTCGTGCAAAAGAAAACTCTGGATACGTAGTACCATAGCTTGTCACGTAAGCATAAATTCCAGCTTCGCCATATGTCGCGGAGAAGTAATTTTCTATGGTGTTACCGATAATATCAATATCCTTAACATAATGATACAACCCTGCCGCGTTGTAAACAGTTGCTCTAACATTAATATACATCGAGGCCCGACCATAAACCTTATTATTTAAGATTCTGATCCCGCGACTATAACTTCCGTTTGTGGTATCTGCGGCCTCATTCTCAATATCAAACGATCCGAGAGCTGTTGCATATGTACCAGATGTGGAATTTTTAACGATATTATCGCTAATTGTTACATTAAATACATCGCCACCAGCAATTGCCCACCTTCCCATGTCTTCAAAGTAACAATCCTTAATCGTTACACCGTCAACACCAAAAAGAAAAATGCCGTCTCCCTTTTTATCTGAGCCTACACCAGTTGAGCCGGTTCGATAAAATTTACAGTTTTGTATAACAATATTTTTTGAACCCTTCGTCTCACCGCCGCCGTCCAGCAATACGTCCGAACCGTTTGCAGTATTACCATAAAAACTTAATCCATTATTCATAGAAACATTGGCTGGCGTTGTTGCTATCAATGTTTCCCGGTTTCCGTCAAATATTAAATCACGGATTGTAATGTTATTACTGGCAGTAAATGAGATAAGTCCGCCGCGATTGAAATCAGCCCCCGTAGAAGTGGGAAGTCTTTTAATAGTCGAATTATTTCCCTGTACAACGATATTATTTACTGACGAAACCGTTACATAATCTATTATGTAAGTTTTATTCTTAGCACAGGCTATCGAATATTTAGAATTAAATGCTGCGCTGATTGTTGAAGTATCTTCGTCTTCATCATCCCCATTCACCCCGAACCATTCAACATAAACGCTTCCACTCCACTCCCAAGTCCAATACAATTCCCCCTCGCCAATAGCATCACCTACCGTACCACCGGGCTTGATAATATTACCGCCGTTGTCAGTAAGTCCACCAGATGGAGCGGCTTTTACAATTCTCAATGGTCCGCCGCCACCATCCCCAGAAACATAATATCCTCGAACGATTACAGATTGCCCAGAATAATATCCAACTAAATCGCGCAAGTCGCCTATTGTATCAACTGTGCCAATATCTCCAACAGTATATATCCAGGCCGCTGAACCGTCGCCGCCAACTGGAACAATAATACTTCCACCATTATCGACGTAAGTTCCGGCGGAGGCTCCAGTTACGCCAAAACGAAGCGGACCTCCTACACCATCGCCGGGAGTATAGTAGCCTCCAACAACAACAGTCTTACCATTAATAACCGGAATATAACGTAAATTTGTAACTGTACCATATTTACCGAAATTTAACTCATCAACTGTCGTGATACTTGTTCCATCAGTATCAACTTGCATAAGCGCAAGAGTTCCAGTTGGGTCGGCTGTTCTCGCCGTTGCTGCTGAAAATTCCGCAAAGACGAAATAACCGTCATAAGTAACTGCTGCACCGGCAATTGTAATCGTTCGTGTATCGTTATCTCTCAGATAAACAAATGTTCGCTTATTTGCAGTATAAGTATGCGAAACAGATGACTGACTGACATAATAATTATTCGGAAATCCAGTGCAGGTACTAAGCGTATGAACCAAACTTGCGGATGTTGCACCGATTCCGCCGCTTACAATTGTTGCCTTATCCGGCGAAAGCAGTTGATCCCGTTCGGGTTGTTCCTGCTGAAGGAATGTCTGTAAATCAGTTATAAAAGTTGCGTTACCATCTGGAAGAGTATTAATCGTTTGAGTTGCTGCAAGGCAGTTCGTTGAAAAAAGTACAATAAATATCAGGAATAAAAATTTAATCTTTTTCATTTATTTCTCCTAATTAAACGAATTTCATTATTAAACGAGAACTTGCACTTGCCTCATTGCCGACGACATATGGTGTAATGTTTCGACCGTTTCCTTCGTAACCGTGTTCGATAGATTTTCGTTGATCCGCTACACCATCTGCTGCCGCTGAAAGCGCGTAAAATTCAACCGGACCAGTTGCGCTACCTTCTCCGCGAACAGTTACGGTTTTCGCGTCACCACCAGGAATAAATTCAAATGACACAACTCGATAGACAGTACCGGGATTCCAGGCAGTTGATCCATCGAATGTAATATCAACGGAGTTTTCACCGTATGCGATTGTATTTGCCATTATTTAGTTCCCCCTATTTATTTAAATTACCGGCTTCAAAATTACTTATAATTTGTTCAATTTCAATTTCAAGTTTTGTGATTTCGTTTATATATAATTTGCGTTTATTCTTATTCAACTCTAATTTCAATCTCCGTGAAATACCCACTAAGCAGGCGACTTTTATTCTAACGAGTTCTTTCAAACTCTGAAGTCCATCGCACCTACCTAATGGGCATTGCACGAACATTGCCTGATCCTCTATGGTTTCGATTTCTTCGATTTCTGCCAATTACCGAAAATACCGCCATTTTTCGTTGCACCACCACCACCACGCCGCGCCGGTTGTTTTGCCGTTGAGCCATTCCGAACTGGCCCGGTGTCTGCCTGACCCTTTTTTGTCTTCTCCATTGCTGATCTGCCGCATTTTTCAACTTTCATATTACCTCCTGAATAAGAAAAAAGCGACCCCCGGCAATATACCGAAAATCGCTTAATTTAGCCGGGGATAATTTGCCCCTAGTAGCGAGAACCGCCGCGAGTCGGGCGATATACACCACCGCTCTTTGTCGGGTTCACCTTGCCCCTTTTACCCTTCGCAGGCCCGGGCATCGTCGGCACCTTTGCACCACTTTTGCC
>Ga0214474_1000465_pt1 | contig 20188 bp, 27 predicted proteins | sample RVTome_2_FD_187335 | JGI IMG/M metagenome (GOLD analysis project Ga0214474, IMG submission 187335) | Soil microbial communities from uranium-contaminated site in the Upper Colorado River Basin, Wyoming, United States - RVT95D214 HiSeq ...
TGTCGGCAAAATTGTAAACCAGTTCTGGTGTTTCGCCCATCTTCAGCATCGTCTCGTAGAGCGAAGAATTGATCTTACCCCAAATAATAACCATGTGCCGTTCGATATAGGGGGAATGCATGTAGCAGATTAATCCCTGGGAATCTTTCTCGACAATATATTTTTCTTTCGGACTCATTGTATAGCAAAATTTTGAAAACTCACCATTAATCCGCACGATATAGACCGAATCAGCGGGACGGCAGTACCGAAAGGGAAATTGGGATATTTTTAATTCATCGATAATTTGCAGGGCAAGTGAACGATCAAGGCTCGTGCGGAAGAGAGCTGCCTGAAGGTGATCATTTCTCTTGATCTGTACAAACTCAGTCGTGACAACCGGCTGATGAATTTTTCCGGTGACTTTATCTTCTTTTCTTCTGGAACAGCCTAAAATGAGAAGCGACAATAACAAAAGAAATTCAGCAAACCGAGTAAGAAGAAGGGGTCTCATCTTATGCACTTCCTATCATCAGCACAGGGTGGTTTTCCGCACCGCTCATTTTTGCCGCAGCAGGTCTTGTCTTTATTTAAGCCACCTGCCTTTGTGCTCAGCGGGACGTGGCTCTTTGAAAATATCCGGTTCAATTCCTTGCTGCCACAATATTGGCATTTAATCTCTGCATCGCCTTGTTCCATGCCGACTAGGAATTCGTTAATCGCAGCATAGAGTGCGCACCGGTATTCATAAATCGGCATCTGAATTCCCTTTATTTAACCCTTATATTGTATCTCACTAAACAATAATCTCCTCTTTTAGCACGATCTACCATAACATCAAACAAATTTTCAATTACTGGTTCAGATCTTTTCAAGAGCCTGCTGTAAATCAAATATAATATCTTGGACATTTTCAATGCCAACTGACAAGCGCACAAAACCCGGACTGATTCCGCATTTCTGTAAATCGTTTTCAGAATAGTTCGAATGGGTCATTGAGGCAGGATGCTCGATCAAAGTATCGACATCTCCGAGACTCACCGCGAGGATGCACAATTTGACTGAATTCATGAGAACCTTCCCCGCTTCTTTCCCGCCCTTCATATCAAAACCAATCATGCCGCCGAAATCACTCATCTGTTTCCTGGCGGTCCCGTGTCCGGGATGATCTGGCAAACCAGGGTAATATACTTTTTCAACCCTGGGCTGGCTTGTGAGAAACTGAACAATTCTTTTTGCGTTTTCGCAATGACGGGTCATCCGCACGGCGAGTGTTTTCAATCCTCTTAAAATCAGCCAGGCATTGAAAGGCGATGCCGTTGCACCCATTTCTTTAGCAGTCTCGGCCTGCATTCTCGCGATAAAATCCCCCTTGCCGACAACCATGCCGCCGACAATATCACCGTGCCCGCTCAAATACTTGGTTGCCGAATGGACCACGATGTCGGCCCCAAGTTCTATTGGTCGCTGGAGATATGGGGTCGCAAAAGTATTGTCCACACATACCGGGATATTACGGCTTCGGGCGATTTCAGAGCACCGTGCAATATCGATAATTTTGAGCGTAGGATTGACCGGCGTCTCAATAAATATCATTCGGGTGTTCGGTTTTATTGCTTTGTTTAATTCATCAATTTTCGTCGCATCAACAATAGTAACCTGAATGCCCAGGCGGGGCAGGATTGTGTTGAATAAAGCAAATGTGCCGCCGTAAATTGTATTGTCCGAGATGATGTAATCATTGCAGCCCGCGCAAGTTATGATCGTGGCTAAGATTGCGGCAAGACCAGAAGAGAATACCAAACCGGACTCGGCTGACTCCAACCGCGCAATTTTGCCTGCCAGAATGTCAATCGTGGGGTTGCTGATCCTTGTATAGATATATCCTTCTTCTTCATTTTTAAACAAACGCGCCCCGTGATCGGCATCGCGGAAGGCAAAAGTTGATGTCTGATAGATGGGCGGCGAGATCGCACCGGTTGATTTATCCGGGTGCTGACCACCATGAACGATATCGGTCTCAATACGCATTATCGCCTCGGGTTCGGCAAAGATGGGAAGAAAAAGGCTTCCCCTGATCAGATGCAATGGCAAGCTTGTTTAGGACATATCCTTTGTCTTCCCCCATCTCTGATGGTTTTTTGTAATCCTGCCGGTAAACTTCGTCTTCTTTATATTCTTTATACATCCTTTTTCTCCAGTTCTTCCATGCGTTTTTGCAATTCTTGCTTCTCTTTGGTCAAAGCCTCGAGTTCCGCCTTCAAATCCTCGGCCGTGGGTTCCGGCGGAATTATTCCGTGGTGCAGACTGCGTCCATGGACAAGTCTGCCGTTTCGGTCTTGATAGAATGCATGCGGGCCAGTGCTACAGCGACATGGCCCGACATATGTATATCCCGATGGGATGATCGTTTCTGGCCACCGACATCTGTTCCAGCTTCTTCCATATCCATACATTTCAGACTCCTTTCTTTTTTTCTTCTATTAACTGATGATGGTAAGAGCATTCTCGGACCATCTTTGACCCGCACTGGGGACATTTTTCTTCTCGGCATGGCACCCCTGCTTCATGCGATTGCTTAAAGCCACGTTTCGGACAGACACAAAATCCATTAGGCACTGTTACCACGGGACCCCCTAATATTGTTTTTTCTTTCAATAAACTTGCTCTCTGCTCTTGCGAGAAGTTCGCCGTTTGATGACAATTCTGCTTTCAACTTATATAAAGAATAGCCGGCAGATATAACCCAAGCTTTAATGAACAAAGATGAATCACAGGGCACCGGTTTTATGAATCGGACAACAAGTTCTGCGGTTCGGGCTTCAACATTACGGCTGAACAGGCAATATGTCATCGCGCAATCTAATAAAGAGCTGATGATTCCTCCATGCATTAGTCCTTTATACCCTTGCAGATTACGGTTCCCTTAAAAAATCGTGGTGACGTTTCCTGTTTCATCCAAATTGAATTTCAAGTGAAATGATAATTCATTGTTGGATCCACACATAATGCATTCTTTATGCGAATCGGGAATCGAAACCGGGCCGCGTTTTTCATTGCTCATAGGTGTCCCCCCATAGGCTTCCCGCTATACGAATTACGGCACCAGAACCGCAGCCGCAAGAACGGTGGTCCAAAGACCGTACTTCTCGCCGATCGCGGTCTGGCTGATGTTCATGGTTTTCACGATTTTAGTGGAAATTTTCCAGATTTCCTTTCTTTCATCATAACTGACATCCGGTTCAAACGGCACGCCCAGAGTCGTGGCAAGCATTTGCGCCGCCAGATCTTCGGCTTTATCTCCGGAATTTGTTTCGGTCTCGCCATAAGAGTGGTATTCGGAAAGATAACCGTACTGGGACCGCTCCGCGGGAACCGCGACTCCGATTGACGCGGCGATCAGCCGGTATGGTTCATTGGTGCTGCATTCGGCAATAACCGCGTAGACGATCTCGCCCGGCGAGAGATATTGAAGACCTTTGAACCGGGAAAGGATTTTTGCTCCCGGCGGCAGGATGCTCGATACGCGAACGATATTAAAAGGGGCGGTACCGGCGTCACGGAGAGCGGCCTCGAAACTGGCTAGCTTCTCCTTGTGCCGGCCGGCGCCTTTCGTCAGAAAAATTCTTTTAGGTATAATGATTACGCTCCGTTTTCATATCTATCATACACTTCTCAAATAATCTTTTTAAGGGCATCGATCAACCGGCGGTTCTGACTCTCGGTGCCGACCGTAATCCGCAGGGCATTGGGAAAACCGTATTCTTTAATCGGGCGGGTAATGATACCCCTTTTTTGCAATTCTTCAAAGACAATTTGACTGTTTTTATCGAAATCGACGAAGATGAAGTTCCCATAAGTCGGCAGATAAAAAAGTCCCAGTCTTTTGTAAACATCGAAAAGAAATTCTTTGCCTGCCTCGTTTACTTCTTGTCCTTGTTTCACATGATCAAAATCCTCAAGCGCGGCGATTCCCGCGGCCTGGGAAATTCTGTTGACATTGAAAGAAATCCTCAATTTCATCAGATTTGAAATTATTTCTCTTTTCGCAAATCCATAACCCAGTCGAGCGCCAGCCAGCCCGTAGATCTTGGAAAAGGTCCGCAGGATCAGCATATCCTTCCCGGCGCGGAAATAATTGAATGAGCTTGGATAATCCGGGTCGGATATGTACTCATAATAGGCTTCATCCATGATCACCAGCACATCTGACGGCAGTTGCCTGAAAAAATCATTAACTTCGGCCTTGGTGACCATCGTGCCGGTAGGATTATTGGGATTGTCAATATAGATCAGTTTTGTATCCTTTTTTACGGCCATAAGCATGCTTTTTAAATCATGGGTATAATGCTTCATCGGCACTTCAATTAATCGGGCACCGGCAATACTGACGGCAATCTTAAACCAGATGAATGCCCCCTCGCTCGTGATCGCGCTGTCGGCCGGATCAAGGTAGGCTAAAGCAGCGAGCAGCAGAATTTCAACCGAACCGTTGCCAATAATGGTCGCTTCCGGGTCAACCTGGAATCTCCGGGCCAAGACATTCCTTAATTTACAACAGTTGTCATCCGGGTAAAGAAAGCATTCATTTATCGCCTTTTGCATGGCTTTGATCGCCAGCGGAGATGTACCCAGCGGATTTTCATTGGAGGCGAGTTTAATCACATCTCCTTTCAGGTTCAGCTCCCGAATCACTTCCTCTATGGGCTTGCCCGGTTTGTAAGGTCTTATTCTCTTGACTAAATCTCTCGCTTCAATCATATTATTTCTCTTTATCTTTAATAGGCCTTATTCTTTCGTCTATTGAGCGGCATATCCTTTCCAGGATCTTTGCCGCTTCGGCATCCGGATACATTTCGACAAATGGTCTACCATTATCAGTGGTCTCGACGATCCGCGGGTCTAAAGGGACTTGTCCTAAAAATGGCACACCCATTTCCCTGGCGGCTTTCTCGCCCCCGCCGGACTTAAAGAGATCGATTTTGGTGCCACAGTTAGGACAGCTCAAACCGCTCATGTTTTCCAACATGCCAAGGACTGGAACGGAAAGCTGCTGGAGAAACCGGACGCATTTGCGTGAATCAAGCAGGGCAATATCCTGAGGTGTGGTAACGATGATCGCGCCGGTCAGCTTATTTATCATCTGGCATATGGAAAGCGGCTCATCACCCGTGCCCGGGGGCGAATCAATGATCAAATAGTCAAGTTTACCCCAGTTTACTTCGGCAAGGAACTGCCTCAAAACGCCCATTTTCATCGGTCCCCGCCAGATTACCGGCATATCGGTATTCTGAAGCAGGGAAGCCATGGAAAAGGCAACAAGATTAGGATTAATTTGAAACGGAACCATTCCCTCAGTATCCATCTGCAGCTCTTTGCCTTCAAAACCGAGCATTTTTGCGACCGAAGGGCCATGGATATCCGCATCAAGCAACCCCACTTTTGCTCCCCGGCGGCTCAGACAAGCCGCTATATTGATAGCCACAAAACTTTTGCCGACCCCGCCCTTGTTGGATAAAACCAGTATCTTCGCCAAGATTTGCGCCATATTCTTGGCTAACATCGCTTCCAGGCGTTTCAGGTCATTTTCTTTATCACTACTCATCTTCTGCACTTCCCATCACCAGAACAGGGCGGCTTTTCGCAGCGATCATCCCGACCGCAACAAGTCTTACCTTGTTGTGATCCGATCGCACGTCCGCCCACGGCAACATTACTTTTAGAAAGTATCCTATTCAATTCTTTACTGCCACAATACTGGCATTTAATTGCTATGTCACCCTGTCCTATGCCAATAAGAAATTCGTTTATCGCATTACAGTGTTTGCATTGGTATTCATAAATAGGCATATGGACTTTGCGTTATCGCGCTGGTCTCATATATATCTCCTTGGCTCAAGCCTTCATTAGATGAACAATTAATAGGGGACCAAGGGACCTTACTTTACCTCCGGCTCGTTGTGAGAGCAACCGAGTTCCGGTCGGTTCACCAGATTGCCGTTCAGGAAGAGTTTCAGCGCATTTTCAACGTCTTCTATCTCTGTAATAAATGCTTCGATCTTTGCGTTGCTGAGATCGTCATAGATCCGTCTACCCATACCGTGCGATATGACAACCCCGCAATCGCTAAGGGCCTCAAGAATGGGGGCGTGGCGGTCAAAGCTATGGTTTGAGCCTTCGAGACCCCGGGCATGACCCGTAAAAGTATTGTCGCGATACTCCTGTTTCTTGATCTCCATGCCTTCGATCTCAAAAATCACAAAACCTCGGGTTCGACCGAAATGTGAAGAAATAGTTTTCCCGTCATCAGATGCAATGGCAATCTTCATAAATTCAATCTCCTTTCTTTTTTTTCTCAACTAACTGGTGATGGTAAGAACCTTCTCTTATCATTCTTACTCCGCATTTTGGACATTTTTCTTCCCGGCACGGCATTCCTGGTTTATGCGGTATCTTTTCGCCGCACTTTGGACATAAACAGAATCCGCATGAACCCATACCTGTTTTTAACATGGCATTCATTTGTATATTACCTCCTTCAATCCTTAATGCCTTGCCTTTGACCAAGGCAGCAGCCACCTTTCTGTGCGCCGACTCAATGATTCTGCCGAAAGTCTGACGCGACACCTTCATTTTTTCTGCCGCCTGTTCCTGGTAAAGACCCTCAAGGTCGGCAAGCCTCACAGCCTCGAATTCATCCAAAGTCAATATTTCGACTTCAAGCATGACCAGGGGTACACCACGGGGTTTAAAATAACAGCACCTGGGTTCAGACCCGATTTGTCGGCAGCATTGCGGTCTCGCCATCTATTCGATACTCCTTACCATAGCCTATATATTATAGGCATATGCTCATAATTGTCAAGGGAGTAAATTATATCAGCAATAAACATCAACCATTGATTCCGTACACTTCTTGGTTAAAATACCGCTATGGACCAAAAAAAATTTATTGAACCAAAAGACCTTGATAAAAAACAACTGCTGGAATTACTGGAAGATGCCGCGAGAAACTGGCTTGCCCACGACGGACTGTGGTTTCAAGCGGTTGAAAAAAAATGCGGTTTGGAGACGGCGATCGAACTTGATGGCAATGCCTGGAAAGAGTTCACTCAGATCGAAGCCCGGAGAATCATGAAACGCCTGAACATCAAACCCGGCGGCGGAATCCCGGCATTGCATCAGGCATTAAAATTTCGACTTTATGCGTTTGTAAATGTACAAGCAATAACTGAAGTTTCAGATAACCGATGCCTTTTCCGCATGATGAATTGTCGCGTACAAGAAGCGCGCAGAAGGAAAAACCTGCCTGACTTTCCATGTAAACCCGTAGGCATGATTGAATATTGCCATTTTGCAAAAACTATTGACCCGCGCATAGAAACACGCTGTATCGCGTGCCCGCCGGATCCCCATCCGGGAGAATTCTATTGCTGCTGGGAATTTACTGCAGTTAAATAATTTTAAAGATCAAATTTAGGATTCCACCAACCAGGAAACCGGAGCCGAGCAGGATCAACAGTATTCTTAACGCATCACGCCACCCAAGTTCCCTCGCCATGGTGAAGAAGGTCGCGCAACAAGGAAGGTAGAGCACCAAAAAAATGCAGGCGATAACGAGCTGTTCAGGCCCGAGGTTATAAGGCGCCAACAATGCGATGGAGACATCTTTGCGCAAAAAACCGGATATCATAACCAGCGCCGTCTGCGGCGGCAGTCCGAGGATGTACTCAAGTGGCGCGCCCAATATCACCGATAACGCATTGATCACCTTGAGCTGTTCTAAGATTCCAATGAAAAAGACACCCAGTATGATCAGCGGTATCGCTTCGATGAAAAATGTACTCAACCGCAGCCAGACCTTCCTGAAAAGAATCGAAAGTCTCGGAATACGATAAGGCGGGATTTCGACGAACAGCTCGGGCGTCTCGCCCCTGAGCAGCTTATTCAGGAAAAAGCCCGTTAGGGCCGCGATGACGATGAGGATACCAAAGATTAATGCCACGTATCCGGCGCCATGGGGCATGACCAGGCTTACGATCATAGCGGTCTGGGGCATGCAGGGCGCACTCATCATAATCAGAGCGACGGCTATCACCTTCTCCCGTCTGGTTTCCAGGATCCTCGTGGCGAGCATCGCCGGGACTTTGCATCCAAGACCTAATATGATGGGGATAGCGGAATAACCGTGCAGTCCCAGCCGATGAAAAATGCTGTCCAGAAGGACGGCCAACCGGGGGAGATAGCCCCAATCCTCCAGGAAACTCAATACTAAATAGAAGCCGAAAAGATAGGGAAGCACAACAACCAGCGGAATATAGAGAGCGGTTGTCAAAAGCCCGAATGATTCCAGAACATTCGGAGTTGTTCCCAGAAGCAGGGCACGGATAAACGGCACCGGTATCAAACTCACAATCCTTGCGATAAAAGGTAAATAAAGGTTGTTGAACAAGGGATCGAGCAGAATGTTGATCAGTCCTTCACCGATAAGCCTGATAACATAAAATGTAGCCGCGAGGATAACGAGGGCAATCATGATCCCGGTCACCGGTTTTATGGTCAGGTCGCCCAACATCTCCCAGAACGTGTGATGCCGGTGCCTCACGGTCTGGACCTGCTCTATGATTTTCCCAACCTCGTGCCATTTTTCGGCATCTTCGTATTCATAAATACTTTTTTTAGCTTCGTTCAGCCTCCCGATCAATTCCTTTATTCTTTCACCCGTAACCGCGACCGTGGGTACGACCGGAATGCCGAGGATCGCCTCGAGCTTACCGATATTAATAGTGATACCAGTGTGTTTTGTTTCATCCCAGAGGTTAAGCACAACGATCAACAGGATATCTTTTTTCAGGAGCTGGAGCGTCAAGTTCAGATTTCTCTCCAGATTCGTGGCATCCAAAACATTTACCACAACAACGCCCTTGTCGCCGACCGCATCGTTAAGCAGCTCCAGCGCGACCTTTTCGGCCGGATTGGTCGGCTCCAGGCTGTATGTTCCCGGCACATCAACCACATCAACCTTCTGGTCGCCGACCTTCATGCTGCCCGACACGAATTCTACCGTGGTTCCCGGATAATTCGACGATATGACCCCGACGCCGGTAAGCCTTGAAAAAACGACACTCTTACCCACGTTGGGATTACCCATTAGCAAGATCTTTTTCATGTCATTAATTTATTATTGCTATTGGCTACGATCATTGTCTGCAGGTTTGACAATAATCCGGCGGGCTATGCCAAAACCTATCGCAACCTGGGCTTTGCCAACGCCTACGATCACCGGTCCGTGCATAATCTGCGTACTCACTTTGGTTATTTCTACTCCGGGACGGATCTCCAGTGCCTCCAGTTTCATGGCCATTCCCCTGCCGCCCTGGATTTCAATAACTTTTCCCTTTTGGCCCGGTTGCATTACTGTTAAATCGATCTTGTTCATTTACCTCTCCTTTGAAGAGCACTTCTTACAAAGCCCGTACAATTCCAATTTATGCGATTCTACTTTAAACCCATGCTTCGCCGCAACCTGTTTTTGCAATTTTTCTATCTCATCTTGAGAAAATTCTATTATTTGCCCGCACCTCAAACAGATCAGGTGGTCGTGATGCTCGGCTTTGTGTCTGGGTTCAAATCTTGTCTCTTTGCCTTTAAATTGGCAGATATGCGCCAAACCCATATTGGCAAGTAATTTCAACGCGCGATAAACAGTCGCATAGCTGATCTGGGGATTGATTTTTTTGATTTCGTTATAGAGTTCCTCGGCCGTAAAATGCCGGTCCTCCTTAAGAAAATAATTAACGATGGATGTTCTTTTTTTAGAAGCTTTCAGCTTTTGTTCTTTTTTATATTTCTGGTACTCGTCCAGTCCATTTTGCTTTTTGATTTTGATTTGCATTTTCATTATTATATTATACTTAAAGAGCCGCAAATGTCAAGAACCATTGTTACCGGCTGTCAATCTCTCCGCAATCGGCGCGTTCCGATTTATGCTCATTATGCGAGACCGCGAAGTAATTTTTCTCCATCCGGATTGACTAATATGAATAAAACCCTATAATATTCCTGAGACACGATGAGATCAATGAGGCAAGAAATAAGGCAAAAAACAATATTAGTCCCGAATAAGATAATTGATCATACGGTTGTATGCACATTGTGTTTCCTCGCATGGTGGGTGCTCAACGCAGCCTGCAAAAAATCCGAGCGGGCACCTGCTTCGGATAAGCGGTACGAAGTTCCATTCAAGAAAGAAGGCCGGCTCGCGTTTATCAAAAAGGACACAAACGATACATTGATCGTGATCGATATTGAAATCGCCGATAACGAGGAAGAAAGAACCCGGGGACTCATGTGGCGCTATTCAATGCCAGACGGCGATGGCATGCTATTTGTTTTCGGAGAGGAAAGTCCGTTGTCGTTCTGGATGAAGAACACGTATATACCTCTAGATATTGTGTTTGTCAATAAGAGATATGAAATCATCACAATTCGGCAGAACACAACTCCTTTGGATGAAATGCCGATACCGTCGGATAAACCAGCCCAGTACGTGGTCGAAGTAAATGCCTGGTTTTGCGCCCGCCGCCGGATTAAAACCGGCGATGGGATCGGGTATGTTAAAGTCAAATAAAAACGTCAGTGCTTTTTTACCCGAAAAAACAGTTTGCAGTAACAATGGCCGTCCTTTTTTACCTCTTCATCGAGCGCGGGGCACGGGCAGAGGACGTCATTAACCTCATCCAGTGGATCACTCTGCTTGCAGGGACAGAAGTATTTCCCATGCTCCTGATAATTCATGGTCATTAGTCCCACAACTTTTTTAACCCGCTCATTATTCTGGTTCAGCCTGTATCCTTTGCTATTAGCAATACCTTCGATTCTTTTTAGATTTTCATCGTATTCTGTCATGCCGACAACGTCATCCCACTCATTAGCCATGTTGCCTCCCTTTTTTTAGTTTTAGAAAATCAGGAACTAAACAGGAATTTTTGGAATGTATTAAATGTAAATTGCGTAGATTGAATAACTGGTGATGATTTTCTAAAGAGACCCGACCGGGTCGAAAAACCCGGAGAGTCATTTGTTATTTCCCCAAAAGGTAATGAGTTCTCTCATATTCAAGGCAATCATATGCGAATAATTTTTAATGTCAACATGGCAACTTGTTTTTTGCATGGTGCACCATGTGTCAATACATATTCCATTTCAATTTTGTTTCAAGGATTTTGTTCTCTTTTATTTTTTCTTCACGCTGTTCAGAGTCGCATTCTAAAAGCAATGTTTTGAGCACTTCGGCATGCGCCTTTGCGTCTCTCGCCAGGTCAAGGAGAATCTTCCTAATGTGCTCGTTCGTGGTGAGCGTTGACAATTGTTCATAGAGATTTATCGCATCCGACTCCGCATTAGTACCAGCCCTGATGATTTCTTTGTCTAATTCCTCTTTGTGCAATTTATCCCATTTTGAAGGAATTTGGAATGGCATTTTTACCTCCTTCTCAAACATTTCGTCCTTAATATGTTCAAAAGACACCCAGAGCTTTTTTAACAAAATCAATCATAAATCATATCGGACAGATTGATGTAATTAGATGGATTTACTCTGATGCCTGAGACGTGTACTTCATAATGCAAGTGCGAACAGGTTGCACGGCCTGTTGAGCCGACAGTGGCAATTATCTGTCCCCGCTTTATTATATCACCTAATTTCACCAAAATACTTTGACAATGAGCATAGCGGGTTACATATCCATAACCATGGTCAATTTCAACCGACAATCCAAAACCCTGATTCCATCCCGTAAAGATAACTATGCCATCAGCTGTTGCATAAATTTGTGTTCCGGTCGGAGCACCGATATCAACGCCCCAATGCATGCGGATTTCTTTGGTGAACGGATCAACCCGGTAACCAAAGGGCGAGCCAAGAATACGCCCAGGTAAAGGATTTACTGAAGGCATATGTGCATAGCAATTCAGGTTGTCATCGATTTTGCGTTTTATTTCACCAAGACTCTTTCCTCTGAGATTGCATTGACCACATAGGATATTAAGAGCATCGTGGATATCATCCAACATTTTTTGCGTCTGACTCGACAAATTTTTATCTGAGAAATCACTGGTGCTGCCGCCTATTCCCATAGACCACACATCGGGGTGTATATTGGCCATTTCCAGATAGGTGCGCTCGCGATAATCTCTGGCAATTTGTGTTTCCAGTTGCTGATTTGCAGCTTGAACTAAGTGAGATAGTGAATCCGATTTCGCCAACAAGAATAAGTGTTCATCTTCAAGTCTGGCAAGGTTTGTCTTGGCAGCCGTAGTACATGCGCGATAACAAAATAAGGCTATCGTAAAGGTAGTGAGAATCAAAAAGAGTGTAGCAATAAAATATGGTAGTATCCATGGCAGAGAAAGGCGGCGTGTCCAATTCCTCTTTCTGGATATCAACACTAAGTTGATTTTTTCCATTATCCCTTTTATATTTTATCCAGCGCCTGTTTCAAATCATCAATCAAGTCGTTTATGTTCTCAAGTCCAACTGACAACCTGACGAAACCTGGTTTGATACCGATTCTCATTAACTCTTCTTCAGTGTATGCCACGTGTGTCATTGAAGCCGGGTGTTCGATCAATGTATCAATATCACCGAGACTAACAGCAAGGATGCACAGTCTGACCGAATTCATTAATTTTTTACCTGCTTCAATGCCATTCTTAAGATCAAAACCGATCATACCTCCGAAGTTTGTCATCTGTTTCTTAGCCATTTCATAGCCGGGGTGCCCGGGCAGACCGGGATAATAAACTCTTTCAACTTTAGGGTGAGCCGCGAGGAAATCGGCAATTTCCATCGCATTTAAACAGTGCCTGTCCATTCTCACGGCAAGCGTCTTCAATCCACGTAAAACCAGCCAAGCGTTGAAAGGCGACATTGTTGCGCCGGTATGTTTTGCGAATTCTGACTGCATCCTTACAATGAAGTCGTTTTTACCGACAACTGCGCCGCCGATTATATCACCATGTCCGCCAAAATACTTCGTTGCCGAGTGAACAACTACGTCAGCACCGAATTGTATGGGCCTTTGCAGATATGGCGTTGCAAAGGTATTATCTACACACAAGTATATTTGGTGTTTTTTTGCAATTTCTGCACATCGTTCAATGTCAATAATTTTCAATGTTGGATTTGCCGGGGTCTCAAAGAAAATCAGCCTGGTATTGGGTTTTATTGATCTTTCTATCTCCCCATTTTGCGCTGCATCAATAAAAGTTGTATGAATGCCCAACCGCGGCAGGACAATCTTGAATTGAGCGTATGTTCCACCGTAAATTGTATTGTCACAAATGATATGCTCATTACTTTTAACACAGGTTATTATCGTCGCGAAAATAGCGGCGAGGCCCGAAGCAAATATAAGTCCGGCTTCGGCTGATTCCAGAAGGGCAATCTGCCGAGCAAGAAGGTCGGTGGTCGGATTTCGAAGCCGGGTGTAGATATATCCCGCTTCTTCATTTTGGAAAAGATCAGCGCCGTGCTCGGCACTCTTGAAAGCAAAAGTTGATGTTTGATATATAGGCGGTGAAATGGCGCCCGTAATTTTGTCGGGATGCTGTTCCCCGTGAACGATTATCGTTTCAACCCGCATAGAACCTCCTCAACCATTGAAATGTGCTTGGATCCAGTGCCCTTAAAACGCTGGTTGCCCGTGCACGCGAAATTAATGACCTTGCATGCAGTCGGTAGGAAAGAGAAATCGTTACGATGTTAATGAAAACCATTATCACTTATGAAAAAAAATATATCATCATGATTTACCAACGGCGTTTTCTGCTATTTCACTTATCGCTTGTATTGTTCTTTGGATTTCCACGGCGGTGTTGAATGGTCCGATCGACAGCCGAACAGTACCGTCTGGCATCGTGCCGATGTTGTCATGAACAAGAGGGGCACAATGCAAACCCGTCCGCGAGTAAATGCCGTATCTGGTTTCAAGCATAGCACCTGTTTTATCCACGTCAAGTCCCTTTATTCGGAATGAGATTATGGCAGTGTGCTTTCCCATAACCGGTTCATTATAAAGAACGACATTGTCGATCTTCCGGAGTTCATTGCACAGCATTTTTGCGAGTTTCATTTCGTGTTTATATATGTTTTCTATTCCTTTTTCGAAAATATAATCATGCGCTGCAAAAAGACCCGCCACTCCAACCATATTTATCGTGCCGCACTCCAGATAATACGGAAACTTTTCTGGTTGATATCTTTCCTGGGAAAGTATTCCTGTACCGCCGAAACGAACCGCTTCTATTTTCACTCCATCCCGGATTTGCATGCCGCCGATGCCCATTGGACCCAACAACGATTTGTGTCCTGTAAACGCCACGACGTCAATATGCGATTTTTCCATATCGATGGGCACAACACCAGCCGTCTGCGCGGCATCAAGCGCGAAAATCACGCCTGCTTTTGTGCATATTTCGCCGATATCCTTTATCGGTTGAATTGAGCCGATTACATTAGAGCAATGATTGACGATGACCAGTTTCGTATTCTTTTTGATTTTTTTCTTTATATCAGCAGGATCGATAAATCCTTTTTTATCGAATCCGATCCAATCTACATTGATATGCATCCTTAACGCCAGGTGATTCAATGGCCGAATAACCGCATTATGCTCCAGCGCAGTTGTTATGACGTGATCGCCATTTTTCAGAATACCATTGATTATCATATTGAGCGAATCAGTTGCATTGTATGTAAAAATCAACCGATTGCGGTTCTCGGAATGAAAGAACCGCGTTAGTTTATCGCGTGTTCTCTCAAGTATCGTCTCCGCCTGTTGATAAGCATAACCTTTTGCCCGGCCGGGATTGACTCCATATTGTCGATAAAAGGCATTCATGAATTTGTAAACGCAATCCGGCTTGGGAAAAGTAGTTGATGCATTATCAAGATAGACGAAAGAAGTTCGCCTGAATTCTTTGGTGGCTCTTGTAATTTTTTTCATTTTACTCACGTTACCTCCTTTTTTCAGCGGGAAAGATAATTTTCATGATTAAGTTATCCTAATAGTAATGATAATCATTTTCATTAATAAAAAAAATTTTTATTTCTGACAATCGGCACATAATCCGCAAAATTGAATTACATGATTTGTGATCTTGAAACCAAATTTCTGTGAAAGTCCTCTTTCAGTCCGTTTTACCAGCTCGAGTTCGTCCTCGATAAAATCCGTATAATCTATCACTCGGCCACAACGTTTACAGACAAGATGATGATGATGCTGTTGACCCTTTGGACCTTCCGACAACTCATAACGAGCACGGTCATCGCCAAAGTCAAATTTAAAAACCAATCCCATTCGGACCAGCAATTCAAGGGTGCGATATATTGTGGTTAATCCGATATTCGGATAAACTTTATGCACAATAAAATAAATGTCTTCCGCGCTTAAGTGCTCAGTTGTGCTGTGCAACACATCCAAGATCGCCTCACGGGGTACAGTCATTCTATAGCCATGACCATTGAACTTATGGCGCCAATATGACCATAATTTATATTTCTTTTTTAGCATATTTTCTTTCTTGGCAACTGTTGATAATGCAACCATTTTTGACCTATTCCATTATAAACATAAGATGCGGAGTGTCAAGACCGTTCACATTTTATGTCATATAAAACCAAAAGCACATTTATTAATCAATTCAAAATCTAAAAACACATACCCGAGAAAGGTTCTCTGTTTCAATATCGTTAGTTTTAACGCTTTGGTCTTTGATATTTTGAGCCATATTCCCCGCTTTGGCCGCTAATACAAACAATGATGCGGGACTATAGTGTGCCATGTTGCGACTGAAATGTACAGCAGCCCTATAATAAATATAATGTGAAATAAAAAGTTGAGATTGCTTCGTCCCGCTTAAGCGGAACTCGTAATGACAGGGAGACAGATGAGATTGCTTCCCCTCGTTCTTAGGGACACCAGTTATCCCCCCCACCCTTACCCTCCTCCTAACAGGACTCCAGTTATCCCTCACCCCTACCCTCTCCCTTTCCAAGGGAGAGGAATAAGGTGAGGGTTTAGTCTTTGATGCTGCCCTCGAGGGGGGAGGAAAAAGGAGGGGGTGAAAGGTTGCGCACAAAGAGCGTTCGCCATGACAACAAACAAACAGCCGATTCTGCTTTTTTTCAAATCTGAACTTTTCAGTGGTTAGTATCCATGGCAAGGAACGAAAACTGACCTGCCATACATTTTATAGTTTCATGCCATAAAACTACCGATATTTCAGAACATATTTTGGACGTAAAACGTTTTTATAGAATTCATTATAGTTTTGAAGTTGAAGAGAAAAACATTATTGAGCACCTGTCCACAAATTCGAATTTGTGGACTAATGGCTCGGTTTTATTCCCCTCCCTCTTATTCCCTCCCGCAGGGGGAGGGAAGTGAGTAGGAGGGGCGGGAGCCGGCAAAGAGTCACAAGCCCTTCGTAATGGTAATAGTCCGATGCAGGCGGATGATATTGTTTGGAAAGTGCCCAGCACTTTTTGAAACCTGACCGATTGAGCAACAAATACGATTTATTGTAAAAGCAGTATGCGATGATTTGTTCTGCGGTGGTGTTAAAAAGTGCTGGGTTATCCGGTGATAATGAGCTGCATGATAAGGACGTCGAGCCGGCGGTTGAATTTCTTGCCGATCTCCTTAAGGACGCCGACTTTCTGAAAATAGAATTTTTCCAGGACGTGGATGATCACGCTGTTGCTCGTTTCGATGCGGGCGACGACCGAGTGCAGGTGGTGCTTGGTCGCTTCCAGCAAGACCGCGCGCACAAGCTCGGTGCCGATCCCCTTGCCTTGATGGCCGGCATTGATATAGATCGACAGCTCGACGCTGTCTGAATAAGCGCACCGGTCAGACCACGGGCTCAATGAACACCAGCCGACAACATCCGGTCCGATCTCCGCAACGAGGATCGGGTGTTTTGGACCATGGCTTTTGAACCAAACGACCTGGTCGTCCATGGTCTTGGGCTCGGTGTCAAAGGTCGCGACCGAAAGCACGACCGATTCATTGTAGATATCCGTGATCGCCTTGAGGTCGCTGATCGTGGCACGGCGGATCGTGGGTTTTACTTTACCGGGTTGGTCGGGCATGATCTAAGATTATAGTCATTATCGCAAGGCGGTCAAGGATATGATAAACACGATGCGGTACCGGTTCAATAAGCGATGCCGAAACGGTCGATGAGGAATTTCCTTGCTTGGTCAAACCCCAGGTCCGCCGCTTTTTTTAGATCCCAGACGGCGGAATCGCGGTTGCCGTTCTTATCGTAGGCGATACCGCGGTTATAGTATGCTTCAACGTACAACGGGCTCAGCTCGATCGCTTTGGTAAAGTCCTTGACCGCTCTGGCATATTCGGTCTTGGAATAATAAACGGTCCCCCGGTTAAAATAGGCTTTCACGTGCCCGGGATCGAGCTTCAGGGCGCTGCTGTAATCCTCCAGCGCCCGTGTCCATTCTTTTATCAGCGTATGCGCCAGCCCGCGGTTGAACAGCAGTTCCGGGTCGTCAGGTCTTAGTTCCAGCGCCCTGGTGTAATCCTTTACGGCTTCCTCTACTTCTTTTTTCTTGAGGTATGCGTGCGCCCTGAACGTGTAAGCCATGATATTTGCGGGGTCGAGTGTTTGCGCACGGGAACAATCCTTTATAGTGCTTTCGTAATCACCGGTATTATAGAAAGCGATCGCCCGGTTGACCAGGGCGGTCGTGTTATTGGCATCGCGCGCAAGGACCTTGTCGCAGTCAGCCGCGGCGCTCCTGTAGTTGTTGACCTTGAGGTAGGCTGAAGCCCGGCTGCAATATGCCGCAGCGTAACCGGCATCGATGCCAATAGCCTTCGTGAGATCGTTGATCGCGGACTGGTACTCGCCCGCGTCCAGCTTGATAATACCGCGGTTAAAATAAGCTTCTTTGTAGCGCGAGTTGAGCTCGATCGTTCTGGTAAAGTCCTTCAGCGCTTTATCCTTTTGGCCTAGTTCGCAGTAAACGTTCCCGCGCCGGAAAAAGAGCGAATCATCTTTGGAATTGATATTGATCGCTTTGATAAGATCGGAGACCGCTTTGGGATATTGCTTCTGGGCAGTGTAGATCGTGCTCCGGAGTACATAGGCTTGCGCCATGGCCGGTTTGAGCTCCAGCGCCCGGTCTAAATTTTCAAGCGCCTTCTCGAAGTCATGTTTGCGGTACAGGTCGGATCCCCGGCGATAATATCGGTCGGCTTTCGAGACGGTTCCCAAAATTTCATTACCGGCATATTCTTTATCAAGTTTCGCCGCCATCGCCAGATCGGCGTCGGATTTTTCATAAAGACCTTTATGTTCATAGGCAATGCTGCGCTGGAAATATGCTTTTGCATACTTGGCATCAATATCAATGGCGCGCGAGAGGTCCGCGATCGCGGTTTCATAAGATTCTTTTTTTAAATACGCGATCCCCCGGTTGCAGAATGCCCTGGCATTTCGGCTGTCATGTTCGATCACAGCCGAGTAATCTTTTATTGCTAATTCGGTCTTGCCGATACTGTAATAAGCAGTGCCCCGGTCCGTGCGAAAAGCGGCGTTGTTCGGCTCCAGTTCGACCGCTCTGGTTAGATCCTTGATCGCCAGGTCGTAATCGGCGGTTTTTATGTAGATCCCGCCCCGGCTCGCGTAGGCCGCCGCAAAATCCGGACGCAACCGGACCGCGCTGGCAAGATCATCACAGGCTGCGCCATGATTCCCGGTCATTATGTACGCCAGCCCCCGGTTAAAATATGCCTGCGCCTCGCCCGGGTCCTGTTCCAGGGATTTTGTATAATATTCGACCGCAAGTTTATAGTTGCCTTTTTTGTATGCTTCAAGCCCCAGCTTGTTATAGTCGGTGGCAGCATAGGTGACGGCGACGATAATCGCCAGCGCCATCAACGCCTGGCCACTGCCCAGCGGATCAATGCTCATGCGTTTCCAGTGTAGTTTCATGGTCCGTGTTTTCCCTGATTTATAATCCGGACGGTTCCCTGGTCGCCATCCACCTCGAGCATCTGACCGGTCCTGATTATCTTCGTGGCCGGCCCTACGTTCACCACGGCCGGTATCCCGTATTCCCGCGCCACAATGCTGCCGTGACTCAGCAAACCTCCCATGTCGACCACGATCGCGGCGGCGGACATGAAGTAAGGCGTCCAGCCCGGGTCCGTGAAGGGTGCGACGAGGATCTCGCCGGGTCTGACCGTCTCCCTGGAACGCGTGTCGAGGATGACCCGGGCTTTTCCCCGGACCACGCCGGAGCTGACCGCGAGGCCGGTCATGACCCGCTGTCCCTGCGCCACCGGCTCGGGCTGGTGTCTGCGCGGATCGAAGACCCCCCTGATAACCTTGGGCGGCGTGATGGTCCGGTCCAGATCGTACTCCCGGCGCCGTTCCTTGAGCAGACCGCGGACGCCGGAGCGCGGGGAGCCTTTTAATAGCGGACCGATCTCCTCCATGCGGAGGAAGAAAATATCATCGACCTTCGATATGATGCGCCTTTGACGAAGTCGGTTCCCGAATTCCAGGATGATGCGGCGTATGACAAACCAGGCCTTCATCCACATGTTCTTCAAATTCTCCCGGATGACGCTGCCCTGCTGGGCCTTCCGCAGGTAATAGTTGAAAACGAATCGATGAACGGGATTCTTGAGTTTCGCGCGTAAATCGGCGGTGAGTTTGACGCGGCGCTCCGTGACGCGGTCATAGTGCTCGGTCGGGTTCCCGTCCGTATCCGAGGCTCTGAGGTAATTGCGGATCATGCCCAGGACGAAATCGGAGGACTCGCTCCACCGCGGATTCATGAGTTCGATCTCGCTGCCGGTATGATGGCCGTACCGGATCATGAAATCATGCCAGGCGTGAAGGAATTCCCGACCGTCTTTCACGCGCGCGATCCGCGGCCGCAGAGCTTGCCAATTTTGCCGACCCGAAATGTTCCGCAGTAACACTGGGTGCTGTCGGGCGGACCGGGACAGTTCGTAAAGGGCCAGGCCGGCCTTGGCCGGCTCGATATCGCCGATGCCAGCGAGCAATTGGTTGGTCTGTTCGCCGGGCCGGCCCTTGAACCATTTTTGGCACAGTTTATCCAGGTTCGTGTAGTACATCATGGCCAGAGCGAGGAATCCTGACTGATGGA
>Ga0214474_1000466_pt1 | contig 20174 bp, 17 predicted proteins | sample RVTome_2_FD_187335 | JGI IMG/M metagenome (GOLD analysis project Ga0214474, IMG submission 187335) | Soil microbial communities from uranium-contaminated site in the Upper Colorado River Basin, Wyoming, United States - RVT95D214 HiSeq ...
ATGAATCCCCAGATCAGCCTTGGCGAGGATATCATCAGCCGTATGACGGTTGTCATTCAATCGCCGGAGGAAGGCGTACGGATACAGAAGTTAGCTGTTGAAGGGATCAACGAGCTCTCTGCTGACATGTGTGCCGAGGTCAACGTCAACACAGAGGAAATTGTTGAAACAGTTGTCGTAGGTAATACGGCCATGCACCACCTTTTTCTCGGCTTACCCGTCAGGCAACTTGCGCTCTCTCCCTTTGTCCCCGCGGTCAGCAGGGCTCTGGACATTAAAGCAAGAGACTTGGGCTTACGTATTGCTCCTGGGGCATATGTTCATCTATTGTCTAACATCGCTGGTTTTGTTGGTGCCGACCATGTGGCGATGTTACTGGCAACGGAAGTCGGGCAGGCCACAGGGCTGATCGTGGCTCTGGACATCGGGACGAATACCGAGGTCTCCCTAATCAATCATGGGAAGATCACTGCTGTCTCCTGTGCATCCGGCCCTGCATTCGAAGGGGGGCATATCAAGGATGGTATGAGGGCTGCCACTGGAGCGATCGAACGATTACGGATAACAGATGGTAACATCCAGTACCAGACGATAAATCAAGCGCCGCCCATTGGTATTTGCGGATCTGGGATACTTGATGTCCTGTCTCAGCTTCATCTGGCTGGAATTCTGGATGGAGGAGGTAGGATCATAGACAACCACCCTCGTGTCCGTACCTCCAAAGGGCAACGCGAGTTTGTATTGGTGGGTGAGGAGGAACGGGGCGGGCAGCCAGCCATCACGATTACTCAGCGCGATGTGAGAGAATTGCAGCTGGCCAAGGCAGCCATCCGCGCCGGTATCCAGGTGCTTCTGGAAGCGAACGGTTGCTCTGAAGAAGAAATTAAGCAGGTGATCATTGCCGGAGCCTTTGGCACCTACATCGATGTGGCCAGTGCAGTGGCCATTGGTATGTTGCCCTCACTGCCTCTTAACCGCTTCCGGCAGGTGGGAAACGCTGCTGGCATGGGAGCCAAGCTCGCTCTGATTTCCCTTAGCCAACGGGCTAAGGCCCAAGCGATTGCCTCCCGGGTCAAATATATTGAATTAGGTAGTGCTCCTGACTTTGAGAAGACCTTTATTCAGGCGAGTTACTTAGGGCAATATAGGATGAGAGATGGCAAGAGGGAGGAGATGGACTGATGGAGACCAGAGTGTCAAGCCCCACGAGAGAAGTCATTATTGGTGATGGCCAGCCTACAATGCTGATCGGCGAGCGGATCAATCCCGCAGGCAAGAAAAAACTTGCAGAAGCTTTGAAGGCAGGCAACCTGGAGATTGTCCGCAAGGAAGCCCTCGCTCAAGCAGAAGCCGGGGCAGACATTCTTGATGTCAGTGTGGGTACATTCGGTGTGGATGAGGTCACCCTGCTTCCCCAGGCAGTCAAAACAGTGATCGAAACAACAGATACACCTCTATGTCTTGATAGTGCTGATCCTAAGGCATTAGAGGCAGCTCTCAAAGTCTACAAAGGGAAACCGCTCATCAATTCGGTTACGGGCGAAGAGCATTCCTTTACTAAAGTCCTCCCTCTGGTCAAAGAATATGGAGCAGCCGTCATCGGTTTGTTGCAGGACGACGCGGGGATCCCAAAGGATTCAGAGCGGAGGGTAGCCGTTGCCCACAAGATCGTCGAGCGTGCCGAGGCAGCGGGTATTGCTCGAGAGGACATCATCATCGATTGCCTGACTTTCGCCGTGGGAGCCGATCCCAACTCCGGGCTGGCCGTCATCGAAGCGATTCGAAGGATTAAAGCCGAATTGGGAGTGAACATCACACTGGGAGCCAGCAATCTCTCTTTTGGCTTGCCTGATCGTGACTTGCTCAATAGTGCCTTCGTCGCAATGGCTGTGGCTTCAGGGGTCACCTGTCTGATTGTTGACGTGGTCAAGGTACGCCCAGCCATTCTGGCCGCCGACTTGATTATGGGCCGCGATAAACGTGCGAGACGTTATATTGAGGCTTACCGCCAACGCCAGGGGCCGCGGGAACTGTCATAGCTTCAACATATGAAAGCTTTTTGACTCTTGACAATTGTTCCTTAATAAATTACAAAATCGCAAAGGTGGAAAAATGGATTTAAGCGCTAAGAGGGTGTTTGATTATTATTATCTTCAAGCCACTCACCTGTGTGCTTAGATTCTGGTATAATGCCAATAGGGCCATGGGTGATTAAAATCCATGGCCCTATTATTTTAGGGCCATAGAGAATCTCTCTATGGTTTTTTTTGTTTATGGAGAATGTGTCAATGGACCCTCTGGTGATCGTTTCAAAAGGGAAAAATCCCTATCGCACGACAAAACGGGGACTTCAAAAGTTTCCTTTATCCTATCTGAAGGGGAGGAATGTCCTGATCAAACCGAATGCAGCTCGCTTGGCCTCTCCTGGAGATGGCGTGACGACCCATCCCCAGGTGGTCGCCGCTACCATCGATCACCTGAAAGAGAGGGGAGTCCGCCGCATCGCGATCGGTGAAAGTTGTATCTTCGGAGTGAATGCGAAAGAGGCGTTTCAAGTTACGGGTATGAAAGAGATCTCGGAAGAAAAAAAGGTTGAGATTCTCGATTTGGATCAGGGGAATCCAATGGAGATAAAGATCCCCGGAGGAGAAGTTGTTAAAAAGATTAAAGTCCCTGCTGTGCTCAAAGAGTTCGACTTGATTATTTCCGTCCCGGTGATGAAGACCCACATGCACACCCAGGTCACGCTGAGCATCAAAAATATGAAGGGTTTATTATGGCGCAGAGAAAAGGCGAGATTCCATCAGCTCCGCTGTGATAAGAAAATCACCAGGGGTCATAAAGAATTGGATATCGCCATTTCGGAGATGGCTTCGGTTCTTTCCCCCCATTTAGCCATCATTGATGGCACAGTGGGCATGGAAGGAATGGGGCCGGCTTATGGGCGAGCGAAGAAGATGGGAATGGTCCTCGTTGGAAATAATGCCCTTTCCACGGATGCGGTGGCTGCCCGGCTGATGGGCTTAACCCCAGAGGCCATCCCTCACCTCAGACTGGCAGCGGGAAGAGAATTGGGAGAAATCGACCTGCAAAAGATTTCAGTCGAACCAAAGGATTACTCGAAATGGGTGCTCCCTTTTGAGCCTCCCCCTTCCAAGCTATCTATTCCTTTCCCTGATGTCATCGTCCATGATGAGGGATCGTGCAGCGCGTGCCTTTCAACGCTGTTGGTCTTTCTTCAAGATTGCTATTCAAGGCTTACGGACTATCGTTTGGAGGACAAAAACATTCATATCGGAATTGGAAAACATCTGAGTGCTTTTCCGAAAGGAACGATCCTGATAGGAAACTGCACATCGAACATGAAGAGTCGGGGTATCTTTGTTCAGGGATGTCCGCCTGTAGGTTCGGAGATATCAAATCGCTTGAAGATATAATCTTCTCCCGGCCTATCAATGGCAAAGACAAGGAGAGGGAAAGGATAAGGAGACAATCGAACTGAAGTCTTCGCCTGAAGGCGAGGGTTTTCCCCTCATTGCCCGATGGGGACAATAATGATCCTTGTTCACTAATAAGGAGTATGACATGAAGTACCGTTATTTTTTGGGCGCTAATTCCACCAGTAGCTTGTTGGCTATCCATTCTGAAGTAGCCGCTTCAATATCGGTTCCTACGGCGCCGTGAGCTCCCTTTGCCCAGATATAAAAACTCGCATTAACGCCATTATCAATATATTTTTTATAAAGTCTTTCACTCTGTTCTACGGCAACCACATTGTCCATTGAACTGTCACCAATTACTAAGGAGTCCATAATTGATTAGACATATTCTCCCGAAAATCTCCCCTTACCCCTCTTTGCCTGTCCAAGGGCAGGAAAAGGATACCAAAGAGGGGAATTCCTCCCTTTCGTAAAGGGAGGGAGGAGGGATTTAGTCTTCAGCTTCCATATAATTATGGACTGATTAGTAATGGTTCTCATAATTTACTTCCTTAATAAATTTATGGGATAAAAATTCCACCGTTTACATCCAGGGTGACCCCTGTCACCCAATCCGAATGTCGGGAGGCCAAGAAGACTGCTGCATCCGCAACGTCCTCGGGCAGCCCATCTTTTTGAACGGCCCGTCCTACGTTCCAGGTTGCAAAGACTTCGGGTGGATACTGTCTCGATTGATCTGTCAGGATCGGACCAGGGGCGATGGCATTCACATAGATGCCCGAAGGTCCCAGTTCTTTTGCCAAGGTCTGGGTAAATCCAACGACCCCTGCCTTGGAGGCAGCATAGTTCACTGCTACACCCGGACGCCCGGTGCGGCCTCCCAAGGAGGATATGCTGATAATCTTGCCCCGTCCTTGCTTTTTCATGATAGGAGTGACTGCCCTCGAGCAAAGAAAGACTCCGGTCAAGTTTGTCTTAATCACCGCATTCCAGATGTCAAGGGTCATCTCTTCGATCGGCTTATGACGGGAGATTCCAGCATTGTTGACAAGAATATCTATTCTTCCAAATTTCTTTACGACTTCAGAGACGGCTTTTTCAACTTCTTTCTCATCAGTGATATCGACTTGGACAACCATTGCCTTCTCTCCAGAAGGATCTAATGTTTCTTTTACCTTCTCCGCTAATCCAAGGTCGACATCCCAAAGAGCGACCCATGCGCCTTCCAGAAAAAACCTCTCTGCCATGGCTTTTCCCAACCCTTTCCCTGATCCGGTGATGATTGTTACATAATCCTTTAATTCCATTTAAAACCTCCTTTATCTTAAAAAATAAGGTTATTCCATCTCGATCGCCAGATTCACTATTGCCTAAGCCGCTTTCATCTCGCCGGGAAGAAAATATCTACGAGAACGGTGGTGAACCAGGGAAAGTAGGTGATGATGAAAAGACCTATTAAAAGAACGATCAAGAAAGGCGCGAAGGAACGGAACATCTTTCCGACATCGATTTCTGCAAAGTTGCAGGCGATGAACATCCCCATGCCAATGGGAGGGAGAAAGATCCCTATGCCCAGACACGCAATGCACAATATCCCGAAATGGATTTGATTTATTCCTAACTGTTGTACGAAGGGCAGGAAAATGGGGACCAGGATGAGCATGGCCGGAACGCCCTCCAGAATGGCACCCAGGACGATGAAACATAGATTGCTGAGAAGAAGGAAGACCAGCGGGGATTTGGAGATCTTGGTCACCGTCGTCCCCACCAATTGGGGCACTTGATTCGTTGATAAGATCCAGGAGAGGGCGGAAGCGATTCCAACGAGAAGCATAACGGCTCCTGTGGTCACAGCCGTGCGCAACAAAATAGGAATGATCTGGTTCCATGCGATCTCCTTGTAAATAAAGATCCCTACAATGAATGCATAGAGGACGGCGATGACAGCGATTTCAGTGGGTGTGGCGGCACCGGTCAGAATTCCGGCGAAGATGATCACCGGGCACAATAATGGAATGATAGCCCCAACAACAGCCTTCATAGACTCTTTAAACGAAAGGCGTTTTTCTACGGCGGTTTTACTACGGATGGCCTGGAGATAGATAAGAACCATGATACACGCCATCAATACCATTGCGGGAATGAAACCGCCCACAAAAAGGGCACCCACGGACATCCCGGTTATCCCTCCCAGAACCACCGCAGGGATGGAGGGCGGAACGAGCATGCCCATTGCCGAAGCTGATGAGACAATGGATACGGATTCATCTGATTTATAGCCTGCCTTTTTCAATGCCGGGACCATGAGGGATCCGATGGCCGACACATCGGCCACTGTTGAGCCGGAAATTCCAGAGAAAAAATATTCTCCAAGTACCGTTACCATCCCCAAGCCACCACGGATAGAACCTACTAAGACTTTCGCCAGGACGACCAGTCGCGTAGTTACCCCGCCTGTATTCAGAAGCTCTCCGGCCAGAATGAAAAAAGGCACTGCCAGCAGAGGGAAAGAATCGATGCCCCCGATCATACGGGTGTGAAGCACTTGGGGAGGATATTTCTTAAAAAAAACAAAAAAAAGGGCGCAGGCGATGCCCAGGGAAAAGACGATCGGCATGCCGAGCATGATGAGAAGCCCCATGCACACCAGTGAGACCACGATAAGGGTTAGCCCGCTATAAGGCTTGATCCCAAAGATCAGATAAAGGGCTGCCACGATGGCAATCGATAGGAGGCCTGAGAAAGCCAGATGCCTCCATTCCATACGGAAGATTCGAGCGATCAAATAGAGAAGCATCATCGTCGAGATGATGGGGATTGCGAAATGGATATAGAGAAAAGAGATTTCAAGGACAGGCGTGGTCGTTCCAACGGTTGCCGGGATAACCTTAAGACTCACCCAAAGCAGATATCCTATGAAATAAAATAATAAGAAAACCAAAACGTTCGAAACTTTTTCCCGGTCTTTGGGAGAGAAGAAACGCTTTACGAAGGTTTCAACAGAAATGTGGGCATTCGTTTTAAGGGCAATGTATGCTCCGACAAAGGTTATCCATACAAAGAGAATACGGGACACTTCTTCGGTCCACGGAACGGTCCATCCAATGATATACCGATTGGTTACCTGAAAAAATACAAGTAATGTCATTACAACGACTGAAAGAGCAGCAAACCAATCTACGAATTTTCCCACAAGCTTTCGAAAGGAAGGCATTTTATCCTCCTCTTGAAACTTCCTGATTAGAACTTATGGCGCTCCAAATGGTCATCCCGCCACTCCCCATTCACAGAGGAGGAATGGCGGGACTATCACGATCACTTAGCCAATTCGGCCTCGGCCTCTTTGACTGCCTTCATCAACTTATCGATCCAAGCCTTTCCAATCTGTTTCTCAATATATTCAATAACAGGTTTCTGGGCAGCCTCCCTGAACATTGCCCGTTCCTTTGGATTAGGCGAATAGACCTCCATCCCCTTTGCTTTCAAATCGGCCACCCCGATGGCAGAATTGAGTTGTTGAACACCTCGACCAACCCATCCTGCATTAATAGCTGAAGCCTTGACGATCTGCTGGATCTCCTTCGGTAAAGTCTGGTAGAATTTATCATTGATCAGGATGAAATCGACTCCATAAGAATGACCATCCAGGGTCAGATATTTCTGGACTTCATAGAACTTGACCATCATGATGACCGATACAGGATTCTCCTGTCCGTCAACGACCTTCTGCTGCAGGGCGGTGTACGTTTCCGTCCAGGCAATTGGGGTAGGAGCGGCACCAAGGGCCTTTACCATATTGACATAGACCGGGGCTTCCATCACCCTTATTTTGAGCCCTTTCATATCTGCAGGGGATTTGATTGGGCGGGACGAGTTCGTGAAGTTTCTGAACCCCGTCTCTCCGTAAGCTAAAACCCGCATTCCGGTCTTCTTCAGACAATCCGCCGCCATCTCTTTTCCAAACCAGCCATCCATAACCTTCCAAGCAACAGGAGCAGAAGAAAAGAGATAAGGAATATCTAACACCTGAGCCTCTTTGTAAAACCCTGCAATGGCAGCAGAAACCATGCTCATCTGAATCGTTCCAATCTTTGTACCCTCGATCAGCTCTCTTTCATTACCCAGTTGGCCCGCAGGAAACACTTTCACATCCACAGCACCTATCGTTTCGGCTTCGACGAGATTCTTAAACGCCGCCCCAGCCGCACCCTTCTTGGAAATGCATACGTCCGGAGAATCCACGTGACCAAACTTGATCTCGACGGGTGCAGCCAGAGCCAAACCAACAATAAAAGTTAGACAAAATAACCCCACTGCGGTTCCCAATAACATTTTCCTCTTTACCATGTTCCTTCCTCCTTTCTTTGATTTTGATTCTACATCTCAAACAGCACCTTTACGGTATCTCCCTGAGAAAGGGCCTCAAAGGCCTCCTTGGCTTGATCTAATCGAAACCTGCGGCTCACCATGGGTTCTGCCAATACCTTTTTATATTCTATCCAACGAATGGCCCTGAGAAACTGGCCCGGGAGCACGGCCACATCTCCCATGACTGTTAATCCACTCCTCAATAAAGTCAGAGGGCTCAGGCTGGCTTCAGGATAAAGACCGAACAGAACAACCCGGCCTCTGGCTGCTGCCAGGTTGATGGCAAGGGGAACTGTTGAAGGATGATTGGCTGTCTCCACAACGATATCAGCGCCCATCCCATTCGTGATCTCCCTAACGCGCATCTCTACATTTTCTTTGCTGCCATTGATGATATGATCAGCCCCGAGCCTCTTTGCAATCTCAAACCGCTTCACATCCTGATCAAGACCAATCACAATGACAAACGAGGCACCAGCTGACTTAAATGCCTGAAGGTGAAACATGCCAATTGATCCAGGACCGATAATGGCCACCGTATCTCCTAACCTCGGCTTGATATGATCGAGAGTACGAACTGTCAGGCTGATGGGTTCGAGGAAGGCGGCATCGATCATAGAAATGCTGTCCGGCAATTTGTAGGCAACAAAAGCCGGGACCACGCGGTATTCTGCAAACGTTCCGTCACAGGTGATGCCCAGATGTCTCCAGTTCATGCACATGTTCGGATACCCGTTCAGACAGTTCTGGCACTGGTTGCAACCCCATAGGGGATTGAGTCCCACTTTGTCTCCGGGCTTAACGTGGCCAACCCCCTCACCCACCTCGGCCACCACTCCTGCTCCTTCATGACCCATGATCATCGGGATGGGCACAGGCACGCGTCCCTTGTACTTATTCGTGAGAATCATCACGTCGCTGTAACAAATCCCTGCGGCCTTTATCTTGACCAGCACTTCACCCGTGCCAGGCTTTGGCTGGGGAATCTCTCTGACCTCCATCGCACCGGCATCTTCCTTCACCTTTACAATCGCTTTCATAGAAGTTACCCCCTAACCCTAACCCTCTCCCACCAGGGGAGAGGGGATTCTATTTTTGCTCCCATAAGGATGAACCCCATCCCATTTTTTATAGTAGTTTCTGGCTATTCCCCTGGATACTGTCAATGTTTTTGACACTATGCGCTATGCTCCATGCTCTGCACATTGTCATCAGGGCGGGAAGCCTAAGGTATAAATATGCCTTCCGCCCTTCTGGCCGGGACCTTTGATAACGGCCTCCATTTCCTCTTTACTCCTGCTCGTCATCATCTCAATCGGAGGCAACACGCCCGGAGGGAATTTGGCGAGAATATCATTGTGGAGCTTGACGACATAGTCGAGAAAAACCTCGATGGTCTTATACGCTTTTTTCGGATCGGCAAGAGTTGCCTTGCCGATCACCCCCTCCGGATGGGTCACGCACTCGATCCCCCGGGTGCCCCACTGGCAATGCCCGGGAATCGGATAACCATAAATGTCTCCCCCCTTATCCACATGCCCGGCTGGAAGAAATCCCTCGCTCTTTGTATCCTCCGCATTCTCCAGTTGGACCATTTCAGGGAACAGGAGCATGGACATGGAGGTCTCTGCCTCATCCGCATGGCCAAAAGGGGTCTCATAGGGACCGCCATGGGCCTTGTCCATCAACGCGGTCGCCATGATCCTCGGCACATCCAGATAGATGAGCACCGCTGGAACTTGATACTTCTTCGCAAACTCGTTGATCGCAGAGGGCACAAGATATTCCTGCCCGTGAAGGCTAAAGAGTATTTGCTTGCGAAACCCGGTGTTCCAGAAACCCGCTATCACAGCCCTGAGATAGGCCGATAACACGTCGTCGGGGATGATCACGTCCCCGAGCTGCCCTAAATGATAAGCAGGGTGCGAGCCATAACTGACGGGAAGGGCCACGGTACATCCTGTCTCTTTCGCAATCAGCTCCGCCATCCGGGTCACGATGAAGGTATCTTCCCCGTAAGGCCCTGCGGCTCCATGGTTCTCTGTCGAGCCAATTGGGATGAGAAGGATATCATTCTTCTTGAGACGTTCCTCCACATCCTTCTTGGTCATCGTCTGAAAATAGATCTTACTCGCCTTGTCCATGTGTCCACCATCCGGTGGTAACTTCCATTTTCCCATATTACTCCCTCCTTTCCTCGTGGCTCGTGAATCGTAAGGCGCGAGTCGTAAGGTGTTAAGGAACTGCTTCTTTAATGTTTCCCCCCACGCCTTCCGCCTTACGCCTGACGCCATTATTTTCGGTGGCTCGGCAACTGGGGAGAATAAATCCAGACAAATTTCAGAACCTCATCCCCTGTGTTAATGATCTTGTGAAGCTTCCCAGGCGGATTGTAGATGCATACGCCTGGCTCAAGAGGGATCTCCCTGCCTTCGGTCACAAATACTCCTCGTCCCGAAACAAAGAACATGACCTCTTCTTCGTTGTCATGCTTGTGCTCCGGCACCATTCCCCCTGGATAGGTCTCATTAACGCCCATGGCGAGATTCTGTGATCCCACTGTCTTCTCAGAGACCAGAATCCATGACATTCTGGGAGGGTCTCGCCGCTCCCCTTTTACATTTTTTATGTTGACAACCTTAAGTTCTGACATCATCGTCTCCTACATTACCTGGATAGAGGTATTTTCTCCGAACTCCGAACTCACCACTCCGAACTTATGTTCTCTGCCTCTGTTAAAAAACATCCTTTGGGATCTTTACGTCCCAGATTTGCTCCATCTCCTCCATGGAAATGTCGAAGACAGAATTCCTTGGGGGCAGCGGTTCTTCTCTCATGAATTCCGGGATATCATAAAACTCCTCCGAAACCCCGGCGCGCCGGTTAAATTCTCTTTCGCTTCCCAGAACATCGATTCCGATTTTTTGGACATCCTCATAGGTAAGGTCCCAGCCATATCGCCCTCTTAAAAACATCGAAAAGAGCTCAGGCTTTTTAACAAAGGGGGGTCGGGTGAAGAGACAGAGACCCATTGTATCGAGGATGGCAGCCCTGATCTGAAGCCTCCTCGAAGTTTCAACCTGGTTCTCTTTGCCAATTGGATTGATGCTCTTCGCAGTTTCAAAGGCATTTCCTGCAGTGTGGTCTGCTCCCATGGGGGAAGTGAAATAGGTCACACCGTTTCCTTTTAATGCACGGGGATCGTAGCCTGGAATCGCCTGGCCCTTGATAGCAGGCACCCGTCTTATTCCAAGGACCTTTCCCGTAACCACAACTCCATTCCCGAGGATGCGTCCGAGATAGGTTCCCTGGCCGATCTGACGGATGAGATCCTTTGCGCCTTCCGCATCCCCAAAGGGAATAATCCCGGCCTCCATGGCAACACCAATGGCAGCGCCTGTCTCAATCGTATCGACTCCTACCTGGTTACACAGATTGTTTAGCTCTGCGATATCATCGAGATCTCCAATGCCACAATTGGGTCCAAGAAGCGCGATATTCTCATACTGAATCGAGGCCACAGTCTTGTTTCCCGAAGGGTCTGGAAAGATATTCGAACATGAAATGACGCAGCCTCTCAAACAGGGTGTTCCTGAGCCACCTTCCCCTACTCGGGCTGCAATCACCTCTGCAACCCGCTCTCCAGCTATCTCTTCTGCTTTTTCAAACTGGCCAGCGCTGAAATTTCGCGTAGGGAGAATACCTAATTCATTAGCTACCATGAGGATCGCAGGGGTTCCAAGCTTATGCCTGTTTTCCGTCTTGGGATCCTCCATGATAGCTTGAGCAAGGGCTTTGCTTGCTTCGCGAAGAAGGGCTTCGTCATAAACATGGGGCGCACCAGCATCCGTATCATCCACCACAATCGCTTTGATTCCTTTTGACCCCATAACCGCTCCAAGACCACCACGAGCCGCATATCGAATCTGAATATCCTGAGCATCGGTCACTGCCACACCAGCGGCTAACATCTTCATCTCCCCTGCTGGGCCGATGCAGATGATCCCTACTTGGCTACCAAACTGTCCACGGAGAACTTGGATGGTTTCTGAAACATGTTTCCCATTTAACTCAGGAAACTCGGAAAACGTAGATTGATTCGCTGTGATCGTTAAAACCTTTGTTACAGCCTTCTCGGGAATATCCTCCAACACTACGGCTTTGATCCCAAGCCTGGCGATTTTCTTTCCAGCCTCTCCTCCGACATCGCTTTCTTTAACGCCATGAGTGAGAGGACTCTTACCTCCAACAGAAAACTTCCCGGTTGTGGTGACGAAGGTATCTCCGAGAAGACCAGGGGCGATAATCAGTTTATTGAAACGCCCAAGAGGATCGCAAGTCGGAGGGACTTCTCTCAGTAAAAATTTAGAGATCAAAAGCCTTCCTCCCCAGTGCATCTCCTCCTGTGATGCCTTTTCCTTAGTGATCTTTTCGGTTCTTGTGTTGACTCGGATAATCCATTCCATATTCCACTTCCCTTTAAGAGGCTATGAAAAAATCGACCCGCATCCCAAACCGGAAGGACGGGTGGGTTGGAGAAGCTTTAGAGCGCTTACCTCTAAAATAGTAGCACTGCGTTCAAACCCAGCTTAATCACGTATGTTTGTCACCATGCATGGATGTTCCAGAACCAAAGACGCGCATTCCAAAGGTTCGGAAATCCACCCGTCCTTCCGGTCTCAAGGCCCCGAAAACCAATTTTTCCACACCTTTTATGTTATCCGAAGGGGACTCTTAACTTTCTCCAAAAGTTTGTTCAAATTCTTAGCAAGTCTTTCATTGATCTCAATTCCTTCTTTTAAGCTCTCCTTTTCTTTCTCGTATTCCATTTCCCCAGGTAGGTAGATTCGAGAAACACCCTTTGCCCTTTTTGAACTCTTGATCGATGTAAGATAGGCTTGGATCAATTTATTAAACTGGAGACTTGGCATAAACCTTTCGATGTCGATAGCCAATGTAAATGCCCCGACACCGGTAGGTCCAATGAGTTGATGGAATGTTTTGACTTCTGGTCCATATTTGGAACCGGAAAGAAGACCGGCTAAGAGATCTATCATTAGAGCTAAACCGTAACCCTTGGGCCCCCCAATGGGGGCAAGCGTTCCCTTGAGCGCTTTGTCTGCATCCGTGGTTGAGACTCCTGTATTATCAAAGGCCCATCCCTGTGGAATACTCTCTTTTAGACGCTCGGCACGCCGAATTTTCCCTCTTGCCACAACAGTTGAAGACATATCCAAAACCACTGCAGGGGTTTGCTCTCCTCCAGGAACGGCAATGGAGAGGGGATTGGTTCCCAAAAGGGCTTCCGTTCCTCCCCAAGGAGACATGGCAGGCGCGGCATTGGACATCACGATTCCAATCATCCTTTCCTGGGCTGCCATGAGCGAGTAAAATGAAAGAATACCAATGTTATTGGTATTTCGAACGAGAATACATCCGACCCCGAAGCCCTTTGCCTTTTCAATACCCATCGTCATCGCCCGATGGACGGCCATCTGGCCCAGCCCATTCCCGCCATCGATGATCGCAGTCGTGTTTTCCTCTTTTAAAATGGTAAGGTTTGTCGGAATTTGAACCATGCCTGCACCAACCCGCTCAGATAGAACAGTAAGAAGGTGGACGCCGTGTGTATCGATCCCTCTCATGTCGGCTTGAACCAGACTCTCTGCCACCAATGCCGCCTCTTCATCGGAGGCGTTCAACCCCTTCACGATATGGATCGCTACTTCCTTAAGCCGGTTCACTTGCACTCTCATTACGTCAATCCTCTTTTAATCCCAAGAACTCAAAAACCTTGCCCAGCTTATTGAACTCCACACTGGAGACCCCGGCTGCAAGTTGCACTGACTTTTTCTTTTCCATTTCCGTTCTCTCGATCGCTTTTTCCAATACTGATTTGGATTCGGTCCGATCAACGACCACCATGCCATCATCATCACCAAGGATCAGATCTCCAGGATTGACCACTGTGCCCCCAAAGACCATTGGGTGGTTAATCAGCCCGGGTCCTACTTTCGTTGTGCCCCGGATGCAAAATCCCCGACAAAATACGGGAAACCCCATCTTGATGATCTCTTCGGAGTCTCGTATACAACCATCGATCGCCAATCCTCCTATTTTCCTCGCCATAGCTGACGTGGTTGTCAACCCTCCCCAGTAACCTGCATCGTAATATCCTCCCACGGAGGCAACGATGATGTCTCCGGGCTGAGCCCTTTCAAGAGCCTTGTGGAGCATTAAGTTGTCTCTGGGGTGGCATTCAACTGTGAAGGCAGGCCCGCAGATGCGGACCCCTCTATCAATAGGTTTAATAGCGCAATCCACATACCCCTTTTTTCCAGAGGCCTCATGGACCGTTGCTGAACCAAGATTCCGAAACTGTTCTATAATGGCTTTCGGTGGCCTTTCAATATTGGTAATGACATGGATCACCGGATGGGTCCCTCCCTCTCAATTTTCTACGTCATATGACCTTTTTTAAGTATTCTATGGAATTCTTAAGGTGATTTCTGACGGCCTGCTCCGCTCTTAACGGATCTTGTGCCTCTAACGCATCCAATATCTCCAAGTGCTCCTTAAAAGACTCTTCGGATCGCCCCGGGTGAGATTGATCGAAGAAATAGATACGGTTTCTGACAACATGGTCTTGAAGCCTTTTATAAATCTCCATTAATCGATTGTTCCCGAAGGCCTCAATAATAAAGGTATGGATCTCATCCCCCGATTTAAAATGGGTTGTTATAGACCTTCCATTTTCGCTTTCAGAAGAAATAAATTTATCCCTTAATATTTTTAACTTGCCTGAATCAACCTTCATAACCACTCGTTTTATCACTTCACCTTCTAAAATCTCCCGGATCTCAAACATCTCCCTGATGTCCTGGAAGGAGATTCTGGAGACAAAAGAACCCTTACCAGGGATATTTTCAACGAAACCCTCTTTTTCGAGCTGTTGAAGGGCCTCCCGGATAGGGGTTTTGCTCGTTCTTAATTCTTTTGAAAGAACGCTTTCATTAAGTGGATCTCCCTGTTTTAAAGCGTGTGTAATGATCCTCTTCTTTAAATTTTCATAAACAATGTTTTTTTTGCTCTTTGAGCTATTCATCATGTCCCTCGTTTATCTTAGATTATAGTGATAAAAAATATATTCTAAAAATATTCTTAAGATATTTATGAAATACTGTTAGCATATTAGAAATATCCTGTCAAGAGAAAAAAAGGAATTCAATGAAAGCAGCCTTTTTAGTCGAACCCGGAAGAATTCTTCCAGGCCATTTAAGATTTTCCCCATTTCAAGAAATGGGACAATTCATAGAACCCGATCAGGAGGTTATGCATAGAAAAGATACGTACCATTTATTCATTAGAGGATAACTTATCTTGGGTGACGGGAACAGCACAGGGCGTTGGGTTGAGTATGGCAAGAGCCCTTGCCTATACTGGATTAAACCTGATTCTCGTGAATAAATAGTGAAACAGCTTGAGAATTATCTTGACAAAGCATTTGGGCTATGTTACACACACAAATCAGAAGGTAGAAGATGGATCAGCTTCGTCTTTTCAATTTTAGCAGTGGGTTTAGCTTTTATTGGTTTTATTATGCGGAAGTCTACCCACTGCGGCTGGCTGATCGTTAAAAATTAGATTGTGATAGTGGAGGCCGTGGGTAGATCGAAATGACCCACGGCCTTTTTATTTTGAGCCGTGGAAAAATTCCTCTCACGGCTTTTTTAATTTTGGACAAAGGAGGAAAAAGATCATGATTGGAAAAAGGATTCGCATGGAACGGATCATGAACAGAGAGACGTGGAAGACGGTCATTGTCCCTCTGGATCATGGCGTGACCATCGGGCCAGTCGCCGGGTTGATCCATTTGCAGGAGACCGTTAATGCCGTAGCGGATGGAGGAGCGAATGCTTTCGTTGTCCATAAGGGAGTGGCTGAGGCCGGCCATAGGAGAAAGGGAAAAGATGTAGGCCTGATCATCCATCTTTCAGCGAGCACACAGATGGCGCCTGACCCAAGCTCCAAGACCATGGTATGCACGGTGGAGGAGGCAATCAAGTTAGGGGCGGATGGAGTCTCCATACACGTGAACCTGGGAGCTGAGGATGAGAAGTTGATGCTGAATGACCTGGGCAATGTGGGCAGGGTGGCTATGGAATGGGGGATACCGCTTTTGGCCATGATTTACACGAGGGGCCCCAAGGTAAAGAATGAATATGATGTGAAACTGGTGAAACATGCTGCTCGAGTGGGAGCTGAACTGGGGGCAGATATTGTTAAGGTGGTCTATACGGGGTCTGTAGAAAGCTTCAGGGAAGTGGTGGATGGATGTTTTGTCCCTGTCGTCATTGCCGGTGGGGAGAAGATGGGAAACGACGAGGATCTCATTGAGATGGTCAAGGGGGCGATGGCCGCAGGGGCAGCAGGCGTCTCCATTGGCAGAAACGTTTTTCAGCACAAAGACCCGGAGAAGATCGTACAGACCATTAGCCAGATCGTCCACAGCAGCATTGCGGTTGAGGAAAAGGTAAGGAAATTGGGGGTAAGGTAATGAAAGAGATTTGGGTAAAGGCCATCCCTTGGAAAAAGGAGATTGCCTTGGCCGCCTTGGAGTGCGGGGCGGATGCCCTCTGGATCCCTGCTGGCATGGGATCAGAGGTGAAAAAGATGGGTATCATCCCTACGGTGTCTGAAGATGGTGATCTCATACTGGGCCGTGATGTCGTGGAAAAAGAGATCAGAGAGAAAAAGGACGAAGAAGAGATCATTGCCCTCAGTCTTTCTAAGAAGGTGATCGTGAGAGGAACCGACTGGACGATCATCCCCCTGGAGAATTTATTGAGCAGGGCGAATAACCTCTTCGTCGAAGTTGATCATTTAAAAGGAGGACAGACAGCTCTGGGTATCCTCGAAAAGGGAGTGGATGGAGTGGTGATCAACAATCCTGACCCTGAGGCTGTGCGGCATATCGTCCAGTTGCTCAAGAGCAAGAGCGAAACATTTGAACTTTTGCCGGCCAAGATTAAGCGGATCGAACCACTTGATCTGGGGGATCGGGTCTGCGTGGACACGTGCACTTCAATGGCCCTTGGCGAAGGGATGTTGGTCGGGAATAGCAGCCAGGCCCTCTTCCTTGTTCATTCCGAGAGTGTCGAGAATCCCTTTGTGAATACCCGGCCTTTTCGAGTGAATGCAGGACCCGTGCATGCCTATATTCGGCTGGCCGACGGGCAGACAAAATATCTTTCGGAGATCAGATCTGGCGATCGGGTGCTGGTCGTGAATTTTGAAGGCAAAAGTTATCCAACTGTGGTGGGAAGGGTGAAGATAGAGAGGCGTCCCCTGGCTCTGGTGGAAGCCGAAGAAAGGGGCCAGACTGTTTCGGTCATCTTGCAGAATGCAGAAACGATCTGTCTGACCGATCCCTCTGGGAAAGCGGTTTCGCTCGTCGATCTCAAAGAGGGGAGCGAGGTTTTAGTCTATCGTGAGAAGACAGGAAGGCATTTCGGCGTTCAGGTTGAGGAGACCATCCTTGAAAAGTAAGGCATGAAAGATCACAAATAACTTTCTCCCCCCTTAGAGACTGCGTCGTAATTGAGTGGAGGCGGGGAAAAACGGAACAAATAGCCAGGTTCCAAAGCTTTAGGATGCGCATGTTTAATGTTAGAGGGAATTGTCGTCGTCACAAGAAAGCCAATTTTTTCATGCCATTGAAACGTCTGAGCCTCACGGTTAAAGGGTTGCGCCCTAAAGCTTTCTCACCCGTCTATCTGTCCCGTTTTTTAGAATTTCTGGCGCTTATCTGAATTACGACACAGTCTTTTTGGTAAAGCGGGGGATTAAGAATAAGCTTTTAGTCATTTGGATTGGGTGAATGGACGAAAATGGAGACAGAAGAAAAGATCAAGCCCCTCCGTCAGAAGATCGAGACAGTGGACAAACAGATCCTCCGCCTTTTGAACGAGCGGGCGGAGATTGTCGTGGAAGTGGGTAAGGTAAAATCAGAAAATAATATGGATTCGTACGACCCTCAGAGGGAGGACGAGATTCTCGGGGCCTTGGTCTTACAAAACAATGGCCCGTTCCCCAAGCAGGCCATTTTCCCCGTCTTTCGGGAGATCATCTCAGCGTGCCGCTCTCTGGAAACCGAGATTGCCGTGGCGTATCTCGGTCCACCCGCCACCCACACTCACTTAGCTTGCTTCGAATATTTTGGGAGCTCCATTCAGACACAGCCCAAAGAAAGCATCCGAGAGGTCTTTGAAGCAGTGGAGAGGAAGAGGGCGAATTATGGAATCGTGCCCATCGAAAATTCCACTGAAGGATCGGTGAATCAAACCTTAGATATATTGATCGAATCAGAATTGATGATTTGTGGGGAAGTGATGATTCAGGTTTCGCATGCCCTTCTTTCTCAAAGTGGGAAGCCGGAAGACATCCGAAAGATCTATTCTCATCCGTCGGCCTTAGAGCAATGCCGAAAGTGGTTGAGAAAAAGCTTCCCTCATGTTGAAGTGGCCGAAACAGTGAGCACGGCGAAGGCGGCACAGATGGCCGCTGAGAATGGGAAAGTGGCAGCCATTGCCAGCTCCCTGGCCGGGCATCTCTATGGCCTGAGAGTTGTCGAATCACAGATTGAAGACTACCTCAACAACTATACACGTTTTCTGGTCATTGGCCTTCAACCCAGCCCAAGGACCGGAAAGGATAAGACCTCCGTTCTTTTCTCAATCTCTCATGCGCCAGGCTCTCTCTACCAGGCCCTCAAGCCCTTCTCCGAGAAGGGAATTAACCTGACGAAGATCGAATCCCGTCCCATCAAAGGGAAGCCGTGGGAATATATCTTCTTTGTCGATATGGAAGGCCATTCCACGGATGGACCGATTCGTGGGGTCATGAGCGACCTGGGCCGAAACGCCCTTTTCTTAAAGCTCCTGGGCTCCTATCCTCAACGTCCATGGTAGAAATCAAGAAACGATGAAATCAGAGGTCATCGAAATCAGGGAAAGGTTTAAGAAAGCACGCATCGGCTTGAAGGACGTTCTTGCAGTGATCGATCTGACCCTGGAAGATCATCCCAGGGAACTTGCCTCCTTGTTCCCTTATGACGCTTTTGAAGGGCTTGATGAGTTGGTCGACAGGACCGTCCATGGGACGAAGGTTGAGCGTTTAAAACCCCAGGAGCGTCATCGTCTCTTTCACACCTTTGAAATCCATACAGAAGGAGGAGAGGCTCTGGGATACCTCAATATGATCTACATCAGAAAGCCCATCCCCTGTTACTATTTAGTCTATGTGGAGGTCCTGCTTCCTTTTCGTAAGAGAGGACTGGGCCAAAAGATCATTCAGGCCTTTAGAGCGTTTGCAGAGAGCCAAGAGGTCATCTGTCTCCTTGATAATATCATCCCGCCCGATGAGCCAACCTACGACATTTACACCAAACTCGGTTGGAAGCGTATCCAAGAGCTGATCGGTGATCTTCGTGTCAATGGAGATGAGAACTACATGGTCTTCATCCCAGCCACCTTAAACGTTCCTGATCTCAGGGGAAAGCTGATCAAGCTCCTCTTCAAGGTGAAGAAAAGAAGACCCATTATCGATATGCATGACAACGAGGCCATGGTCAAACGGACGATCATGGAATTTCGTGCTGTTTACGAGGCATTGGAACATCTTTTCGAATTGGAAATCTCAACCGGGACTTCGACCCCCTTTATGCATTTTATGTTTACTAAATTCGTCACGAAAGTGCTCGGGTTCCGAAGACGAATTGCTTCTCTTCTCGGTTATACGGGTGGAGAGTCCCTTGATCAGATCTCCCTCTCAGACCCAATCAAGAACCTGCCTATGCAGTCGTATTCCCTCTGGTGGGCGAAAGAGGAAAAGGCTGAGATATGGGGAGAGAAAGAGATCATTGGTCATTTCCCCCGGGAGCTGAAAGAAGACCCCACCCTTTATATCGAGGGTCTTTCCCTGTACAAACGACCCTATCTATCCTGGTGGAAGGAGAGAAAAGGAGATATGCGATCTCCCCATATGAACATCTCAGATCTCCTCGAATTGGGGTTTGACCCAACAAAGTTGAAGGAGTTTCGTCAGGAGGGAGTGGAGTATATCTTTGAAAGGACGTCTCCTCGTTTTCTTTCCTTCATCGAAAAGAAGAAGAGGTTCCTCCCGAAAATTGACGAAACCATTTCCGGGGTGCGGTTTCACCATGCAAGGGTTCAGATCAATCCACCCCTTGTGATCCTTCAGGACAAGGGAAATGTTTACATCCTCCGCAGGAAGGTGGAGGGAATCCACTTAGAGGAGGCTCTGGATCAACTTAGAACCTCTCCCTATTTAAAGGAGATGAATCGT
>Ga0214474_1000467_pt1 | contig 20151 bp, 18 predicted proteins | sample RVTome_2_FD_187335 | JGI IMG/M metagenome (GOLD analysis project Ga0214474, IMG submission 187335) | Soil microbial communities from uranium-contaminated site in the Upper Colorado River Basin, Wyoming, United States - RVT95D214 HiSeq ...
TCGACGTCATGACACGGTTTCTGAATGAAGACCCCTGGGAAAGAATCCGCATCTTGAAAAAGCTGATGCCTAATACCAGGCTACAAATGCTGCTGCGCGGCCAGAATTTGGTCGGCTATCGCAACTATGCCGATGATGTGGTAACCGCCTTTGTTCATCATGCCGCCGACTGCGGCATAGATGTCTTCCGCGTCTTCGATGCCGTTAATGATGAAAGAAATTTCATAACCGCCTTCAAGGCCATCAAGGATAAAAAGAAGCACATCCAGGGTTCCTTGAGCTACTCTCTGACAGAACCTAAGCTGGGCGGCCCGGTGTACAACATAGATTATTTTGTAAAAAAGGCTCTTATTATTCAGGACATGGGTGCTGACAGTTTTTGCATTAAGGACATGGCTGGACTCATTGCTCCGGACGATGCTTACGACCTGATCAAAGCGTTGAAGCAAGCACTGAAGATACCGGTCAACTTACACAGCCACTTTACCAGCGGCATGGCTTATATGAGCTATTTTAGAGCCATCGAGGCTGGAGTTGATTTTATCGACACCAACATTGCTCCCTTCGCCTTGCGTACCGCGCACCCGGCAATAGAGCCAATTGTGGTGGCCCTTAGTGGCGGACCCAGAGATACAGGAATTGACCTGAAGCGACTGCTTAAACTGGGCGAATACTTCGAGTCCATCGCTCCTAAGTATCGCGACTTCATGGACACCACAAAGATATCGGTTATCGATACCAATGTGCTGTGGCACCAAATCCCCGGCGGCATGTTCAGCAACATGGTCGCCCAGTTAAGGGAAGCCAATGCTCTCGACCGTCTGCAAGAAGTCTATGCCGAGTTGCCCCGAACTCGAAAAGAGCTGGGCTATCCACCTCTGGTCACTCCCACCAGCCAGATTGTGGGCGTTCAGGCGGTTCAAAACGTCCTCTTCGGCAGATACAAAATGATATCCAAGGAGGTCAAAGACTACGTCTATGGCCTGTATGGTAAGCCGCCGGCCCCAATTGACAAAGAGATACAAAAAATTGTACTCAAAGGCTACGAACGCGGGGAGAAACCCATAACCTCGCGGCCGGCGGATATTCTCCAGCCGGAACTGGCAAAAGCTAAAGAGGCGACCAAAGATATTGCCAAGGACATCGGCGACGTTCTTGTCTATGCACTTTATCCTCAGTCCGGTATGCGATTCCTGAAATGGAAATACGGCCTGGAGACGCCACCCCCGGAAACCAGACCCAAGACACTGGAAGATGTAAAGAGAGAAGACGAGCTCATTGGCAAAGCTAAAGCCGGCAAGTTGGCGGATAAGATGGAAATTAAAGTACCGGCTAAGGGACCCGCCGCCAGGACGTTCAATGTATTTGTCGACGATGAATACTATAAGGTCGAGGTCGAGCCTACGGGTGGCCCGGTTGCATTCGCTCCACCGCCAGTCTCCCCCACACAACATACCGCAGCACCTAAAGTCGAAGCGCCTCCGGCACCTCATAAAGCAGCCGCTGCTGCCGGCGAGACGGCCGTGTCGGCTCCGATACCGGGTACCATTGTCCGCTACCTGGTAAAGGAAGGCGACGAGGTCAAGGCAAATGCGGGCATAGTCGTACTTGAAGCCATGAAGATGGAAAATGAAATTGTGGCTCCAGCCGCGGGCAAGATTAAATCCATAAACTTCAAGCCCGGCGACAAAGTAAGTGGCGGCGCCATACTCGCCATAATCGGTTAGACTCCAATGGGGAAAACCCTCAGTGAGAAGATACTAAGTGAGAAATCGGGGACTGATGCCAGAGCCGGCGATATAGTAATTGCCCCCGTAGATTTAGCCTTTGTCCAGGATACCACCGGCCCTTTGACCGTCCGACAGTTTAAAGAGGTCAAACACGGCGCATTAGCCAGCCCGCAGCGGACAGCTATATTTCTCGACCACGCTATACCCAGCCCTAACCGGCAGCTATCCAACGACCATCAGTTCCTGCGTCGCTTTGCTGAGGATACCGGCTGCCAGATTTTTGAAGGCGGCAGCGGTATATGTCACCAGCTGGTGGCGGAAAAGTTCGCCAACCCCGGAGACATCATCGTCGGTGCCGACTCCCATACGGTCACTGCGGGCGGCCTGGGAGCATTTGCTACCGGTATGGGGTCAAGCGATATCGCCGTTGTTTTCGCATTAGGCAAAACGTGGTTTCGAGTGCCGGAGACATTTAAAATCTCCATCAACGGCAAATTTCAAAAATGGGTTGGCGCCAAAGACCTTGTCCTCCATCTTATCGGGGTGCTGGGAGCTGACGGCGCCACTTACAAGGCGCTGGAATTCGATGGTACTGCCATAGCTAACATGACCGTACCGCAGCGCCTGACCGTAGCCAATATGTCGGTAGAAGCCGGAGCCAAGGTCGGCATCTTCCCCAGCGATGATATCACCAAAAAGTTCCTGGCGGCTCAAGGCAGAGGTGGTAAATACAAGGCGCTCCGTCCTGACGCTGATGCCGAATACGAGAGGGCTATCGTACTGAACGCCTCGGAGTTGGAACCCATGGTTGCTATGCCTCACGCCGTAAATAATGTCAATCCGGTAAAGATGCTGGCCGGTACTAAAATCGACCAGGTATTCATCGGCACCTGCACCAACGGCCGTCTGGAAGACCTGGCCGCAGCTGCAGTCATATTAAAAAATAAGAAGCTTAATCCGCGGGTTAGATTAATCGTAGCTCCGGCATCACAGCAAGTCCTGAGCAAAGCTATGAGAATCGGCTACATCCAGATTTTAGTCAATGCCGGAGCCATGATACTGCCGCCGGGATGCGCCGCCTGCCTCGGTGTACATCAAGGTGTACTCGGAGATAATGAGGTCTGCCTGTCCACAGCCAATCGTAATTTCAAAGGCCGAATGGGCAATCCGGAAGCCTCCATATATCTGGCCAGCCCGGCCACAGCTGCAGCCTCGGCCTTGACCGGCGAAATCACCGACCCGAGAGAGGTAGCATGATGCCTGACGCAGTTCTTAGAGGCAGAGCTTTCAAGTTCGGCGACAACATCTCAACCGACCATATCATACCCGGTAAATACGCAGACCTGAGAAGCGACCTGCCGGAGCTGGCAAAACACGTTATGGAAGACGCCGACCCGGCCTTCGTCGATAAAGTAAAACCGGGTGATTTCATTGTTGCCGGAAAGAATTTCGGGCTTGGCTCCAGCCGGGAACATGCGGCGTTGGTCATTAAAATGGCTGGCGTCAGCGCCATACTGGCAAAATCAGTGGCGCGTATATTTTTCAGAAATGCCATAAATCAGGGGCTGCCGGTATTGATTTGCGACACCGATAAAATTGGCGCCGGTGATGAAATAGAGGTAAATTTGGCCGAAAGTATTATCACCGACCTGACCAAGAACACAAAACTTACCTTTGGCAAAATACCCGGGGTGATGGTAGACATACTCAACGAAGGCGGCCTTATCCCTTACATAACCAAACACGGCGACTTTGAAATTTAATATTTTTACATAAGAATAAAGTATAGGGGGGACATTTTGTCTCCCCCTTTGAAAAAGGGGGATTAAGGGGGATTTAAAAATCCCTCTCATTCTCCCTTTACGAAAGGGAGAGGTTTAATTCTTGAACAGGCTCAGAATGAGCGGAGTACGTTATGCATTATAAAATAACTCTAATCCCCGGCGATGGAATCGGCCCCGAGATTACCGAGGCGACAAAGCGTGTACTAGAAGCCACCGGCGTTAAATTTGAATGGAATGTTGTCGTAGTCGGCCAGAAGGCTCAGGATAAATTCGGCACGCCCTTACCTGATGAAGTTCTCGAATCTATTAAGAAGAACAAGGTGGCTCTAAAAGGGCCGGTAACGACACCGATAGGCACCGGCTTCAGAAGCGTGAACGTGGCGTTGCGCCAGAGTTTGGACCTCTATGCCTGCCTCCGTCCGTGTAAAACATATCGCGGAGTGCCCACACCGTTTAAAAACGTAGATATCGTGATTGTTAGAGAGAATACGGAGGACCTTTACAGCGGCATTGAGTTTGCCAGGGATACCCTGGGTAGCGCTAGCCTGGCAAAGCTCATTCTCGAGACCACAAAGACAAAAGTAAAGGAGGATTCCGGCTTCAGTATAAAAGTTATTTCTGAGACAGCCTCCCGCCGTATAGTCAAGTTTGCTTTCGAATATGCCCGGAATAATAAGAGAAAGAAGGTCACTGCTGCCCACAAAGCTAACATAATGAAGTTTTCCGACGGCATCTTTCTGGACGCCGCCCGCGAGGTGGCTAAGGAATATCCGACCATAGAGTTCGAAGACGTAGTTATCGATGCGCTTTGCATGCGCCTTGTCCGGAATCCACAACAATACGATGTTATCGTATTGCCAAACCTCTATGGAGATATCGTATCCGACCTATGTGCCGGATTAGTTGGTGGATTGGGAGTTGCACCCGGAGCTAATATAGGTGATAATATAGCGGTTTTTGAGCCCACTCATGGCAGCGCACCAAGGTATGCCGGCCAGAATAAAGTCAATCCTATGGCTATGATGCTATCGTCAGTAATGATGCTCCGCTACCTTAACGAAACAAAAGCAGCAAACAATCTGGAGAAAGCAATAGCTAATGTCATAGCTGAAGGCAAAAGCGTTACCTACGACTTAAAGGCGGACCGGAATCAAGCTGCAGCAACCACCTCAGAGGTCGCCGGTGCCGTGATTGAAAAACTAAAGGAGTTGAGCCATGCCACAGCAGGTAACTAAAGAAGAGCTTCTGGCTAAAGCGCGTAAGCCAGCAGAGGATGCCATGAAATTGCATCCTTTTTACCGGGGGAAAATGCAAACGGTACCTAAATGCTGCATTCGTGACTTCAACGATTTCGCCATCTGGTACACCCCAGGTGTAGCTGAACCATGTCGAGCGATAAAAGCAGATAGGGAAAAGGTCTACGAATTTACCAATAAATGGAATACGGTGGCTATAGTTTCTGATGGCACCAGGGTTCTTGGGTTAGGTGACATTGGCCCTGAAGCTGCCCTGCCGGTAATGGAAGGCAAGGCATTACTATTCAAATACTTGGGTGGCGTGGATGCCGTGCCTATTTGTCTCGATACCAAAGACCCTGAAGAGATTATCCAAGTGGTGAAATTGCTCCAGCCATCTTTCGGTGGTATCAATCTGGAGGACATTTCCAGCCCCAAGTGCTTTTACATCCTCGACCGACTAAGAGCAGAGGCTCAAATTCCTGTATGGCACGATGACCAGCAAGGAACTGCGGCAGTCACCCTGGCCGGTCTAATTAATGCCTTAAAGATTGTGGGGAAGAAAAAAGAGAATGTTAAGCTTACTGTTATTGGGATTGGTGCCGCCAACGTGGCTATCCTGAGGGTACTTTTTGCTGACGGCTTCAAGCCCGCCAACACCATAGTTGTAGATAGCAGAGCTATCCTCCATACAGGTAGGGCTGACCTCAAGGAAAAGAAAGAGGGAAACCCATACAAGTGGGACCTATGCCAGAGAACCAACCCGGATAAAAGAAGCGGTGGAATAGCCGAAGCCCTAAAAGGAGCCGATGTCTGCATCTCGTTATCGAAGTCAGGGCCAGGGGTAATTTTGCCCGAATGGGTCAAAGGTATGGCCAAAGACGCTATAATTTTTGCTTGCGCCAATCCTATTCCAGAAATCTGGCCTTGGGAAGCCAAGGAGGCCGGAGCCCGAATCATAGCAACAGGAAGGTCCGACTTCCCCAATCAAGTAAATAACTCCATCGGCTTTCCTGGCATTTTTCGTGGTACCTTAGATGTTAAAGCCAGAACTATTACTGACGAGATGTGTATCGCTGCTGCCTATGAACTGGCCAAGTGTGCTGAGGACCGGGGCATAGATGAAGATAATATCGCTCCAACTATGGCTGAATGGGAAGTTTTCATTAGAGAAGCAGTAACTGTAGGACTCAAGGCTATCGAGCAAGGGGTAGCCAGAGAGAAAGTCAGCCGGAAGGAGCTCGCCAAGCGAGCCGAGGCAATGATTAGAAACGCTAGAGAAACAACGGCTCTGCTTATGAAGGAAGGCTACATTCCACCGCCACCTGGCGATTAATCGCGTAACCATCACTCCAGAAAGGAACTCAGCTGGAATGAGAGAAATTGATGCGCAGGAAGTAACTAAAACAGTCTCCCTCTTATGTCAGGAGGCAAACTTTTTCCTCCCAGAAGATGTCTTTGACGCTCTGAAACAGTCTCGAAAAACCGAAGAATCACCCTTAGGCCAGCAGATTTTAGACCAGCTTTTGAAAAACGCTAAGATGGCTCAAGACGAGCAGTTAGCTATATGTCAGGACTGTGGTGTGGCGGTGGTCTATCTCGAAGTAGGACAGGATGTCCACATAAGGGGGGATGACCTGTATAAAGCCGTTGACGAAGGAGTACGCCAGGGATACGAGACAGGCTATCTGCGCAAATCGATGGTGAACCAGCCATTCTCAGCACGAGTGAATACCAAAGATAACACCCCGGCAATCATTCACACCGATATTGTTCCCGGCGATAAACTTAAAATCAGCGTAATACCTAAGGGAGGCGGCTCGGAAAACTGCTCCCGCCTGACCGTTATGCCTCCAGCCAAAGGACGGCAGGGAATTATAGATTTCGTGGTAAACCTCGTCGAAGAGTCGGGCAGCAATCCATGTCCGCCTGTCATCATAGGCCTGGGTATAGGCGGAACCACAGATAAAACCATGGCCATGGCTAAAAAGGCGCTACTGCGTAAAGTCGGCGAGCCGAATCCCGACCCGGAAGTTGCCGAACTGGAGAAAGAAATCCTGAAACGTGTCAACAGTCTGGGTATAGGGCCGATGGGTTACGGTGGCAGGACGACTGCACTGGCAGTTCATGCCGAAGTCTTCCCGGCCCATATCGCCAGCATGCCGGTTGCCGTCAACATTCAATGCTGGTGCGCACGGCACAAGGAGGCAATATTGTGACGGGCAGAAAACACGATGTTATAGTTCTGGGCTCAGGACTTGCCGGACTACGTGCTGCCATTGAGGCTGCCCGAAATCCAGACCTCGATGTTGCCATCGTCTCCAAAGTACAATTGATGCGCTCTCATTCAGTCTGCGCCGAGGGCGGTACTGCAGCAGTAATGCAGCCGGAAGAAGGAGATAGTTTCGAACTCCATGCCTGGGACACTGTCCGGGGCGCCGACTTCCTCAGCGACCAGGACGTAGTGAAACGCTTCGTAGAAGAGGCACCCAAAGAAATACTGCTATTGGAGCACTGGGGAATACCCTGGTCACGTCGGCCTGACGGGCGCATAGCTCAGCGACCGTTCGGCGGCCACTCCTATGACCGGGCCGTTTTCGCTGCCGATAAGACCGGCTTCGCCGAAATGCAGGCCCTGTATGACACGCTGCAGAAATACAACAATATAAGCCGCTACGATGAATGCTACGTCAGCTCCATCATAATAAAGGACAACGTTTTCTGCGGATTGACCGCCTGGGACCTGACCAGCGGCGAGTTCTTCTTCATTCAAGGAAAAGCTTTAATCATTGCCACCGGTGGCGCTTGCCGCATGTTCGGTTTCACCACCTATTCCCTTACTGCCACGGGCGACGGTCTGGCTATGGCTTACCGTGCCGGACTGCCCATCAAAGACCTGGAATTCGTCCAGTTCCATCCCACCGGACTGGTGCCCTCGGGCATACTGATTACAGAGGCGGCACGGGGCGAAGGCGGCTACCTGCTGAATAACAAGGGCGAAAGATTCATGGAAAAATACGCTCCATCCAAAATGGAGGTAGCTCCTCGAGATATCGTATCACGTTCGGAGATGACTGAAATCGAGGAGGGCAGAGGATTCTCTGGTCCTGAGGGTCTTGACTATGTTCACATTGACCTCCGTCATCTGGGTGCCGCCAAAATCAACGAACGGCTGCCCATGATTCGAGAGGTCGCCATGAAATTCAACTTCATCGACCCCATTTTCGAGCCGATACCTGTACGAGCCGCCGCGCACTACTTTATGGGCGGCGTCCACACCGACCTTGATGGAGCCACGCCGGTGCAAGGCATCTGGGCAGCCGGGGAAGCCGCCTGCGTCTCGCTACACGGCGCTAACCGTCTCGGTTCCAACTCAACGGCCGAATGCCTCGTCTGGGGTAAGATAACCGGAGACGGGGCCGCCAAGTATGCTTCGAAGCAAAAAGCCATGCCCTCGCTACCCAAAGAAACAAAGCTAAAAGACGAGGAGGCTAGAGTCTTTAACAGATTCAGCTCTAAGGGCGAGGAAAGCGCCTATGTCCTGCGCAAGGAGCTGCAGAAGACCATGGACGGTCAGGTAAATGTCTTCCGCACAGGGCCAGGCCTGAAAACGGCACTTGATAAGATTCAGGAAATAAAACAGCGCCTGCCGGGCATAAAAGTCGAAGACCGTGGACACATATATAACACCGACCTGCTCAGTTGTCTGGAAGTCGATAACCTGCTTGATCTGGCTGAAATCATCGTAACCGGAGCTCTAGCCCGTAACGAGTCCCGCGGGGCTCACTCACGGCGAGATTTTCCCAAGCGTGACGATGTCGACTGGCTCAAACACACCCTGGCGCACTACACACCAAAGGGGCCACGTCTGGACTACATTCCGGTAAATATCACTATGTGGAAACCGGTAGAAAGGAAATATTAGGCAACTATGAGACAGATACGGCCACGGCAAAACTATCTAGGAGTCGGTGGCTGGGTTTGGGCCGGCAACTATAAGCTGGAACGTTATCTCTACATACTGCATCGGGTAACCGGCCTGGGCATCCTGCTCTTCTTACTGATCCACCTGATTGTAACCACCTTTTTCCGGATTCAAGGTCAGGCAGTGTGGGAGAGCGCAATGAGGGTTCTTAACAATCCGTTGTTTAAAACAGGCGAATATCTGGTAGCCGTCGCCTTCGTTTACCATGCGCTAAACGGCCTGCGCCTCATCCTGCAGGAGCTTGGTTTTATGATGGGAAAGCCGGTTCCGCCAATATACCCTTATAGTGACTCGCTGCGTAAAAAACGCCGCTGGACAATGGCAATTATGGGCATAATCATAATCCTGTGCCTGGTGTTCTTTTATGACTTCATCGTGGGAGGCTGGTAATGCGCCATACCTACCTGTGGTTGATGCAACTGGTTACCGGTGTTCTGATAGCAATACTGCTGGGCATACACATGGTTATGCAGCACCTCGAAGATATCCTCCGCTTCTTCGGCGTCAATTTAAATGACCCGGCTTCGTGGCAGTCTATGATAGAAAGGTCCAGGGAAATCATATGGGCTAGCATATATATAGCCTTGCTGGCTGTTGTCCTGTACCATGCCCTCAACGGGCTGCGCAATATTATACTTGAGTTGACACCGTCGGCCAGGACTGAACGCGTGGTAACTCGGACTATTATAGCTTTCGGCATTATCATCTTTGCCTGGGCCAGCTATGTACCGATGGCGTTACTATATCGATAGGAGACGTTTATCAATTTACCTGTTATTTTGAGCGAAGGTACCCGCTCATGGTGAATAAGGGACATACCGCTCAGGTGGATAGATACCCGCCAGGGTGGGGATGAATACCCGCCTATGGTCGTGGGATAAATACCCGCTCATGGTGAGCCTGTCGAACCATGGCGGAACTGAATAGTCGAAAACAGTATATGAGCTTTTGGGTATATATACTTGAATGTGCAGATGGAAGCTATTACACCGGGCATACAGACAATCTGGAAAAACGCATGGCTGAACATGAGCAAAATATCATCAAATGTTATACATCAAGTCGGCAGCCCGTTAAATTGGTATTCTGCAGTGAATTTTCAACCCGCGATGAGGCATTAGTGAGGGAGCTACAAATAAAAAGATGGTCTCGACGTAAGAAACGGGCTTTGATTGAAGAGGATTGGATTGGACTGATTAAACACTCCCGAGGAAAAATGATTCACCCTTCGACAAGCTCAGGGTGAGCGGAAATAATTTAAGCTAAGAGTGAGGAGACAAGCTAAGTCAAGATTGAGTTGTGGTTGAAGTCAAATTCCCGCTCATGGTCGTGAGATAAATACCCGCTCATGGTGAGCCTGTCGAACCATAGCGGAAAAAGGAAATATTATGGGTAAAGAAAAAACCGAGCAGATAATATTCAGGGTGCAGCGATACAACCCGGAAAAGGGCGGCAAACCTCATTTTCAGGAATTCACTGTACCGTCAAGCAAAGGCCTGACGGTGCTCAATGGTCTCATTTATATAAAGGAAAACCTGGACAGTACCATCGCCTTCCGTACCTCCTGCCGTATGGCGATATGCGGCTCTTGCGGCATGCTAATAAACAACTATCCGCATCTGGCCTGTCACACTCAGATAGAAGAGTTCCATAACAGCAGGTTAACCATCAAGCCATTACCAAACTTCCCAATCATCAAAGACCTGGTAGTTGATTTGACTCTATTCTTTGAGACACACAAATCAATAAAGCCTTACATTCTCCGTGATGACCTTGAAGAAATGGAAAATCCCGCCGCTGAATACGCGCAGTCCCACCAGGAATTTGAGAGCTTCCTACAGTTCACCTATTGCATTAAGTGCGGCATATGTGTTTCGGCCTGCCCTACATCGGCTAGTGACAAGCTGTTTTGCGGCCCTCAAGCTCTGGCCCAGTGTTATCGCTACTGCGCAGACAACCGTGACGACGGTGAACCGGAGAGATTTCAGGTGGTGGGCAGCGACCACGGTGTGTGGCACTGCCACCTTGCCGGCGCTTGCTCAGAATCCTGCCCCAAGGGAGTAGACCCGGCTCTGGCCATTCAACTGCTTAAAAGACGTCTGGTATCCCGGACTCTGGGACTAGGTAAGAAAGAGCCGCCGGCTTCTACCGTGCCACCACCCGCACGGACCAAACCCAAACTGCCTTTCCCTGAGTTCACCGTGAAACAGGGCTAAGCGAAAGTGGCTACGGAGGAATATTAATGGCAACTATAAATATAAAAACGCCGCTTGATGAAGAAACCATCAGTAAATTAAAGGCCGGCGACCAGGTTTTCATTACCGGTACGATTTATTCGGCTAGAGATTCCGCCCACAAACGCCTGGTTGAAGCCCTGGACAAGGGCGAAAAGCTGCCGTTTGACCTCACCAATCAGACCGTTTACTATATGGGCCCGTCTCCAGCCAAGCCGGGACAGGTCATCGGCTCAGCGGGACCGACGACCAGCGGCCGGATGGACAGCTATGCCCCGCGACTCATGGCTGCCGGCCTCAAAGGAATGATAGGAAAAGGCAATCGGTCGCAGGCAGTGAAAGACGCTATTAAAAAATATAAAGCAGTGTACTTTGCTGCCATCGGCGGTGCCGGAGCCCTTATTTCCAAGAGCATAAAGAAGGCAGAGGTAATAGCCTACGAAGACTTAGGTGCCGAAGCCATACGCCGCCTTGAGGTTGAAAACTTTCCCGTTACCGTCATTAACGATATCTACGGCGGCGACTTATACGAACAGGGCAAGGCAAAATACCAGATTAAGTCATAACCCACCCCTGGTCAATAGACACCTCTGACATTGTGAACTAACTTGCCCGCTCATGGTGAGCCTGTCGAACCATAGCGGGAAAAATTAGAAAACTCTGGCTGCAGGCCTTTCACCCTTCGACAAGCTCAGGGCGAACGGAAACGAGTGACCTTCCAACCGAGATTGCCACGGCAATACGTGCCTCGCAATGACATTAAAAACGTTATTAACTGCCCTTCAGCCCCAGCGACATAACTCTAAGCAATCCAGCGATGCTCTTGGCATCGGCAATTTCGCCGGAGGCAATAAGGTCAGGTATCTTGGCTAAGGGCACTCGAACGACCTCAATCTCATCGGTGTCCTCTGCCTGGAGTTGACTGGGTATAAGATATGTAGCCAGATACAGGTGCAGATATTCAGTGCAATAGCCTGGCGCTGAATAGAAACCACCGAGCTTGTCTATTTTATTGGGTAAATAACCGATTTCTTCCTGTAACTCACGGCGGACACTGCCGATGGGTTGTTCACCAGGGTCAACGCCTCCAGCCGGGATTTCTAAAAGCGTCTTGCCCACAGCTTTGCGATATTGACGTACCAGGATAACTCTGTCCCTAGAGTCCATAACCACTACCGCCACAGCATCGCTGTGCTCGACAATTTCCCTGGTGGTGATTTTGCCGTTGGGCTTGCGCACTGTATCGACCCTCAATTTCACCGCCTGACCGTCATAAATCCGCTGGCTTGATAAAGTCTTCTCCATATTAACTCTCACCTCTATAAGCATACAACACGGGCTGTGCCCCCGTGATGTCAATTTGTCGAATAGAATTCATCAACGATTTCCATTATCGACTTAAGGAGATTGCCGGAACTAGAATCCGCCCGATAAAATATTCTGTAGAGCCGAACTCTGGATATCAGCGGGTATAATTTGTTTGGAGGCTCTGTAGTAGGTCCACTTACCTGCACTAAGTTCCCCGGCCATCCCTAAACCAGAACCGCTGACGCTGTAAGCGGTGCCATTAATCTTCCGTATCTCCCAGTCCCCCAAGTGCTCAATGACGCTTAGAAGGGTTGAAGCAGATAGTTGTCCGTCTTCCAATATCACCTGCCTCGATTTCTCAAGAGTGGCCTTCCGCCATTTAAGTTCACTGTAAATCGTTTCCCAATCGCTCTGTATTTTTATCCCTAAATCGGCGACCTTAAGTACGCTGTTAAACTTCTGATCTGGAGTCCCAATTTCATGGACTGATAATTCCAGTGCCGTTACCTCGTACTGGTCATTTTTAAATTCATCCAAGCTTTGTCGTGTCACTCGACTATGCCAGCAACCATACTTATGCTCAGCGAGCAACTCGACCTTCTGATTTTCTATCCATTCCTGTGCCGGAACAATTACTTGCTCCAATTTTAATATTTTCTCTTCAGTCGTATAAAGATTCTGGTCTATAATCTGTAACTCGGAATCGACCTTGTCTATAGTGTTGGCATTCGCCCGCAGCAGGCAATCGACAAACTCCTCTGTAATAGTCTTCTTGGATGCGCAGCCGGTTAATAAGCTAAGCAGTGTGAGCGATATTAACAATATCTGTAGAATCGGTTTCTTCATTTTCAATCTCTATTTGGGGATAGATACTGACTGCCCGGTCAGTTACCCACAGCCTCAGCCTCCGCCGCCACCGCCTCCACCGCCACCTCCATCTCCACCTCCACCCACGCCAATACCTCCACCTGCACCTATACCTATATTTACATCTAACTCTCCACCATCTCTTCCTATCCTGATTGTATCGGACTCCACGCTGCCCAAGTTGACCTGGAGAGGGACTGATGGACCAGGCCCCTCAAATTTCTGCTCCTCCAGCCATTTTATCTGGGCAGACACAGCCTCACGCGCTGTATCACTAAGAGAACCAGATTTAGATTCCCCGAACTGACAGCCGATTCCTCCGATAAGCTGAGCTAGCATGAGCAGGCTGAGTATTAGTGTTATGAGTGGGGCGTTCCTTTTAGTCATTTTTTATCTTCTCACTGTAGTCAACAGCCTGGTTTAAAATTATAGATAAGGGCCACCTCATCGCAATCCGGAAACTTGGGACAGCGGTAGCATTCCGACCACACCTTGCGCGGCAGTTCCATCTTATCTACCCGACGGAAACTGTATTTCTCGAAGAAAGCCGGCTTGTAGCTGAGACAAAATACCGTAGGAATTCCTAATTCGCTAGCCTCATCAAGACAAGCTTTAATAAGCACTGAGCCTAAGCCCTTAGCCTGTTTATCTTCACTTACGGCTAAGGACTTAACCTCAGCTAAATCAGCCCAGTTAATATGAAGCGCCACACAGCCGATTAGCTGATTATTATTGTCTCTGACGACAAAAAAGTCGCGAAGGTTCTCATATATTTCGCTCAATGCCCGGGGCAGCATCTCTCCTTTATCGGCGAAGCTGTTGACCAGCTCATGTATGCGCTGAGCGTCACTTATTTTAGCTTTCTCTACTTTCATGATTTCTTTCCTTTAAGTCCAGATTCCAGATAACTGTAAAAATACGCTTTTGGACGAATCCTCAGGAAGCGTCCCACGTAAGGGCTAAGCTTAACTCTAACCTCGTCTCCGCTGGCAAGCGGCAATTCCACCTGGGCGTCAATGCTGAGCATGGCTTCATGGATTGTAGTTACCTTCAACTGAATTTTAGCCTCCGGCGGTAAAACCACTGCATTATCGGGTGCCAGGTGAGGACAAACCGGCTTAAATACAATTTGCTTGGCCTCGGGATAAAGAATGGGACCACCGGCCGCCAATACATAGCCGGTGCTGCCGGTAGCTGTGGCCACTATAACACCATCCGCCCGGTGAGTGGCCAGAATTTCACCATCAACTCTGGTCTCAATTTGAACCAGCCGGGACAGGCTCCTGCGTCCGACAAAAACGTCGTTCAAGGCATGGAAAACCTTCCCCTGAGACGGCAATTCGGCTTCCAGCATGGCTCTTTTCTCAATCCAACCTTCACCTCCCAACAGCCGGGGCAGCTTATCGAAAGCCTCATCAGCCTTAAGCTCAGTCATAAACCCCAGATTACCGAGGTTTATGCCCACCACAGGTACTTCACCGGGTACAATGGCACGTACAGCCCTAAGAATGGTACCGTCGCCGCCAATGCTTAAGATCAAGTCCGACCCGATTATCTGCGCTTTAGCCTTGTCTTCCTCCCAGGCCGAGCACGTCCAGAACGAAATACCTTGAGCGTTTAAGAACTTCTCAAGCTCGCCGCTAAAAGCCTTAGCTTTCTCGATCTTCGGATGATATAAAATGCCGACCCGTTTCATAGCAAATGGAGTCTATCACCCGTAGCGAGAGAGTGTCAAATTAAGGTTGAGAACGACATGGGAGGACAGGAGATTGAAGATTGGCGGTCTACAAGCCGACTAAAATCCGGGCAGCAGCTTCAGCAATGCCGACAAAAGCACCGGGTATGACACCTAAAAGCACGACGAAGAAGCAGCAGAAACCTAAAGCGGTACGCAGCGCCCAGGACGAAGGCACCTTCTCCTCCGAAGCCGGAGCACCCGCCCACATCACTTTCACCACTCTCAAGTAGTAGAATGCAGAAATAGCGCTGTTTATCACCGCCACTATAACCAGCCACAGCAAGCCATTTTGAACAGCTCCACTGAAGATGTAAATCTTAGCAATGAGCCCGGCTGTTGGTGGCAGACCAATCAAGGAAATCAAACATAAAGTTAAAGCCGCCGCCAGAAGAGGCGCCCGCTTACCCATACCTGTATATTTATTAATCTCATCACTGTCAATTTTATTCGATATAGCTATTACGGCAATAAAGGCTCCCAAATTGGTGACGGCATAGCTCACGAGAAAGAAAATCAGGCCGCTTTGTCCCAAAGCTTCGTGCCCCGCCGCCATCCCCACCGTGGCCAACCCGACCATGATGTAGCCGGCTTGAGCTATGCTGGAGTAACCGAGCATACGCTTGATATTGGTTTGAAGAATAGCCGTTACGTTACCTACCGTCATGGTAATGGCGCTCAAAACGGCAAACATCATTCCCCAGTTAAGGCTGAGCCATTCAGGGGAGCCGAGGGCAACGAAGAAAACCCGGAGAATAACAGCGAAGCCTGCCGCCTTGCTGGCGACCGAAAGATAAGCCGTAATCGGCGTTGGTGCACCTTCGTAAACATCCGGCACCCACATCTGGAACGGGAAGCAGGCAATCTTGAAGCCGAAACCGGCAGCTAAAAGCACCATGGCCAGAAGCAGAGCAGGATTACTTACCAGGCCGGTGACGGGCATACCCTGAACATACTCGGCAATACACATCAGGCAAGTCCTTCCCGTAAAGCCGAAGACCAGGGCCATGCCATAGAGAAGTACGGCTGAGGCGACAGCACCCAGCAGCAGGTACTTCAGTCCCGCCTCGGAAGACTTCCGGTCTTTTAAGAAGCTGGCCAGCACGTATAAAGAGATGCCGGTTAACTCCAAGGAGACATAGATGGAAATCAGGTCGGACGCCGCCACCAGTAACATCATACCTACGGCTGAGAGAAGTACCAGCGCATAATATTCACCCTGGAATCTCTGGAATTTGCGCACGTAGTCTTGAGACGCCAGTATAATAAGGCCGGTAGCCAGTAACATTAAGAGCTTGAAGAAAAGTGCGAAGTTGTCAATCGCCAGCATCCGGCCGAAAATGGCGACATCTGTTTGTCCCCACATCGCCACCGTAAAACCGGCCGAAACTATGACGCCGGCTACACTGATGCCAGCCAGAACTCTCTTCTGCTTGATAAACAGGTCAAGCAAAATGACTATGATGGCAAAACCCAGCAAGTTGAGTTCCGGCGTCAGCAAACGAAGCTCATTTAAGGGCATTTAACGAACCATCCCCACTAAAAACCTACCAGTCTGGCTATAGGCTCGACCCCCAGCTTAATAACATTGGTTAAGATAGCCGGGTAGATGCCGACCAGCATAATAGCGGCGACAAAAGAAAAGATACATATCTTGTCGACAGTGTTGGCATCAGGTACTTTTTTGAATTTCTCCAGCGGCGGACCGTAAAAAACTCGCTGCAGCATCCACAGAATATAGCCTGCAGTCAAGACAATGCCGAAGACGCCTAGAATGGTATATAACTGAATCCAGTTAACGGCCTGACTCGAGTAACTTCCCACAAAGGTAATAAACTCAGCAGCAAAACCACTTGTACCCGGAAGGCCCAAAGATGCCAGGCCGGCTATGCTGAAGACGACCGCTATAACCGGCATCTGTCGGGCTAGCCCGCCTAGATTATCCAGATTGCGCTCATGAGACTTATCGTAAACCAGCCCGACCATAGCGAACAGAAGCCCGGTGATAATACCGTGGCTGAACATTTGCAAGACAGCTCCGGTCAGGCTTATTTGGCTTAGAGCGAAAACACCCAGAAGAACATACCCCATGTGGCTGACGCTGCTATAAGCTATGAGCCGCTTTAAATCCTTCTGCCTTAACGTCACCGCGGCTCCATACAATACACTGATAACAGCCAGGATTACCAGTAACGGAGCGTATTGTAGAGCGACCTGAGGGAAAATGGAGACACAAAGGCGTATCATCCCGTAGCCGCCCATCTTAAGCAAGGCACCGGCCAGAATCACGCTGGCTGCTGTGGGAGCATCGGTGTGGGCGTCTGGTAACCAGGTGTGCAGTGGAAACACGGGCAGCTTGATAGCAAAACCGGTAAAAAGCAAGAAGAACATGGCCGCCAGTGGAATAACCGCTTTAGCAGCAGACATACCGGTCAGTTCCATCATATTCAGGCTGCCGGTTGAAAAATAGATGGCTAAAATCCCGGCTAGCATCAGAGCGCTGCCGACCAGCGTGTATATCACGTACTTGATAGAAGAGTATTCTTTTCTGCCGCTTCCCCAGATAGAGATGAGGAAATACATGGGCACCAGCTCTAATTCCCAGAACAGGAAGAACAAGACGAGGTCCAGGGAAGTAAAGACTCCCAGTATGCTGGTCTCCAGAAGTAATAACCAGATGAAATATTCCTTTGGCCGTAACTGGACATTCCATGACACCAGCACCGCCAGTACACCGAGAAACGTCATCAGAATAACCAGGGGTAAGCTGAGGCCATCAACACCGACGTGGTAGAAAGCATTGATTGCCGGAATCCAGGAAATCTTTTCCTCGAATTGAATTTGCCCGATGGAGCCGTTAGAACGGTCAAAAAAGTAAAAGACAGCGATTGACAAAACAAACGAAGCCAGAGTGAATATTAAGGCTGTAAGCTTAACGGTTTTTTGCTGCGGTTTAGGCCACAAAGCGATAATTATCAGCCCGAGCACCGGCAAGAAGACTATTGTTGATAAATAAGGAAAACTCAAATTCATTTACCTCAAATTTTCGCCTGTCATTGCGAGGAGTCCTTCCCGCATGGGAAGACGACGTGGCAATCTCGATAGATTGCTTCGCTTCGCTCGCAATGACACGTGATGACTAATTGACATCTTGGTAACCTCAACCGAACACATAAAAACAGACGGCTATAGCTACAATGCCTATGGCGATAGCGATGCCATAAGCCTGCAATTGCCCTGTCTGCGTCCTGCGTATAGCTCCGCCAGCCTCGGCAGTACCGGTGGCTACACCATTGACCGCACCGTCAACTACACGGGAGTCAAAGACACTGAGCGCGGCGAAAATGCCGTCGACCAGGACCCTGACTACAATGACCTTCTCATAAAGCTCATCGAACCAGTATTTATGATAAAGCAGGTTATAGACAGGTTTGAAAACTCTGCCCACAGCTTCAGCCGAAAGCCACTTGGCACTGTACATGGCATAGGCCAAGAAAATGCCCAGCGCGGCCACGATTAGGGATATCAAAGGCAGCGGATGAGCCAGGACGCCGAAGAAACCTTGTATAAAGCCGGGGGCTTCCCCGCTGACCTCATGACCTAAAAATTGTCCAAATGAACCGGTGATATTGAGCCAACCCGACACAATTGATAAGAACGCCAGAATTGCCATGGGAACTACCATCACCATCGGCGATTCGTGAAGTTTTTTACTATGCCCGCTGTGGCTGGATGCGGCTCCACCCCGGTACTCACCGCCGAAGGTAAGAAACACCGCACGGAACATGTAAAAAGCTGTCATAAAAACGGTTATTATCGCCAACGAGAACAATATCGGATTGTTGGCCAGAGAATAGGCCAGTATTTCATCCTTGCTCCAGAATCCGGCAAGCGGCCAGATGCCAGCTATGCTGATTGAAGCGATGAGAAAGGTAATAAAGGTCCACGGCATCGCTTTACGTAAGCCGCCCATCTCCCGCATATCGAAAGTCCCGGTACTATGATTTACACTACCGGCTCCAAGAAACAGCAGAGCTTTAAAGAAAGCATGGTTGAATAAATGAAAGATACCGATGGCAACGCCGCCAACACCCAGACCCAGCATCATATAACCCAGCTGGCTGATTGTGGAATAAGCCAGAACACGCTTAATATCGGTCATCACCAGACCCATGGTGGCCGCAAAAATGGCTGTAAAACCACCGATAACAGCTACCGTAGTTAGTGCCGCCTGAGAGTGTTCAAACAATGGGAAGAAACGGGCCACCAGGAAAACCCCCGCAGCTACCATTGTCGCCGCGTGAATCAGGGCGCTGACCGGGGTAGGACCTTCCATTGCATCAGGCAGCCAGACGTGTAAGGGGAACTGCGCCGATTTGCCCACGGCACCGGAGAAAATACCGATAGCCGCCCAGGTTAAAGTTGACCCTGCCAGGATTCCTGTAATGGCTAAGCTGTGCAACTGCCCGATATCAAAGGTCCCCGTATTGTAGAAAAGTAAAAGTATGGCAGCTAGAAAACCGAAATCACCGAAACGTGTGACGATAAATGCTTTCTTAGCGGCATTGGCCGCAGACGGCCGGTGAAACCAGAAGCCGATGAGCAGATAGGAGCCTAAGCCGACGCCCTCCCAGAAAAGAAACAGAAAAACTAGGTTATCGGCCATAACCAGGCCTAACATGCAGGCAGTGAAAAGAGACATGAAGGCGAAATAGCGGTGATAGCCCGGGTCGCCATGCATATAGCCCTGAGAATAGATTTGGACCATCAGGCTGACGAAGCTAACCACCACCAACATTACAGCTGTAAGAGAATCAACTAAAAGCCCGACGTGAACACTCAGGTTGCCGACAACTACCCACTGTATGTCAGGTATATCCAGCTTATGACCGGGTGTGGCCAGGACTTCGAATAGCACCCACAACGATAGAAGAAAAGAGATGCCAATAGCGCCGATGGTTACATAGCCACCCAATTTGGGGCGATTATTAAAGAAAGGCCGGAGAATAAAGGAAATAATAACAAGCGATAAAAAGGGCAGGAGGAAAATAAGCCAGGGAATCTGGTGGGGCATTACAGTTTTCTCAAGACCTCCTCGACAACATGTACCTTCTCCTGAGACACATAAATTCGATAACTGGCTAACTCGCCGCTGTCCGGCTTCTTAGCCGGGTCGGGCAGAATACGCGTCGGTATACCCTCTCCTTCAAAGTATTCTTTCCACATCTCGGCCATTATCAAATTGGGTGCGCTTTTAACTTGAACCCACATGT
>Ga0214474_1000468_pt1 | contig 20142 bp, 26 predicted proteins | sample RVTome_2_FD_187335 | JGI IMG/M metagenome (GOLD analysis project Ga0214474, IMG submission 187335) | Soil microbial communities from uranium-contaminated site in the Upper Colorado River Basin, Wyoming, United States - RVT95D214 HiSeq ...
AACCCACCGATTATCGCAAGGATAAAAGAGGATTCCCTGATAATAGATGCAAGAACAGTAAGGGATGCAGATTTTGAGGGCCTTGTAAAAGGAATAAGGTCAGCCTTATCAAAAGAAGGTATTTAAACAATTCTATTTCTCAAGGTTTAAACTTCCTAACTGTAAATTCTTCAGAGATCCTTCTTATGTAATTTTAAAAGATATAAAATTACGTTTTTCAAATTATCTGCTCAACATAAAAGAATTCTTGACAGCAAAAAAATTTTGGGGGATAATTTTATCTGAAGAACGATAATCATGCCTGAAAATAAACTATACCAGATCTCTAAGATAAAACCTCGTAGTATCCCCTATCATCTTATCATCATCTTCCTTATTCTGGCGGCAGGAATCGGAGTTTCCGGATATCTTTACTATGAAAAACAGAAGGGAATCATTAAAAAAGACAAACAGGATGACCTGTCTGCAATAGCTGACCTTAAGGTAAGCCAGATTGTAACCTGGCGTAAAGAGCGCATGGGAGATGCAAAGGTTATCCTTAATAACCCATTAATTGTTCCTCATATTAAGCAGGGGCTGGAGAGCAGGGCATCCGGTCTAAAGAAGGAGATTCTCACCTATATGAAATCTCTGCAGGAACACTACCAGCACAAAAGCGTCATTCTACTTGACACAGAGGGAAATATACGGTTGGCTGTTCCTGACGTAAAAGAAAGCTTAGGACCTGATGCAAAAAGATTTACTATGGAAGCAATACGCACAAAAAAGGTGTTTTTTTCTGATCTTTATAAAAGCAAAATCACCAATGTTATCCGTCTTACTCTCGTTATTCCACTCCTTATTTCACAGGGGCATGATACCATTCCTGTCGGGGTTCTCTTATTACGGATTGATCCCTATGAATTTTTATATTCGCTCATTCAATCATGGCCGACACCCAGTGACACGGCTGAGACTGTTTTAGTTCGTCGTGAAGGGGAAAATGTGATATTTCTCAATGAACTCAGATACAGAAAAGATACTGCCCTGACTCTTCGTTTCCCGATTACCGAGAAACAATTGCCGGAAGCAATGGCGGTACTGGGAATTGAGGGGGTCACTGAGGGCATTGATTATCGTGGTGTTCCGGTGCTTGCAGTGATGCGAGCTATTCCGGATTCCCCGTGGTTTCTGGTGGCCAAGATTGATAAAGAGGAGATATATGCACCAATTCGAGAACGCTTCCAGCTTGTCACGATTATTGTAATTTTATTAATTGGCACCGCTGGTGTGAGTGTTGGTTTATTCTGGCGTCACCAGCGGGCAGTGTTTTACCGGAAACAATATGAGACTGAACTCGAACACCTTGACGAGCGCAAGCATGCAGAGGAAGAAATCCGTACCCTAAATGCCGAGCTGGAACAGCGCGTCCGTGACCGTACTGCCCAATTCGAAGCCGCTAACAAAGAACTGGAAGCATTTTCTTATTCTGTCTCCCACGACCTGCGTGCGCCACTGCGGGCGATTGATGGCTTCACACATGCGATAATAGAAGATTATGCAGATAAATTCGATGAAGAAGGCAAACGGCTTCTGGATATAGTTAGTAGCAATGCACAGAAAATGGGACAGCTTATAGATGACCTCCTTACATTCTCTCGTACAGGGCGACAGGAGTTAAGAATGTCGAAGATAGAAATGGACACACTTGCAAGAACTGTTTTTGAAGAACTCAAAGCCGCTGCTCCTGAGCGAACGATTCAGTTTAGCATTAAACCACTTCCTCTTGCCCATGGCGACCAGGCAATGATCCGGCAGGTATTTGTTAATCTCCTGTCTAATGCCGTCAAATTCACGAGACCCAGGGAAACTGCTATTATCGAGGTTGGCGGCTGGAGAGGAGATAAAAATACCCCCCCCGTCCCACCTTTAGAAAAGGGGGGTGAGGGGGGATTTGAAGAAATTCCACCTGAACAAAATATATATTATGTTAGAGACAATGGTGTTGGGTTTGAGATGCAGTATGTAAATAAACTGTTCAGCGTATTTCAACGTTTGCACAGCGAATCAGAATTTGAAGGAACAGGGGTTGGTCTTGCTATTGTCAAACGTATTATTTACCGGCACGGAGGACGGGTCTGGGCTGAAGGGAAGGTAAATGGGGGAGCAACATTCTATTTCTCGTTACCGAGAAAGGATTACAGCGATAAAGAAAGATAACAGCGATGAGAAAAGATAACAACGATACTTACCAAGGAAGTCAGGACCCCTTAACTGCAAAAATAATTGAAGCCTGTTTTAACGTTCATAATAAATTAGGTCCGGGGTTTATTGAACGTATATATGTAAATGCTCTTAAGATCGCTTTAAAAGAACTAAATTTGCAATATATTGAAGAGAAAGGATTTACAGTGAAATATGAAAATCAAAATGTTGGTAAATTTAGAGTAGATTTTTTAATAGAAGATAAAGTCATTGTAGAAATAAAAGCAATAGAAGGTAAGAAGCCAAAAATATTTGAAAGCCAGGTGATTTCTTATCTGAAGGCATCTGGGCTTAAGGTAGGATTACTTGTTAACTTTGGTAATCGTAAATGTGAGGTTAGACGGTTAATGATTAACAAATGATGACAACGATAAAAAATCGCCGTAATCGATTTTACATCGCTGTAATCATAATACAATAATAAGGAGGAACTTATGACTATAAATGAAGTCGAGATCCTTTTAGTTGAGGATAATCCAAGTGATGTTGAGCTTACGCTCAGGGCGTTGAAAAAGCGCAATCTTGCCAACAAAGTGCACGTTGTTAAGGATGGGGCAGAAGCATTGGAATTTATTTTTGGCACCGGCACCTATGCAGAACGGGACATTAATCAGATACCTAAAGTAATACTCCTTGATTTGAAGCTTCCTAAGGTTGACGGATTAGAGGTCCTGCGTAAGGTTAAGTCTGATGAACGGACAAAGGTAATCCCTGTTGTTGTATTAACGTCTTCAAAAGAAGAAAGTGACCTGGTGGAGAGTTACAGGCTCGGAGCAAATAGCTACATTACCAAGCCGGTAGATTTTGATAAGTTCGCCCAGATAGTTTCAGAAATGGGATTATATTGGCTGTTGGTGAACCAGCCACCACGTTGATTTTTATAAGATTGGGGGAAACGGAGTAACAATGAGTAAAGAGTTACACATATTAATACTTGAAGACGTTCCTGCAGATGCTGAGTTGATAGCACTCGAATTACGCAAAGGAGGGATAGTATTTTCATCAAGACGGGTTGAGACAAAAGAAGACTTCCAAAAAGAACTTAGAGATTTTATGCCTGACATTATCCTTGCTGATTTTTCCCTTCCAGCATTTAGCGGTCTTTCAGCATTATTGATAGTAAAGAAAGAAAGCCCTGATGTACCGTTAATTCTGGTTTCAGGAGCAATTGGTGAAGAGTTGGCGGTTAAAATGCTCAAGGAAGGCGCAACAGACTATGTTCTTAAAAGTCGTCTATCACACCTTGTGCCTGCAGTAAATCTCGCATTGCGTGAAGCAGAGGAACGGGCTGAGCGCAAGGGGGCAGAAGAGGCACTAAGAGAGGCAGAAAATAAATACCGTGCCCTTGTAGATAATGCGTTGGTAGAAATATATAAAACTAATCTTAAAGGCGATTGATCAAAATTTAGCTGGATAAAATAATAAAATACAAAAGTAAAAAAATCATCTTGTTCACGGTTCTATTTTACATAATAATTTTATAACTACTTGATTCTAAAGGGAAAATTGGCGGGAGTGTGTGGGAATCGAACCCACCCTGCCCGTTTGTAACAGGCAACACTGGATTTGAAGTCCAGGAGGGACACCAGAACCCTATGCACTCCCTTATGATAGAGTATAACATAGTAAAAGTGGCAACAGGCAGGTTATAGCATTTTCGCTCATTCTCGGTCGAAACGACCTCCGAGGTGAATTCTGTCCGCCTCAAGTGGACAGAATTCAAATCCGCTCAAATACCATATCCTGCCTGTATTTGATAAAATGCCTGTAGATAGAAGGAGTAAAATGAAGATTGAACATTACTCATTCGGTAAAATTACTATTGACGGCAAGACCTATACCTCTGATGTGATTATCTACCCGGGAAGGGTTGATTCTTCATGGTGGAGGAAGGAAGGTCATAATCTTCAGGTCGTTGACCTCACTGATGTTATCAATGCAAAGCCCGAAATCTTGTTAGTTGGGACCGGTTCTTCTGGATTGATGAAAGTTCCAAAGGAAACATTATCACATCTTGAATCAAAAGGCATCGAGGTTCATATGGCACTAACAGAGAAGGCAGTTGAGCTTTTCAATAAACTTCAAAAGGATAAGATCGTAATTGCAGCCTTACATCTGACGTGCTGATTTTTTTAACGCAGGCTAAAGCCTGCGGCTACATTTGCGTTTGGTGTCATTCTGGCTTGTCCGGAATCCTTCTTCCATGCCAGCGTTACAGAAAAGAAAGATTCCAGACAAGCTGGAAAGACCTGTGGAAAAAGGTCCATATCGAATCACCTTAACTTTTCTCTTTTCAGTTTCTTCGATATAAAATCTGCCATTCTCAGAGGGTCAGGGATTCTGTATTTGCTGGTACAACCAAGTACTATCTCAATCGAGGCTTTCAAATCTATCCTGTGCCCCGGCGATACAAAAAGAGGTCTAACATTGTTTTTTGTCCTCACAACCGCCCCAACAGTTCTACCATTATATTTTAGATGAGACCACGCTCCCTTCTTAAATCCGGGTTCTTTATACTCTCCGACTAACCTTGACTTTGCACATCCTATAGCAGGAATATTAAGAAGGACTCCTATATGAGATGCTATGCCGATACCTTTTGGATGCGCAATCCCCTGACCGTCAACAAGGATCAAATCTGGTTTGATACTTAGACTGTTAATGGTCTCGATAATTGCAGGGCCTTCTCTGAAGGTAAGGTATCCGGGGACATAAGGAAAAGTTGCTTTTTTAATTGCAGTTTCATGACCGAGATAAACAAGCTCGGGGTATTTATATAGGCAGGCTACTGCAATAATCTCATCATCAGTAAAAGAGGCGTCAACAGAGGCTATGTACTGCGGGGTTTTTCTTAAGGCAATGATTTTTACCTTATCTCTCAGGGCTATTTGTATTGCTTTTGCATCACTGATATTTTCCGGCCAGGCGAAAATTTTCATAACTTTTCCAATTAGGAAGAGAACCTAAAGTAAAAAGTGCTCTTGTGCTTTTTCTGTCATTCCGGGCTTGACCCGGAATCCAGAATTGGCTATTTGTCAACCAATGGCAAACTGGATTCCTGCTTTTGCAGGAATGACGACAATGATGTTTTATTTATAAACCTATTTGCATATTCGATACATCTCGGGTCTTCTGTCATCAAAGATATTGTTTAGAGAATTCAACGACTTGTTTTTTGCCATCTCAGGGTCAATTTCTGCCACCAACAAATCCTCATCATCTTCAGATGCCCTGATAAGAATCTTCCCTTCCGGTGAAACAATCTGGCTCTGCCCTATAAATCTCAGTGATTGTCCGTTCTTTCTGTTTTCTTTACCGATTCTGTTAGCGGTTACAGCGAACACCCTGTTCTCAAGACACCGAACCGGCATAGCATGAGGACAATAGGGTAACACCAGATTCGCAGGATGTGCAATGATATCTGCGCCCAGAAGCGCAAGGGATCTCATTGATTCGGGGAAGAACCAGTCAAAACATATCATAATTCCTATTCGGCCTGTCTTCGTATCCCACACCCTGAATCCCGTATCGCCAGGGCTGAAAAAAAGCTTTTCTTCAAAATAGAGGTGAGTTTTGCGATAAACCCCTATGAATCCATCAGGACCTGTCAGAACTGCACTATTGAAGAAACTGTTGCCATCTCTTTCCGGAAGACCTGCCACAATATAAAGGCTTCTTTTGAGAGATAGTTCTGAAAGGAATTTAGTTGTATATCCCTCTGGTATCTGCTCTGAAAGTTCCGCTACCTCATCTTTTGAGGCAAACTGATAACCGGTTGCAAAGAACTCCGGAAGCACGAGAAGGGCCACGTCAGCATCTTCTGCAACAGACATAACCTTTTTCAGGTTTTCGTCCTTTTTACCAAAGGTGGGATTGAATTGATAAAACCCTGCTTTCAGCCTGTTACCTCCCTTAACCACTTTAAATAGTCTTCTGAACCCTTGACTATAGGCATTGCTATTATCTCAGGGACTGTATAGCTATGGAGTTCCTTCACCTTTTTTATAAGGTCATCGAAGAGAGGCTTTCGGGTCTTAACGATCATAAGAACTTCTGGCTCATCCTCGATTTTCCCCTCCCAGCTATAGATAGAGCGGATGTTTTTTATTATATTGACACAACCTGCCAGCTTTGCCTCAACAAGTGCTTTTGCTATTCTTGCAGCTTCATCCTCGTTTGAAGCAGTTATGAAAACAACAATCTCATCCATGGCTTATAACCTGCCTTCCTATCTCATAAGAAGAGATAAGTGGTTTTTGAGCTATGACTCGCAGATAGAACGGGTAGGGTGGTATTGAGGCTTACTAATCAGTTACCTTATAAACGAGGTCTTTCTCTTTAACTTCCCCGTTGACCCTTAAGCCTATGCCCTGGCCCTTTTCTGCTCTCTCGATATTCTTGTGCTCCATCTGGATGGATTCCACCTTCTGTGTCAGGTCAGTAATATGTCCGACGATGTGTATGATATCTCCGATCTGCAGGGGTTCCGAGAGCTCCACAACTGCCACACCTATTTTGTTATAAAAATGCGTTATTGTACCAACCTTAAGTTCCATAAAATTAATATTACCAGAATTTAGAAAATAGTCAAATTTTTTTAGCTCATTAACTTTTCTACTCAAATACAGTGATAAGCCGGTTCTGCTTAGTTAAACCTTTATGTCTTGAGTTGGGGTTTAGCTAACTTATTATAGTATTCGATCTCAAGCAGCCTTCTTTTAATATCAATGCCTGATGAGTAACCACCGATTGAACCATCTGACTCTATAATACGGTGGCATGGAAGGAGGATGGGTATAGGGTTTCTGCTGAGCGCCCGGCCAACCGCCCTGAAGGCGGTTGGTTTCCCGACCTTTTCAGCAAGCCATTTATAGGTCCTTGTTTCTCCGTAAGGGATTCCCTTCAGTGCAAGCCAGACCTTCTTATCAAATTCTGTACCTTTAGTGAGATTTATCCCTTGCGTGAATTCCTCTCTGCCATTTTCAAAATACTCTTTAAGTTCCTTTTTTATGAGAGGAGGTGCGTTACCTTTTCGAAGTATCTCTCCCGGTTTTTTAAAATCTATCCCTCTGAGTATCTTGCCTGTAAATACAAGATACAGTGTACCTATGGGACTTTCAACAGTGTCGTAGAAAGACTCAGTATTGAGCGACCTCTTCTGTCTCATCCTGTTCTCTTGAGTAAACCTCAACTCTGTCCCCACCCTTCTTTATTGCGAGCGCTAATGCCCTTTCAGCACACAAAACAAACTCTTCTGTTGATTGTCCATCAAGGAAGGCAAGACCGAGGCCTGCACCACCATATTTTCTCGAAAGTGTCGAATTCGCCTGCTCAAACTCATCAAATATCCTGTCCTTGTCTTCAGGCCCTATGCCGACGCCAGTATCCTGGATAGAGAATTTTACAAATTCGAGTCCTGGAGGAGCCCAGGGATAACGTCTGTCTATATTTTCTTCCTTAGCTACATCCGCTCTGACCAAACCACCTTCGGGAGTAAATTTTATTGCATTAGAAATAAGGTTATATAATATCTGTTTAAGTTTTACCCTATCTGCTGTGATAATGCTGATACCTTCACCTACGGAGACTACAATCTCTATGAACTTATTCTCAGCAAAAGATTCCATTATATTTATGACCTAGCCTACCACGTCATCAATCGAGAAGGTTTCGTATACCATCTCGTATTTGCCGGCCTCTATCTTTGCAATATCAAGAATATTATTTATAAGTTCAAGCAGGTGCTTCCCGGATGAATATATATTTTTTACATAACGTTCTTGGTTTCCGCTGAGGTCCCCGAATGTCTTTTCAATGAGCACATCAGAGAATCCAAGGATTGAATTCAGCGGCGTTCTTAACTCGTGGCCCATATTTGCGATAAACCTGCCTTTGATCTGGTTGGCACGCTCAAGCTCCTTGTTTATCTTCTCGAACTCCTCAGTCTTCTCCAGCACCTTCTTCTCAAGGTTTTCATTCAATTCTTCAAGTTCCCTTGTCTTGTCTTCAAGCTCCTTTTTTAGGTCCCTGACCAGTATATACCTATCTATAGAAATACCTATCAGACCGGCTAACAGGTTTAAGGATGCCTTTTGCCTTTCAGGGAATTGCCTTGGTTTGAAATCGTCGATGTAAAGGATTCCGGCAACCTTATCCTTCAGTACCACGGGTAAAGCAATCAAAGCTCTTATATTCTCACTTATTAATGCTGGGTTATTTCTTGTATAATCCACCTTCTGGGTATCATTAATAGAAATAATCTCTTTATTTTTAATAACCGCCTCTGTAAGTCCGCCAGGCATTATACCCCACGCCTTATTCTCTATGAACCTTTTGCTTAAACCCTTAGATGCAATAAGTCTCATCTCTCCATTTTCGTAAACAGCAATACTGCCTGCAGGAGCATTGGTTAATTCAATAGCCTTCTCAAGTATTAGTCCGAGAAAATTATCAACAGGCTCTACTACACCGAGTTTTGATACCAGGCCATAAATGGTTTTCTGGTTCTCTATTGTCCTGAAAGCCTCTATCCTTGCCCTTTTTTGTTTCTCGATAATCTCCCATATAAGCTTTGCTCCAATCCCTTCTATAACCTCTATCCTGTTTCCAAAGGCTAATCTTATTTCATTGCTGAGTTTAAGATCTCCGGTTACATTGATAATCATTTCGGGGTTAATAGTACTGAGAGACTTTACATCTTCAAAAACAGGAAGGTTCCATTTTTTTGCAAGTATAACCCCTGGAGCGTCTTGTTTCTTTTCGTAGATGCCAACAAGCTCTGTGTTTGGATCTCCCCGGAGAAGAGAAATAAGAGCACTACCCCCTATATTTCCGCCTGCAATTGCTAATCTAACCATCTCATTTATAAACAGTATCTGCCAAGGGGTTCATCATCTTTATAAAATATCCGAGCAATTCAGGATCCCACTGGCCTTCATATTGTTCTGATTTTAAAGTTTCCAGCACAGCCCTGGCTGACCTGCGGTCACGATATGGGCGCTCTGATACCATGGCATCAAATGAGTCCACAACAGAAAGAATCCTTGCCATAAGTGGAATGTTTCCTCCAGAAAGTCCGTCTGGAAATCCTCTCCCGTCCCAACGCTCATGGTGGTGCCTTATCGCAGGGAGTATCTTCCTCATAGAAACAAGTGGCCGACATATCTCCTCACCGAGTATTGTATGTCTCTTAATTATTTCCCACTCTTCCTCTGTCAGAGCCCCTGGTTTATGGAGCAATGATGCACTAAGGCATATCTTTCCTATGTCATGAAGTATCCCTGCCTTTTTCATCTCTTCTCGATCCCTTTGAGATATACCAAGGAATGATACAAAGTCCGCTGAAAGTTTACTAACTCTCGTTGAATGTCCTTTTGTATAAGGATCCCTTGCCTCCATTGCAACAGCGAGGGTTAGTATAATGTTTTCTGAATGGTCAAGCTCCTCCTGAAGGGCCTTAAGTTTCAGCAATGATTTTATCTTGGTTAAAAGTTCTGAGGTATCAAATGGTTTGCTTATGAAATCGTCTGCGCCTGACTCAATGCCTTTTATTCTGCTTTTCTTGTCTATCAGGCCTGTAAGGAGTATTACGGGGAAAAAACGTTTTCCTGATATATCCTTGAGTTTCCTGCATAAATCAAAGCCGTCTATCCCCGGCATCATAACATCAAGTACAGCAAGGTCAGGAGGGGATTGCTGGAATATCTTAATAGCATCACCTGCGTCTAATGCAGTATAAACCCTGAAACCCTCTTTTAGAAAGACAACCTCCATCAGCTCAAGGTTGGACCGAACGTCGTCCACAACCAGAATAGAGGGCATCTCCTCATCAATAAGACTGGTAAATGGTCCCATTAAAAAGATTAAAGCATCAGGGCATTATTTTTGTCAAGAAAATTATTTTATAATAGAGTGTTACATTGAATACTTAACCTTCTTCTTAAAATCCGAATAATCTTAGGCCTGCATAATAACAGCAGCATTCACTGTTGAGGTCGTTTATAAAGGTCCTTTCCATTCCGTCTTCGAATGACACTCTAACAAGGCATAATCCGCCTGGCAGGGTTGAATGTTTCTCCTCAATAACCTCACCATTACCCCATGCACAATAGTGCTTGTGCCTGACCATATCGCCCACTTTAAGATAAAGTCTCGGTCTCATGATTAATTATAACCTACCTTATATAGTATCCGTAAATCGTATAAACAAAATGTCCCTCAATGGTATAAGCTTCCATCCCCCATTCATCAGGCAGAGGCCAGTAAGGCCCGCAATCATTTAAAGCTTTTATGGCCGCATCATCAAGACTTTTATGGCCTGATGTCCTGACGAGTTCTACAGCTCCAAGCCTGCCGTTTTTCTTGATAGTGAACCGTATGACCAGATCGCCATAAATTCCCTTTGCTGCTGCATCAGGAGGATAGGCCCAACAACCTGAATTTTCTATTTTCTCTCTTAGTAACCCCATATAGCCTGCGTATTTGTACTCAGACGTATCTAATGTAATTGCTTTATCCTGTTTTTGCTTTTCAGAAATTCCTTTTTTTGCAATCTGATCAATTATGCCCTTATCCAAGAGGTTTTTATTTTCAAAATATCCTGGTTTTTCTAAAGGCTTTGATTGTGATAATCTCCCCTTGCCTGTTTCTTCTCCTTCTTGTCTGCCAATTTTCTGATTAGCACCTTCAGGAAGAGGTTTTCCCGTTCCCTTCCCTTCTCCAGGTACAACAGGCTTTTCAGAAGATGGTTCAGGCTTCGGCTTGACCGGAACAACAGGAGGCAGATGAGGTTTTTTTAAAACAGGAGGCAAAGGCAGAGGAAGTTTAATTTTTGGCTTTAGCAGTCTCTTCTCAGGTTTTTTTAATTCTTCAGGAGAAACAAGTTTAGTGATGAATTCTTTCCGTTCTTTTTCTTTAATAACAGGCATTAAGAATATGATAGCAGCTATGATAAGAGTGTGTGCTGCAATGGAGTAGGCAAAGAATCTTTTTAAACTCAACTCAAGAATTTCCTGAAAAGCTTTATATAACCCTTGAAAATTTCCATGCCACCGTCTTTCTTGATCCAGAGCCTCAAAGATAACTCCTGAATCTCAGGTCTTCTATGTAAAGCAACGAGCCTCTCGACAGAGGCGTCATCTTTTAAAAAATAAGCTCTAAGTTTATCCATAAGGGTAAATCTCTTCTGAAACCTGGACTTCCACCTCCTCTTATAATTATCTACCTTTTTTTCTATTATAGCCCCTGCAGCAAATTCCCCTGCCTTCATTGAATAATAAATACCTTCATAAACAAAGGGTATAACCTGACCTGCTGAATCACCTGTAAATATAACCTTACCTTTATTATATAAATTACCTTTCCATAGAGGTATCCTATATATCCTATTGCGACCCTCTGCTATTATCCCCCTTCTCTGCTTGAACCTTTCAAATAGGGCTTTAGTTTCTCCTGGGTTGAAACTACCTGTACCGGCTGAAATCCCATCTGTTGCCGGGAATACCCACGAATAAACACCAGGTGCATGAGATGAACCGAACCATAATTCACAGAATTCTGTTTCAACTCCTTTTATCCTCTCAGAGAATGTATAAAGGGATTTTGAGGATTTTATACCAAGGGCAGTCCTTACTCTCGAATTAACGCCGTCAGCAGCGATGATATACTCTGAGACTATTTCGGTCTTTACCTCACCAATATATGCCTCAACCCTGTATAATTTATCATTAACATCTATAATCCTGATAAATTCCCCTTCTATTACCTTTGCGCCTTTTTCTTCTGCACAATTTCGCAGTACCCTATCAAACTCTCCCCTCTCAACAATTGCAAGATTTCCGCCTCTTAATTCTATATCAAGCATTTTACCCATAGGAGAGACGATCCTTACACTCTTAATTTCTTTTTTTATTGTTGTTTTTGGAATGTCGAGTTCATCAAAGGCACTTAGGGAAATTCCCCCACCACATGGCTTTGCAAAAGAAAGATTCCTTTCAAGCAGAATTACATCTAATCCACTTTCTGCAAGGAACCTTGCAGCAGTGGTACCTGCAGGACCACCACCGACAACAAGAACTTTAGCGTTTAGCCTCATCCCCCGTTCATCTTTTAATTTCAGAACTCAGGTGGGAATGGGCAGTGTATCTTTGCCCGTTTTACAGAAGTAGCTCCATTAAGGAAATGCGCAGATATCTTGAAGAAAAAATCACTAACTGAGCCGGATATTGTACCATCTCTATTTTCACCCCATGACATTGTCTTTTCATTATTGTTTATAGCAACAATCAGGTATATATGGTGAGGAACCATCCCATTAATATCTACTGTGCTTGGTGCAGCAAGCCCTTTTGTTGGACCAAATTGTGTATGAGAATGAAAGTCTCCTATTTTCTGTAACTTATCGAACCTTGCGAGTATTGGTTCTATCTTTTTGTGGTTTTTCTGGTTGTATACAACCCCCTTATGCCTTCTGTTAGCTGTCTGGACACTGAATGCATGTTCAACTATAAATCGGTCTTCAAGCTTGTACCCAAGGAGAAAGCCAAAACACTCCCTTTTATATACCTCTGCCGAACTCAGAAGGAGATCAATAAATGCATTCTCTGAGAGATAAACGCGCATAGTTTACTACCCTTAATATTTCGGAAGTCGTACAGTAAGGACAGGACATGGTGCGAGTCTTACTACGTATGCAGCGGTGCTTCCGAAAAGTATCCTGTCTATTCCCTTTCTACCATGGGTACCTATAATTATAAGGTCAATCTTGTTATCATTAGCAAATTTTACAATCTCGTCATGGGGCGAACCCCTGAGAACCCTGCGTTCTATATCCTTGAGTCCTTTCAGTTCCTCAAGGCCATATCCATCCAGTTCTTTTTGAGCATCCTTTACTAAATCCTTGTATATGTTATTCATTGATGGATGAGGGATGTACCACCCTCCCGCCTCTACTATTTCATGAACAACATAAAGCAGGTAAAGCCTGGCTCCATATCGCCTTCCGATATCTGCAGCATACTGCAGTGCTTGTGACGACCCTTCAGAAAAGTCTGTTGGGAAAAGAATACTTTTAATTTCCATTATTCAACCTCACGTAAATATTTTGCTGCATTTTCCGGCGATGTAGGCAGGATGTAAAATCCTGAACCCCATTCAAAACCACTCATCCGCATAAGCCGCGGTATTATCTCGAGATGCCAGTGAAAGTCCTCACCGAGAGTATGCCAGTGGTTTTTCCTCGGTACCATGTTTGGTGCTGTATGCAGAAAATAGTTAAACGGCGGTTCGTTAAATATTCGTCTCAACTTTTTTAACATAGACATGAGAATTAACCCCATATCCTCAATCTCCTCATAGGCGATCTCATGAAAGGCACAACTGTGCCTTTTTGGGATTATCCATGCCTCGAATGGAAACTTAGCTGCATAAGGGCATAGGGCAACAAAATTTCGTGTTTCAAGGATTATTCTCTCACCCACCCTCAGTTCCTCACTGACAATATCACAGAATATACATCTTTCTTTATAATTGTAATACTGTTTCGCACTATCAAGTTCGTCCTTGACTCTCTTCGGGATTACAGGTGTTGCCATTAGATATGAGACAGGATGAGAAAAAAACTCTCCCGCATCCTTTCCGGAATTTTTATATATTAAAATGTATCTCAGTCTCGAATCTTTTTCAAGGTCGGCAATGCGATCCCTGTAGAGTGTTATTACCCTTATCATCTGTTCAAGCCCCATATCTTCAGGTCTTGTATTATGCTCAGGAGATTCAACAAGGATTTCGCTTGCACCAATGCTATTCATCCTGTCATAAATCCCGATTCCTCTTCTTCCTAAATCTCCTTCTACCTGAAACACAGGTTTAAAACTCGGCAATGCCCTTACCCACCATCCGGAAGTATTAAAATGTGTGCCGGGTTTTCTAATAGATGTTATCTCATGTGGAGTCTCATTTTCCCGGCCGGGACATAAAACACAACTACTTTCCTCTTTCTTATTATTTGGCGGAAGCTCATACTCTGATGGCGCCTTAGATTCTGAAAGGACCGCAACCCATCTGCCGAGCAAGATGTCTTTTCTCAGCTCATGCATCTTTGTTCCTCATGTATATTGTCTTTAACCCCTCGATTGTAAGGTGCGGCTTTAAATCATGTTTCCTTTTAAGAAATTTTGAAATCATACCTCCATACCCACCTGTTAAAATAATCTTCAACCTGAAGCCAACCTCTTTTTCTATCTCAAGTAGAATCCTTTCTACAGCACCTGCTGAACCGTAAAGTAAACCTGACTGAATGCATCTAATTGTATCAGTGCCGAGAGCCAATTCCGGGGGACTTAGCGGAACTTCCCATAGTTTAGAAGCGCTTTTTGCAAGTACTTCATTCATTGACTTAATCCCCGGCATTATTGCACCTCCGATATAATCCGCATCCTTTCCAGCAACACTTATTGTAGTAGCTGTACCAAAATCTACAACTGCCACAGCACACTTGTAAAGTTCATATGCTGCTACGACATTTGCAATTCTGTCTGAACCCAGTTCCTCGGGATTCGGAATATCAAATTTAAGGCCTGTCTTAATCTTATAACTCACTATCAAAGGTTTCACTGAGACTAATCCTTTGATGGCCTTTCTCAGTATACTGGTATGGCCTGGCACAACAGAAGATATTATAATTCCTTCAGGTGTTTTGTCTATATTTTTTTCTTTTTTAAACCTGTTAAGGAGCGCTAAATATCCGGAAGGAGACATTAAAGGGTTCGTGTCAATGCTTTGAACAATAAGACCCGATTCAGTAAAAAAACCTATATTTATTGATGAGTTACCAATATCTATAGCGATTAACATCTATCTTAAAATTGTCAGATCCCCTGAGCTTATCCTCTTTAGCTCCCCTGACATAAGTCTCAAGATCAACATTCCCTTATCGTCTAAAGACTCGGCTAAACCCGCAAAGGTTTCCTTTCCAACAGATACCTTGACTTCCCTGCCGAGTGTAGATGTAAGTCGCTGCCACTCAGTAAGGAGTATCTTTTTACCCATCCCTTTAAGTATCTTGTACCACTTGTCTAATTCATTCAAGATTTCTGCAATTATCTCTGTCCTTGAATAGACTTTACTTGTTTCATTTTTAACAGATGTTGCTATCTTTTTTACATCATCTGGAAATACGTCTATGTCAACATTTACATTGATGCCTATGCCTATAATAGCAAAGATTACCCTGCCAGGACATGTTTTCATTTCTGTTAGTATACCCCCTAACTTCTTATCGGAGGCCATAAGATCATTTGGCCATTTTATTGAAACATTCAGATCGGTTACCCTTCTAAGTGCAATCGTGCATCCAACAGCAGCCATTATTGTCAAGAGAGTCGTATCTTCAGGATCTATCGCAGGTCTCGTGATAATGCTCATATATATGTTCACTCCAGGGGGTGATATCCAAAATCTGCCAAGTCTCCCCTTTCCCTTTTCCTGGCTGTCAGCAAGCACAACAATACCTTCTGTAGCGCCTTTTTCGGCAAGCTCTGCAGCGGTTACATTTGTAGAACCAACTGTCTTATAGAAAAAAATCTCCTTTCCTAAATCACCTTTTATCCTTGATTTTATGTCTTCTATAGATATATCAGGAGATTTGCTTTCTGTTATTCTTCTTGAAGTATTAATACCTCGATCTTCCCTTTCAACCCCTCGGCAAACCTCTTTGCATCATCTGTTGAGCCGACAATCGAGCCATAATGCATTGGTATCGCAATTTTTGGCTTAATATCAAGAGCTGCCTTTATTGCCTCGTCTGCCGTCATCACATATGTGCCTGATACCGGAAGAAGCGCTATATCTACTTTAAAGTTCTTCATCTCAGGGATATAATCAGTATCTCCTGCTATATAGATACGCTGTCCTTTTACAACAAAGATATACCCAACCCATCCCTTGTCTTTTGTGTGAAACTGCTTATTTGTGTTATAAGAAGGCACAGCCTCAATATCAATACCCTCAACATTAATTTTATCACCAGGCTTAACAATCTTTACCTTTCCTGATAGCTTTTTTGCACAGTCTGAGGTTGCAACAATCATGGTTTTCTGACCCTGGATGGCTTTTACGTCTTCAGGCGAACAGTGGTCAAAATGTTCATGGGTAATCAAGATAATATCTGCAGTGTCCTTCTTTTTTATCTTAAATGGATCTGTAAATATGACTTTTTCTCCGACAATCTTAAATGTATCATGTCCAAGCCAGTGTATATCCTTTACCATTGTATCAACCCCCTTTCCCCCTGCCATAGCAGAAATCTGCAGAAGTGCTATTATGATTGAAAAAATTATAGTTAACAAAGCCTCCCATCTCTTATCACTAAAAGAATTATATCACAAATTATTGGTATAATAATTTAGCTTCATTTCTGCAATAAAACTATGGGGAAGATTATAACAATAGTCAACCAGAAAGGTGGAGTTGGGAAAACCACAACAGCCATCAATCTTGCCGCATCTCTTGCCCTTGCTGAAAAGGATATTCTTGTTATTGATACGGATCCCCAGGGAAATTCTACATCCGGACTTGGAATATCGAGGGATGACCTTCAGAAAAGTTTATATGATGTTTATGCAGGCAGATGTGAAATTAGGGATACCTTAAGAATGACAGACATGGAACATCTAAATATCTTGCCCTCTACTGTAGACCTGTTAGGTGTAGAGGTTGAACTTGTGGGAAAAGAGGGGCGGGAAAGGGTGCTATCTAATGCAGTAAATTCTATCAGAGAGAGATATCGCTATATTTTTATTGACTGCCCTCCTTCACTGGGGGTACTCACATTAAATGCACTTGTTGCTGCTGACTCTGTGATAATCCCTGTACAGTGTGAATATTATGCACTCGAAGGGCTTGGACTTTTAACAAGGACACTACGTTTTGTAAGAAGCTCCTTTAACCCTGACCTCGAGATTGAAGGAATAATTCTTACTATGTTTGACTCAAGAAATAATTTGTCACAGGAGGTTGCTGCAGAGGTTAGGAAACATTTTGGTGATAAGGTGTACACTACTGTAATCCCGAGGAATGTCTCACTTGGAGAGGCGCCGAGTTATGGAAAGCCGGTACTTTTATACGATGTTCGCTCAAAGGGGGCGCAGAGTTATCTGTCCCTTGCAAAGGAGATACTGAATGAAAATGGCATTAGGCAAAGGTCTTGAGGCCTTAATCCCGGAAAGGGGAGAAGAGGTTATCTATCTGGATATTGACCGTATCTTCCCCGGGGAACAACAGCCGAGAAAGGCATTTAGGGATGATTCGCTTAGGGAACTTGCAGCATCTATAAAAGAAAAGGGGATACTGCAACCTGTAATCGCCTCGCGTGTTGGAGATGGTACCTTCAGACTTGTCACAGGTGAGCGCAGATGGAGGGCTGCAGGCCTCGCAGGACTGAAAAAAATTCCCGCCCTGATAAAAAATGTGGCATCCAAAGATTCACTTGAGATTGCCCTCATAGAAAATATTCAGAGGGAAGATCTAAATCCCATCGAGACTGCCGATGCCTTCAGCAGATTGATTACAGATTTTAACCTGACGCAGGAAGATCTTTCTGATAAAGTCGGAAAGGACAGGGCAACAATTGCTAATTACCTCAGGCTTTTAAAACTGCCGGAAGAGATAAAAACACTTATTTATAATGGCTCTCTGAGTACGGGGCATGCAAAGGCAATACTTGCGATAGATGGAAAGGCGAACCAGATAGAGGCAGCAAGAAAGATTATAAAAAAAGGCCTTAGTGTTAGAGAGGCAGAGATATTATCCAGAAAGATCACTAAGCCTCCGAAGGTGAAATTAAACAAAGACCATCAGATTTCATCGCTGGAGGAAAAACTAATCAAGAGTCTCGGTACAAAGGTCCGGGTACTGAATAAAGGCAAGAGGGGGAAAATAGAAATAGAATATTATTCCCTTGAGGAGCTTGACAGGCTTTTAGAGATTCTACTGGGATAAGAATGAGATGAGGAGGATTGAATGCAGGATGTATCGGATGTCTATGATGTTATCATAATCGGTGGCGGTCCGGCTGGGCTCACAGCGGCCCAGTATGCATCAAGGGCAAAGCTCGGAACGGTCATACTTGATAAATCAGCAACTGCAGGTGCGCTCGCATACTCAAGCAAGATTGAAAACTATCCAGGGATTACAAAGCCTGTTCCGGGTAAAGAACTACTTGATACGATGAGAATACAGGCAGTGGGGTTCGGTGCTGAGTATATGGAGACGCAGGTTGTGGGTGTAAATCTTTCAGGGGATATAAAAGAAGTAAATACCATGGATAGGACATATTTCGGTAAAACTATAATTATAGCTACGGGCTCTATGGGAAGAAAGCCGACTATAAAGGGTGAGGGTGAATTTCTTGGAAGGGGAGTTAGCTACTGTGCCATATGTGATGCAGCGTTCTTTAAAGGGAAAACAGTCTGTATTGCGGGAAATTCCGAAGAGGCAATAAAAGAGGCTGGGGTGCTTGCAAGATTTGCAGAGACGGTATATCTTATCTCTCCATCTCCGAAACTCAAGGTCGAAGACCATCCTGTTCTTAAGGAAACAAATATAAAGGTACTGTTAGGCTATACAGTAACTTCTATTGAAGGAGAAGATACAGTTGAGAAGATAAAGATGCTTGATTCTGAAAATGGAGAGGTTGAAATGGATATATCCGGTGTCTTTGTCTATTTACACGGGAACAGACCTATAATTGACTTTCTTACCGGTGCCCTTGAGACCGGAGAAGGTGGATGTATCCCTGTAAATTGTATGATGGAGACATCGGTTCCCGGGGTTTTTGCAGCAGGAGATGTTACGTGCACAGAGGTAAGGCAGGTGGTTGTTGCAGCATCACAGGGTTGTATTGCAGCCCTCTCAGCAGAGAAATATTTATACAAAAGAAAAAAATACAGAATGGACTGGGGGAAGTAAGACTATCTCTTTTTGTCTAAAAGGGTTATCAATTCTGCTGCATTTCTGGGTGCATAGCCAAAGGCATCATTGTTGAAATAAATGAATACGTCTTTTTTCTGCTTTAAATAAGCCTTGATATTCTTTGCATTATCCTTCAATGTCTCAGTACTGTATGATGTTGCATAACTTCCTTCTTTCCCATGTCTCCGCATGTAGACAAAGTCAGATGTTAGAGGAAGTTTATTGAGAAATTCAGGATAGTCTGCCATGCACAGTGTTGCCTTTTCCTTCTCAAGTAGATCAATAACCTTTTTGTTTATCCAGGTCTTATTCCTTAACTCAAATGTATTTCTCATACCATAAGGTTTCAGTGCCTCAAGAAACTCTTTGAAACGCTCTACATCCAGATTAAAGGTAGGGGGGAACTGCCAAAGGATAACACCTAATTTTTCTTTAAGCAGTGATGCCCTTGAAAAAAATACCTCAATAGGCTCTGCACAATCCTTAAGCTTTTTAACATGTGTGATAAACCTGCTTCCCTTAAGAGAAAAGACAAAATCTTTGGGAGTAGATAAATACCATTTTGTAAAGGTTTCCCTTTCAGGAAGCCGATGAAAAGTTACATTCAGCTCAATAGTTGGGAAATGTCTACTGTAAAATTCAAGCCAGTAGGTTTTTGATAGATCTTCTGGATAAAAATTCTTCCTCCAGTGATCGTATAGAAAACCGCTGCAGCCTATCTTTAAATCCGCCACTCTATTAATATTTTATCATATTAGGGGCTTTACATGCTATAGCTTCCTGAATCAAGATATAGTAAGCACTGTAACAGCAAAGTGATAATGTCCGATTAGAGCAAAATAGAAATGTCCGGTTTGCAAAGTGCTATACTGCCTGTTTTTATAAGGAGGCAGGATGGCGGGAAAGGACATTATCATGCTGAGACAGGAG
>Ga0214474_1000469_pt1 | contig 20111 bp, 17 predicted proteins | sample RVTome_2_FD_187335 | JGI IMG/M metagenome (GOLD analysis project Ga0214474, IMG submission 187335) | Soil microbial communities from uranium-contaminated site in the Upper Colorado River Basin, Wyoming, United States - RVT95D214 HiSeq ...
GGGAGGGAGTCAGAGGGAGGGGGACTGCACCCTCACCTTACTTCTTCCGCTCGCCTTCTAGAGTCATACGGCGAGCAGGTCAAGGGCGAGGATTTTGATACGAGATTATGCGGGCAACCATAAACTTGGGTGCAACCAAGCTACGCCCACAACTTTTTTTTGAGCGAATCCACTTTTTCTTTAATCCCCTGGGCCTTGTCTCGCCGGTCGTCAATTTTGACCGTGGTCAACACCCTGGCGACCCCCTCCCAAAAGACTTCCTCGTGCATCTTCCTCACCACCGCCAGGATTCTGTCCAGGTCACCCTCTATTATTGTCCCCATCGCGGTTATCTCGTACTTCATGTCCTTTTCCTGCTCCAGGACCTTAACTGCCCGCGCCACGTATCGGCTGACCGAAGGAGTCTTCGTTCCTAACGGGACAACACTTATCTCGGCTATTGCCATTCTCTCACCTCCCTTTTCGTTCTTAGGCTGTTTGGTTATGCCCTAGCCTGGATTCACATTTGTCACGTCTATTGCGGAGATTCTGCACTTCCAAATCTTGTAGCACGACCCTTCAGGGTCGTGCTGTGCCCCTCCCGCACGAGGCTCAAGCCTCGCGCTACATTGGTAGACTACTTACTATGTTATGTCAACTAAATAGGTACCCTTTCGCTTCCATTCATCGGAGGCCCTCTGTGTTTAGTTCTATTCTAGCAACAATGACAAAACTGCGAGAATTTACAGTTCTCTTTCGAAGGTGAAATCCTTTTTCTTAGCCCTGAATCCGACTTTTTCGTAAAGTGTCAACGCTTTTGTCGGATTGTAATCATCCACGTGCAGTATCGCTTTGGTCATACCTTTGGCCTTCAGGGTTTCAAGGCTGTGCAACATCAGCATGGTCCCCATGCCTCTTCTTCTATGCCTTTTTAACACACCGATAGCAGAGATTTCTCCCGCCTTCACCTTTTTCTCCATGTTGTATTTCTCGTCTATGCCGACACTAACATAGCCGACCGCCTCACCGTTGAGCACAGCGAAAAAAGTCTCCTGCTCCTCGAGGTATGGATTGGAGAATAAGAAGTGGCGTGTCTCTTCCAATGTCTCCGGACGGAAGTTGAAGTGTTCTTTGAAGACTTCGTTATCGAGCCAGTTAATCAGCTCTACGTCCTCTTCCCGGTCTTTCTGGAGAGGCCTGATAGCCACCTGTTTGTTCTCACCGATTTTCTGTGAAACGTTTGCCAGGTCCATCTCCATCATGCTGCCCATTCGAACATGTTTGAATTCCAACTTTTCCAGAAGCTGTATGTAGTCCTGTTCCTCAGAATCAGCCCACACCTGCGCAGTTGTCATACCGCGGACCTTGAGCTCCGTGAGCGCTATCTCCAGAAGTTGTCGTTCGATTCCGCTGCCACGAAATTCCGTGATGATGCTAAGACGAATGAGGCCCTTCTTATCCTCGCTCAACTCGTCTACGTCGGCATGCACTAGACCCACCGGCTTTCCGTCAAGTTCTGCGATGAACCTTCCCTCAAAGTCAAAGCCCGGCCGCTTCGGTTCCAGAAGTAGTTCTTCTACTGCGATGGCTCTCCAGTCCTCACGGTCTTTACGCGACGTATTTAACACTCCATCCCAGATGAGCTCGTCCACACCCTTCACGAAACGTCGTATATTTAGCATGGTCAGTTACCTCCGGAGCTTCGCGATACCCAGGCGCATCAGTAACCAGAATGTTGCCCACTTGACATGTGCAAACCTCGCAACTTGTTTTCGGCGAACACGATGTCTTTTTAAGAGTGGTTGATAGTTACGTGCAAGACGCAATTATAACAATGACAAAGGCATCTTTCTACTCACCGATTTAGATCATCTGTAATCCAACCGAGAATATTTAAGATGTAACCTGATTAACACCTTAGAGGAGGATAAGTGACACGTCTCGCCCACTCATCGGAGAACCTGTACGCTTAGTTCTATTTTTGCAGCAATGATAAAATAACTATAAATATGAAGGAAAAGGAATTAGTTGAGAGCCTGGCCAGGAAGGCCGGCAATACCTTGATGAAGCATTTTCACCAGGACTGGGATTTGCTCAAGGAGCGAAGCACGGCTAAAGAAGCAGCCACCAAATATGATAAAGAGGTGGACAAATTGATTATCGAGGAAATCAGGAGGCATTATCCTCGCCACAGCCTGCTCACTGAGGAAAGCGGTTTTCTCCAGGGTGACCCCGAGTGGCTCTGGATTGTGGACTCTCTTGATGGCACGGGCAATTTTGCCAATTTCAACCCTTTCTTTGCCGTGTGTCTAGCCCTGATGCGCCAGGATGAACTTCTATTGGGGGCAATCTACGCCCCTGCAATTGATGAATTTTACTTCGCTGAAAAGGGCAAGGGGGCTTACTTAAACGGGGTGAAGATTCAAGTTTCTGATGTATCAGACCTCAGCCAGAGCTACATTCTCTATTGTGAAGGTGGGGAGAAAGACAGAGGAAGAACAGGCGAGCTTCTGCATAGAGTCTATCCTCATGTTACCGACATACGTAAACTGGGTTCGGCTGGCCTGGAAACAGCATGGGTTGGCGCCAGCAAAAGAGAGGCTTACTTCACCACCAGGATTGAGCCCTGGGATGTCGCCCCCGGCGTCCTGTTAGTTCAGGAGGCCGGTGGCAAGGTCAGCGATTTCCAGGGCAACCCCTGGCAGCCCAAGACAAGCGACCTGTTGTTCTCCAACAAGAAGCTCCATGAGAAGATAAGGGGTTTGCTCTCTGCTGAATGATGGGGATGTAAAAAAATGTAGGTGCCTAATTTATTGAGTCCGCAAACAATAACAAATGACAAAGCTCAAATATCAAATCAAGCCCAAAGTCCAAAGGACAAAAATTGGATTCCAATGACAAAGGAGTAGTTTTGTCATTTAAGCATTTGGATTTCAATTGTCATTTGGGTTTTGTCATTTGGAATTTGTTCATAACAACTACAAAAGTGACCTGCAGTTATATAAGGAGGGGGAATGAGCGAGGCGAGAATGTTTATAGTTGCCCAGTCCCAGGAAAAGGGCTATGCCAAGCTGGTATTCAAGCCGGGTATCACACCTGAAAAGCTTGAGCTAGAGGGGGCAAGGTTCGGTCAGTGGCTATTGGATAGCGGCTCGACTTCCTTTCTCAAAGGTCTGCACCACTTATTCGACGAAGCCGAGATAACCAAGAAGGTAGGCCTGGGCTATTAGCGGACTCCTACTATGTCAATAGAGAAAGCAACAATAAAAACACTGGAAGGAAAAGAAATCACCGTAGCGGAACAAACTCCTATCCCCTGTTTTCGCTGTGGCATCTGCTGCACCCGCTATCAATCTCCGCTCACCGGCGAAGACATAGGCAACATTGCCTCAGCCCTGGGAATATCACGCTCAAAGTGTATCCCCAGGTACGCTGTGAAGGTGCCGATAAAGGAAGGTTATCTGCTCAAGCACACAAAGAAGGGCTGTGTCTTCTTGGCCTGGGACGAAGATGGCAAAGCCCGCTGCACCATACATCCCTGGCGTCCCAAAGCGTGCCGGGAATGGACTCCCAGCCTTGCCAACCCTGAGTGTCGTGAGGGACTGGCGAAACTCAAGTCCAAAGGTCAGATAATGCTGCTAGAGGAACTCCTCCCATGCCAAGAGGAGCAAAAACGGCTTTGTCAATTTCTGAAAAGAGATGTCGATTGATTGCTGCGTGTCGTTGCGAGGAGCGAGATTCCTCCCTTATGCTTCGGAACAGGCTCCGCAATCCCCAGAGATTGCCACGCACGTTTCACGTGCTCGCAATGACGACTCGAATTGCCAAAAGAAACCTCGGATAAAGCTCCCCGGCACTAGCCCTCTTGACTTTTTCAGTAATAACCCCTAAAGTAAGTACAAAAGGAGGTATTGAGATGGGTAAAGCAGTAAAGATAAACATCACCCTGCCCGAGGAGGAATTGAAGAGGGCTGACGCCTTTGCTCGAAAGCAGGGGAATACCAGGAGCGGGCTTATTCAGCGAGCGCTGCATTTCTTTATGAAGCAAAAAGAAGGGGAGGAGGAAGAGAAGAAAAGACGGCAGGGGATGACGAAGGCGGTTTCAGAGATAAAGCAGTTACGCGAGAAGTCTGGCGATTGGGATGGGGTATCTGAAATAAGGAAGTGGAGAGAGTCAAAATGAAGGCATCTCCGAAATATGTGGTAGATGCCAGCGTGGTAGTCAAATGGTTCTCCGGGCTTGAAGAAGATGGCGAGAATTCAGAGAAGCTGCTAAGCAGCCATGTTGAAGGAACATCTCCGCTGGCAAGTTCCTCTCTGGTTCTTTATGAGGTCTGCAACGCCCTTCGTTTCAATCCTAATCTTGGTGAAGACGACCTGTCAAAGGCAGCTAGAAGCCTTCTTAAGCTAGAGCTTGAGTTAGTGGATTTCCCCGAGGTCTTCGAATCAGCGATAGCGCTGGCCTTTTCTCGGGACATTACCATCTACGATGCGGCATATATTGCCGTTTCACAGACATACCATATCCCTTTAATTACCGCCGATTACAAGCTCCTGGCTAAGATTAAGAATATCCCTCTGGTCATGCCTCTCAAAGAAATGAAGCTCTGAGTCCCGAAAAGCCCGAGATTAGCCAGTCAAGCTTGGCGTAGCGCTGTGAGACATGCAGGCTAGGATAAACCTCGCCACTACATCTCTATACGTAGGGGCGGGTCTTGTCCCTGCCCTCTTTTGTTTGTCATTACGAGCCCCTCCCTTGTCATTGCGAGCGGAGCGTGGCAATCTCTGGGATTGGGAGGCGCCCTCCGTATTGCGGTTGTACGCTCGTCGGTGGTAAAGTTGTCCGAAATCAACACCAACACAGAATCGAGTCTAGCATCAGTTTACCGGGCAAAAAGGAGGCACAAGATGAACACATTTGCGGGAAGAGTAGCACTGGTAACGGGCGGAAGCTCCGGCATCGGCCGCGCCACAGCAATCAAATTTGGAGAACGGGGTGCCAAAGTAGTGGTGGCTGCCCGCAGGGAAAAGGAAGGGAAAGAAACGGTGGAGATGATTAAAAAGGCCGGCGGCGAAGGGACGTTTGTCCAAACCGATGTGCGGATTGCCTCGCAGGTTGAAAACATGGTGAACCAGACCGTGAAAAAATACGGCCGTCTGGATATCGCTTTCAACAACGCCGGAGTAGGCGGCATAATGGCCCGGCTGATGCGAACGACCGAAGAAATCTTTGACGAAGTGGTGGACACCAACTTCAAGGGCGTCTGGTTGTCCATGAAATACGAAATACCGGTGATGCTGAAACAAGGCGGCGGAGTCATCATAAATAATGCCTCTATCGCCGGGGTGTCCACAGCGGAAAGACTATCCGTCTACAGCGGAAGCAAACATGCCGTCGTGGCCATTTCCAACGCAGCGGCGACCGAGTATGGCAGGGACAACATCCGGGTAGTCGCCGTCTGCCCGGGCTGGATCAAAACACGCATGACTGAAGAACTGCGTGCCCAGAAGGACGCCGATGCTATGATTCAGAGCAGCGTACCTTTGAAAAGAATGGGTGAACCCGAAGAAGTGGCTGAAATGGTAATCTGGCTGGCCTCGGACGCTGCCTCCTATGTTAGCGGCGGCGCCTTCACGGTCAGCGGAGGTATGGGGGTCTAGCCCCCGACAAGATTATCCTGTTAGTCCCAGGAGCCTGGCGGCGTTGCCGCCCATTATTCCTGCAATTTCCTCGTGCGTAAACTCGATTCCCTGTTCTTTCACCGAGTCGGGAATGTTGGTAAAGGCTTTGACCCACATTTCTTGATTAATGAATAGCTTCAGAAAAGGGTAATCACTGCCGAACAGCACTCTCTGCCATGATACCGAGTCTAACAGTGTCCTTAGCGCTCTGTAGAATTCGAGAGGGCGGAGGAGCCGCGGCTGCCAGACGGATAAATCGAGGTAAACATTTGTGGTGTTATTACAGATTGCCACCGCTTCAGGGTACCAGCATCCGCCCGTATGTGCCAGGACAATGGGCAAATCGGGAAAGTCCATAGCTACTTCCTGCACATAAATGGGCTGGCAATACTTAAAATAGAGTGGCTTCAGCACCTCCCCCGTATGGAGCAGAACGGGGACCCCGTATTCCAGTGCTTTCTCATAGACGGGATAACACGCCTTATCGTTGGGATAGAAACCGGCAGCCGTATGGAACTTAATCCCTTTCATACCCCGTTCCTTGAGAAATCTTTCAACCAGTTCAGCAGCGTTATTCCTTCTGGGGTCAATGCCGGCAAAAGCAATTAACCGCTTAGGATATTTCTTCACCGCATCGGCATAGACCCTGTTTATCTCCTCAACACTCAGCTTGACGTCGCCAAGGTGGCGAGACAGACCCCAGTCAATCGCCAGCAGCACACTCTTATCAATCCCGGCAGCATCCATATCCTTGACTATCATGTCACCGGAGACATCCCACAACTCCGGCAATCGTCTCTGCACCCTTTCCAACGGCCTATTGACCCGCAACGCCGCAACTTCTGCCCACCCATCCCAGAAAGGTTTGGCCACACCATCACGATCACAAAGGTGAGTATGCATATCAATTATCATATGACCCTCCTAAAGACATCGGGTGCTCCCCTGATTATACCGCCACCTTTTTAGTAACGTTGGCGATAAGATCCCGTCATTTCGCCACTGCCTTAACTCCCCTTCCCGGTCGATTTTCGGTATTCATCCAGGGCTTTCATCATGGCCAGGTAATCCTGCTGCTGTCCTGAGCTTTTCTTTCCCCCCAGCCACTGCTCCAGTGCCTCGATAATGATTTCCCGAATTGGCTTGTTCTGCTCGACAGAGGCAAACTTTACCGCCTTAAGAAGTTCCTCACTCCCCAAATCCACAGTTATCCTCGTTCCTTTAGCCATGCTCACCTCCTCCATCTAATTTTATAGCATGAAATCACAAAAGCATAGAACCTTGCCCAAGATAGTGACCTGGTTCAGATAGATGGTTGGTGCTTCATACGTTTGCAGCGTCGGGTAGTAACCTACTGTGTCACTGCTTGCCGAGATTGCTTCGTCACTTCCGTTCCTCGCAATGACAGAAGGGGGTGTCATTGCGAGCCCCGACCCGTCGGGGCGTGGCAATCTCCAGCCCCACCACTTCCACAAGATTGCTTCGTCGCCTCTGGCTCCTCGCAATGACAGGAAAGAGGTGTCACTAATTATTTGAACGAGTACATGTGGTTGATTTTGGGTATGACAAGAGCTATACTCATGCCGCCGAATTCGAGGAGTCAGGGATGTGGGGTCGCCAATCGTTGGCAGATATATATGCGAGTATTGCTACTGAGCACACCACACCCTCTGGAGGAGAGCCCGCTCCCTCCCCTGTCCTTAAGCTATTTAGCCGGTGTCCTGGCTCGAGAAGGTATTGAGGTCAAGATTCTGGACTTCCTGGTGACCCGGTATGACGCCAGGAAGTTGAGGCGAGAACTGGAGGAATACCGACCACAACTCGTGGGCGCCACCTGCGTTACCCTGAACTACCCCATCGCCCGGAGGATGCTCAGAGTATGCAAAGCTTACGACTCCGGCATCTTCACCATTATCGGCGGCCCTCACGTTACCTTTGCCCTCGAAGAGACCCTGCTGGAATCACCATGGATTGATGCCATAGTCATCGGTGAGGGAGAGAAAACTCTGCTCGAACTGGCCAGAGCAGTGGAAGAAGACAAAGACATCCACCGGGTACACGGAATTGCCTTTGCCGATGGAGGCATGGTGGTGAAGACACCTCCCCAAACTCCCATTGAGAACCTCGACGAGCTACCTTTACCAGCTCGCGAGTTGTTGCCCATGGCGAGGTACCGCGCCCTGGGCACTCCATGCACGGTAATAACCAGCCGTGGCTGCCCCTTTAGCTGTATCTTCTGTTCAGGACGTCGGATGTTCGGCCCCAAAGTCCGTTTTCGCAGCCCTGGGCTTGTGGTGGATGAAATTGAGAAACTCCAGCACGATTTCGGGCTGGCCAAAATCAACATCGTTGATGACACCTTTACGCTCAATCATAACCACACCCGAGCTGTGTGCCAGGAAATGCTCAGGCGTAACTTAAAGCTAAAATGGAGTGTTTTTGCGCGGGTGGATAGGATTAGCGAGGACCTGGCACGGCTGATGAACCGGGCTGGCTGCGAGTGGGTACTGTTTGGTGTCGAGTCGGCGGATGAGGAAATCCTGAAGACCATAAGGAAAGGAATTACCCCTGAAGAGGTGCGGCGCGGCGTAAAGATAGCCGCTGAGGCCGGCATCAACGTTTTCAATTCCTTCATCTTTGGACTTCCCGGGGAGAGCCGGGAGACAGCCCACAAGTCTCTGGCCTTTGGCGACGAGCTTTATCAGGAATATGGCGCCAAGTATGGCTTCCACATGTTGTCTCCTCTTCCTGGAACCGAAATATACGAGAGAGCTAAAGACTATGGTATTCGCATTCTCAGCCGGAACTGGGCACGCTATAACGCCAACGAGCCCATCACCGAGACTGCAACCATGAGCACGGAGATGGTAAAAGAAGTCATGTCTTTCTACAACAGGGGGATCGAAGCTGCCTGGGATGATATAAAGCAGCGGGCTAAAGACGGAGACAGCCAGTGCGCTGAGATAATCGAAGGGAAGGAAAGAAACGAATTCGTGTGGGCTCTGCTTCAGGGAGATATCATCGAGAAACTCAGAGGGATGTCATCAGCCGCTATCTTAAATCCGGGCGACGCCGAGTCCGAACTGGTCCGCCGAGTTTCCCAGAAGCTGGGCATTGACATCGGGGTGGTTCGGCGGTGGGTTGGTGAGTTAATAGCCAGGCGGGTCCTAGAGTTGGAGTCAAAAGGAAATGGCCTGCGGTGGCAGTGGACCGAGACTCAAAAGCTCAAGCTGGCCAACGCGATTGCGCCTGTCGTATCGTGCCAGACTTGATGCTCGCTGGCGGCAAATTCCCGAGAGTTTCCCCCTGCATCCATGGCGAGCCGCCCATGACAAAAGCGAGAACTCTCTCCAAGACCTTCAGTCGTTCTCTTGCCTGACCAGAAAACCAAACAACAAGGACTCACATGTGAAGTGCTTGACATTCCTGCCTAGCGGTCATAGACTGAGACCTGTGGGGAGGGGCGTTTATCATGAAGTGTCCAAAGTGCCAAAAAGATAATCCGGAGGATGCCCAGTTCTGCATAGAATGCGGTGCGAGGCTTCTGGCAGACGTGCCATCTCAATGCCCGGCCTGTGGCGCCAAACTACCTTCTATGGAAGCGAAGTTCTGTTTCCGGTGCGGCCATCCTTTAGGGCAGCCAGCGCCTCAAGCACCACCGCCACCATCTCCCGTGCCCACCTCCTTTGCTAATGGGCGTTACCAGGTCAAGAAGTTCCTCGGTGAGGGGGGCAAGAAGAAGGTTTACCTCGCCCATGATACGCTTCTTGACCGAGATGTGGCCTTTGCCCTTATAAAGACCGAGAAACTGGATGATGCCACCCGAACCCGCGTCTCCCGCGAAGCTAGGGCAATGGGCCGGCTCGGCGACCATCCCAACATCATGACCATCCACGATATGGGTGAGCATGAAGGACAGCCTTACATAGTTATCCCCGTCATGCCTGGTGGTGATGTCGAAGGCTTGATTGAGAAAGCGACTGAGCACCGGCTACCCCTTGATAAGGCTATTGACATCGCCAAGGCTGTTTGCCGTGGCTTAGAGTTCGCCCATTCCAAAGGCATCATCCATCGAGATATAAAGCCCGGCAATGTCTGGCTCAGCGCCGATGGCACTGCCAAGATCGGCGACTTCGGTCTGGCCCTGGCGGTCGACCTCTCACGGCTTACGCAGCCTGGCATGATGGTCGGCACGGTGACCTATATGCCGCCGGAGCAGGCGATGGGCGGTAAGCTGACCGCCAAAGCCGACCTCTATTCATTGGGGGCGATGCTCTACGAGATGGTGACGGGACGGCCGCCCTTTGTGGGGGACGATTCTATTGCCATCATCGGGCAACATATCAACACCCCGCCGGTATCGCCCACCTGGCACCGGGCTGACCTGCCCCCGGCTCTGGAGACGCTCATTCTGCAGCTACTGGAGAAAGACCCTGAGAAACGGCCGGAGTCAGCCACGGTTGTGTTCCGGGCCCTGGAAACAATCGAGGCAGGTAAGATAAAAGAGCCATCGCGGGAAGCCCCCGCTGAAAATCCCCTGTACCGGAGAGTATTCGTCGGCCGCGAGTCAGAGTTAAAACAACTTAAGTCGGCCTTTGATGGCGCTATATCGGGGCAGGGTGCCCTGATGATGGTGACGGGCGAGCCGGGCATCGGCAAGACCGCCCTGTGTGAGCAGCTATCAACCTATGTCACCCTGCGCGGCGGGCGGACGCTGGTCGGCCACTGCTACGAGAAAGGCTCGCTATCGCTGCCCTACCTGGCCTTCGTCGAGGCGCTGCGCTCCTATGTGCTCAGCCGCGAGGTCAAAGACCTGCGGGAAGAGCTGGGCAGCGGTGCCGCCGATGTGGCGCGCATCATCTCCGAGATAAGAGAACGGCTCAAGATTAAACTCCGACCCCAGAAGGACCCCGAAGAAGAAAGATACCGGCTGCTGCAGGCGGTCACCGGCTTCCTAAGTAACGCCGCCAATGTCCAGCCGATGATGGTTGTCCTGGAAGACCTGCACGACGCCGATAAGGGTACCCTGGATATGCTGACCCATGTCTCTCGTAATCTTGCTGGTGCCAGACTACTGATAGTAGGTACGTACCGGGACATGGAGGTGGACCGCAGCCATCCCTTATCGGCGGCGCTGGCTGAGTTGAGGCGTGTCTCTACCTATGGCCGCGTCCTCCTGCGCGGCCTGAATGCCGATGAGGTCCGGCGGATGCTGGAGAGCATTACCCGGGAAAGTGTCCCCTGGGGACTGGCCGAGGCGGTACACCGCCAGACAGAAGGAAATCCCCTCTTCGTGCAGGAGGTGGTGCGCTATCTCGTCGAGGAGGGACTTATCGCCCGGAAAGAGGGACGCTGGCGGCCGACCAGGGATACCCCGCTGGAGATGAGCATCCCCGAAGGACTACGAGATGTTATTGGCAAGCGCCTGTCCCTGCTCAGTCCTGAGTGTAATCAGCTCCTTTCCGTGGCCTCCGTGATCGGCCGGGAGTTTGCCCTGGAGACTCTTAAAGCCGTGGCTGGCATAAATGAAGATGTCTTTGTCAACGCCCTCAAGGAGGCCGTCCGACTTTCCGTACTGGAAGAGCATTCCCAGAGGGGCCTGGTACGCTATCGCTTCACGCACGCCTTCTTCCGCCAGACCCTCTATGAGGAGATGATTGCCCCGCAGCGTCTGAAGCTGCACCAGCAGGTAGCACGCTCCCTCGAAACCTTGTACGCCAAACGACTGGAGGAGCACGCCACCGAGCTGGCCGAGCATTTCTCCCATTCCACCGACCCCGCCGACCTTACGAAGGCGGTTGAATACTGCAAAATGGCGGCTAAACGCGCCACAAATGTTTACGCCTATGGGGAGGCCGTGCGCTTGCTGGAGCAGGCGCTCAAGGTCCAGGAGGTGCTGGACCCCGAGGACAAGGCTAAGCGTTGTGACCTGTTCCTGGCTCTGGGCGATGCCCTAATCTTCGCCGGGGAGCATCGACGCGTTCTCGACATTGAGGCGCCCCAGGCGCTAGCCTCGGCTGAGGCTATCGCCGACAACAAGCGAGCGTCACGGGCCTGCATGCTGGCGGGGAGGGGGCTAGGAGGCTATGGATTGAGTTCGACGGCTTCTCCGGAGGGAGCACAGTGGGCCGCTCAAGCCGACCGCTACGCCGAACCAGAGACAGTGGAGCGTGCCTGGGCAGATGCCATGCTGGGTTATGTGAAATTGTCTGGAGTTAGCTTCTTGCCAGAAGGAGCTACTCTCCTCAGCCGAGCCTTGGACCTGGCCCATCGTCTGGGAGACCCTGACACGTACTGGTGGGTAGCCTCGTTATATCTCTCAATGGTGTCAGCGCCACAGCATGACGAGGAGCGTCTGCGCCTGGCAGAAGAGCTGGTGGGACAGTCCAGGGCTGGCGTGAACTTATATATATCTATCTGGGTACTGTGGTGCATGGCGCAGACGTTCCTGGAGTTTGGCCAGCGCCGCCGCGCTGAAGACATCATGGCTGAGATGAAGACACAGGCTGAGCGCAGCGGACAGCCGAACCTGCTTATCGTGTCCATGGTGAATGACGCCATCATGTCCATCTGGGATGGGCGTCTGGAGGAGGCGGTGGCAATTCGCCGCCGCATAGTAACCCGCGCCCAAGAACTGGGCATCATCGAATTCGCAGGGATATGGGCAAGTTGGATATTACCGGCCCGGGTGTATCTCGGGAATGCTGGTCGCGCGGTGGAGTCGATACTTCAAGGCGCGAGAAATCTCTCCCAGAGCATAGGTGTTGACATGCTGATTCTGTATTGCCTGGCACACCTGGGCCGACATGCCGAGGTGACGGAGATGTTGGAACAGCTAGTCGTGGCACGTCCTGGTATTGGCTCAGCCCAGGACGAGACCCCTGTATGGGTTGATATCACATTACTGGAAGTCGCGGTGCTGGCGGGACATCGCACGGCGGCTGAGCTGCTCTTTCGCCGACTCGCTGGCGATAAAAGCCATACGAGTGGGTATTGGCGCACCACATGCGCAAGCCGCCACCTGGGAGCCGCAGCGGCCTTTCTGGGCAGACCCGATGAAGCCCGCAAACACTATCAAGAGGCCATCAAGGTCTGTATGGAGATAGGGTTCCGTCCGGAGTTGGCGCTCGCCCGCCTCCAGCTTGCGGAGCTATTGCTGGAGCATTATCCCAACGAGAGAAAGGAAGCCTTAGAGCACCTGGACTTCGCCGTCAAAGAGTTCCGCGACATGAAGATGCAGCCCTCCCTGGAGCGAGCGCTCAGGCATAAAGAAATACTGAAAGCATAAGTGCAGCTGACAAGACCTGTTGAAGGAGGATGTGAAATGCCTGTTGCAAAGGTTGGCAACGTCAACATCTATTATGAGATTCATGGTAAAGGAGAACCACTGGTTCTGATTTACGGTTACGCGGGGCACTCAGAGCTGTGGTTCCGGCAGATCCCGGTTCTTTCAAAGAAGTACCAGGTTATCGCCTTCGATAACAGAGGAGTAGGGCGGAGTGACAAGCCGGACACACCTTACACCATGGCGATGATGGCGGCAGATGTCGCAGGATTGCTTGATATTATAGGTATCGATACTGCCCACATCTTTGGGATTTCCATTGGTGGAATGATTGCGCAAAATTTTGCCTTGAGTTATCCGCAGAGGGTAATTAGTCTCATACTGGCTTGTACTAACTGCGGTGGGGTTCACAGTATCCAGCCTGAGCCTGAATCATTGGCAGCTCTCTTTGACTTCGAGCGCTTCAAAAAGATGACTCCTGAAGAAGTTGTAAGGCAGGCAATGCCCTTTTGCTTCAGCCAAGAGTTCATCGACAAGAATCCCGACATTGTCGACAAAAGAGTAGCTAAACAGCTTGAATATCCGACACCCCGTCATGGAGCCGCGAGGCAGGCAGAGGCTGTCATGGGCCACGACACGTACGAACTCCTACCAAGAATTAAATCGCCTACTCTTGTGATTGCTGGAGATAATGACAGACTGATTCCCGCAGAAAATTCTCGAATACTGGCTTCTAGGATACCAAAAGCGGAGCTGGTAATTATGAGAGGTGCAGGACATGAGTTTTTCATAGAAGATGCGGAGGAGGCAAACAAGATAGTTCTTGATTTCTTAGGACGGCATAAGAAAGGCCAGAAACCGTAATTCACCTGGACTTGGCCATTAAACAGTCCCAGGACGTGAAGATGCAGCCCTCACTCGAGCGCGCCCTAAGACACAAGGACATTCTCAAGACACGAGTCTTTATCTGAGAGTCGCCGGGGAACAATGGACCAGCCAGTAGTGCAGTTCTCTCCTAGAAAACCGCGGGACGTTGCCAAAAAAAGCGCGGAGCAGACCTAACCCTTCTGGCTCCTGGCAGGTTCTCTTAGCACCATTGCCAGTATAAAGGATATGCCCAACAGTCCAGCGATAAATGCCAGCGGCACGATATACCGCCCTGTGATCCCATGCATGGATTCCATTATGGGAACGATGGCTACGGCAGCGGCGTTTCCCAGGAGCTGCAAATAACCAACAGAAATCCCTGCGAACCTGGCGCCTGTAATCTCAGCAGACATCGTCAGCATTATCGGCAGTGCCGAAATCAGGAAGAAGCCCAGGAATATGGCATTGACTGTGTTCGCCGCATAACCTTTGGCCACCATCAATGCGATGATGGACACAGCCCCAATTGCCGATGCCAGCATTAGAAACGGCTTCCTCCTCATTATCTTGTCCGAAACCAATGGGATGACGATGCAGCCGACTATGCCACTGAGGACCAGTATCGCAGAGATGATGCCGGCATCGGTCATGGGAATCTGATGGAGTTCATTCAGTATTTTTTCCAGCCACGTAGCCAGCCCGTTGAAGACTCCGATACCGATGAGGGCTATAAAGCCGAGAATTACAAAGTCCCTCATTCTTAGAATGTGCTTAATACCTTGCCAGCCTGTGATTTCTTGCTGGACTTCTACCTCTCTGGGAGGGGTTGCCGGGCGGGGTTTCACCAGCGAGAAGAATAACAAGATGCCCAGAACGCCCAGGACGCCATATATCAGCAGCATGGTCTCGAATCCCAGGTATTGCACCAGTGCCGGCGTCGCTCCCAATCCCACCATCATACCGACCAGCAGTGCCAGGGAGCCCAGTCCCACCGCAGTTGCCTCTTCCTTCTGCGGAAACCAGGTTGCCACAAGCTTGGTAACGCCGTTCAGCACGAAAGGTTGTCCTACTGCAATCCCTATCTGAGATATCAGGAGAACGGTGAATGAGTCAGTATTCACCAGGCGGATCATGGCAAATAGGCCGGTAAAGACCGCACCTATGCCAACACCATACTTGAATCCTTTTCTATCAATTATCATACCGGCAGGCATGGACAACACAACCTGCACCAGGGGAAAAACGAGTGTGAACCACATAACGCTGCTTGCCGCTATGCTGAAATGTTCTTCGACGAATGTTTCGATGGCTGCGAAGTTCAGCCAGTACAACTGAGTAAGAGCGGATATATACATATAGACGGCCAGAACGACCCATCTATATCTATAGCTCTTATATGCGCTGATTACTTGCTCCATCCCTAGCCGAATAAATTCAATCTCTGCGACTTCCCGTCCTTATCGATATGCTCGACGGTAATAGGAAAACCTTTGCCTCCAGCCGTCTTTACTCTGGTCTTGGCGAGCTCAAGCAAGTCCATAGGATTGACGCAAGCTTCGGGGGGTAAAACACCTTTTTCCTTAATCTTACCGGTAGCCATGATTATAGCGCCTATCGCCGCCGGAATGCCGGTGCCCTCACCCATCCCCTGTCCTCTCGAAGACATTGAAAAAATATAGGTGTTCTTGCCGCCATCCTTATGACCCTTCACCACAATCTTCAAGCACCCCATTGGCTCGGTAATGCGCGCTTCCTTCATCAGTCTCCCTCTCTGAGACAGTATGAAAGCGACGGCGAATTCCAGTGGAATGACCTTTTGCCCCTGGATTTCCATCGGTTCCTCATCGGTGACTCCCAGCCTTACCATTCCTTTAATCAATTCAGCGTAAGCCGGCGGCAGCACCAGCCCGAGATTAGTCACCCGTTTCACGCCCTTCAGATAGCGGGGCAGGGTTATCGTCTCGGGATGAGGATAAGCATAGACTCTGTAGGTGCCGACATTCTGAAACTCGGCCTCCTCTTCCAGCGCCCTTCCGCTGTCTTCAAAGAGTTTGACAATGGTAAACACGCCATTGAGGAACACCGGTATGTCCGTCTTCATGGAATGAATCCTGTGCTTCACCACCGCTGCCCCTTCTATTTTTTCACCTCCGTGGGCATGATAAATATCCACCGCCTCTACCTGGTCAAGCAGGGAATCGGCGCAGAACCTCACCAGCACGTTCGCCACTCCCGGAGAGCTGCCCATGCCGATAAGCGCCGAAACGCCAGCCTTCTTCGCCTTTTCATCCATGGCCAGAAGCGCCTCAGTAGCATCAAAATCATCGCAGACATCGACATAGTTTATGCCGGCTCCTATCACTGTCTTCAATATAACGGGGCCATATTTATAGAAAGGCCCAACGCAGTTGAGAACAACCGCCGAGCCAGTAATCGCCCGTCTGATGCTCTCGGGGCCTTCGGCATCGAACTCGACGGCGGCAAGTCTGGCTCCTTTAGCTTCCTTGGCCACCTTCCTGACCGCTGCCATATTGATGTCGGCCACCACTATGTCGGAGAACACACCGCTCGATGCCAGCGTTTTTGTGGCTATGCTGCCCACAGCACCACCTCCACCTAGAACCGTTACTTTCAACATTCTCCTCCTCCTTTCTAGAATGAAGCTGTCTAATTTTGCCTTAGCTTTGGATTCAGATTCATCTTGGCTTTCCCGGGAATTCTTCACCTCCAAATCTTGTAGTTTTGTAGTGCGACCCTTCAGGGTCGTGCTGCACGAGGCTAAAGCCTCGCACTACATTCTTAAACACCCTCACAATCTAAAATGTGATGCCCTTGCTGAATGGGTCTGCCCATTCCTTAAGCGAAATTGCCAGCTCCTGGTGGTCCTTGGCATACTCTGACAAAGGTATGCCCTTCATAGTAGCATCTATTGCCTGACGGAATGCTTTGCCGCCGGCGATCGGCCCCTTGGGATGTGCATGGATACCACCGCCGGAGCCAATGACTATGTCATTGCCCAGGGCTGCCATCACCGTCGGCACCATGGACGGCGTGATGCCTCCTGAGGCCATGGGGAAAGTTGGTTTGAGGTGATACAGGGGGAATGCCAGATTTCTGGCCACATTTCGGAACTTGTAATCTATTACCGGCGCTTTCCCGTAAGGGGCAGGGATGACCACGATGTCAGCACCGGCCAGGCGTGGCAGCTTGCCCAGTACAAGATGGGAGCTTAAGCCATGCCACGGCGACATATACAGGGCACCGGCAACATCCATATGGGCAAGGATGGGAACATTTATGGTGGGGTCCTCAGCCAGTGCCTGCAACACCGGAAAACCGACGGCCAGATAATTTATCATCAGTGCATTACACCCTAACTCTACAGCGCGTCTGGCGTTCTCGAAGACCTTAGGGATCTTGTCGGTTATGTTCACAGTGTATAGCGTATGTTCCCCTTTCTCTTCATATACCTGCTTCTCAATCTGCATGTAGCGTTTGACTCGCCCCAGTGCCGAGTTGAAGGAAGCATCGGCTATCAATTCATCATCCTTAATGATGTCGCAGCCGCCGAGCGCCGCCTTTCTGAACAATTCCGCCCCAATCTTCAGGCGATAGCCAGTGCACGGCTTAATCATGTTATTGAGCAGAGGGCGTTTCTTTACTCCCAGGATCTTTCTTATTCCTTCTATGCCGAATTTAGGTCCCTTGAAGCCGGCTACATACTTCTTCGGGAGCCGTATGTCCACTAACTTGATATCGCCGCCCATGGAAATGTTGCCCACCACCGTGGTCAGCAGCATTGGCATCTGCTCACCAATGTTAACCTCCGGGTAGGCTATTTGCACAAACCATTGCCTGGTCTGGAGGTTGGGAGGCACGGTGGACTCATAGTCCGGAACTTCATAGACCCCAATTACCTTGGCAATGTGCTGACAGCGAACCTCCAGGGTCTCACCGGGCACCGGCACCCAGGTGCCTGTGCTCTGCTCCACCGCCAGCATGGGGGCTATGATGGGGATGGGAAGCGCTGCCGTGTAGGACACCAGATATGTACCGATGACATAGTCATCATAGTCCACGCCATCCGGCAAAGCTATGGGAAGTCCAAGGATTTCCTGCATTTCCATCTAAACACCTCCTTATTATTGATGTATTGGACTGCTTAATCTTGCCGCAGCTTTCGATCCAGATTCGTCTTGTCTCTCACCGAAATTCTTCACCTACAAATTTCGTAGTGCGACCCTTCAGGGTCGTGCGGCGCGAGGCTAAAGCCTCGCACTACAGCCGCGAACGCATCTGGTTCAGGTATCTCAGCGGTCGCATCTGTCGAACCTTTGCTTGTTCAGCTTTCTATAGAAACTCCGCAGGTTACGGTAAACCTCCTGATAGCGATCAAACAGAGAGTCATAAATCTCAGAATTCTCCGGCTGTGGCTCAAAAACACTATCAACTTTGACCACTTTCCTCAGCGATTCAAAACCCGGATATACGCCCATTCCCACCGCTGCCACCAGCGCCGCCCCAACCGCTCCCGCCTCCTGCGGTTCACAGACAGTCTCAATCTTTTTGTGAGTTATATCGGCCAAAATCTGCATCCAGGGCTTGCCCTTGGCCCCTCCACCTATCACTCTGAGAAACGGCAGAGGAAACTTGAACTCCTTCTCCACGATTTCCACAATCCACCTGATATTATAGCCAACGCCCTCATAAACTGCCCGCAGCATGTCCTCCCGCGTATGTTCAGCACTCAAATTGAGGAAGGTGGCACGCACATAACAATCATCTATGGGTGCCCTTTCACCGTAAATCCAGGGGGTAAACAACAGATAGTTCGAGCCAGGTGGAATCTTGGTAACTGCGTCATCCATAAGAGCATAGACATTGGGTATATCAGGGTCATTTTTTTCTGCCTTGTAGAACTGGTTGGCAATCCACTGGATACAACCTCCAGCCGCCTCAGTTTCGGCAAACAGGAACGTTTTGTCAGGGTCTGCCGACTGAACGGTGGCAGCCCCGCATTTGCCCCGGGGCGTGCGCTTCGTCACCACACCCACCCAGCCGGATATACCGAGATAGACATGCCCTTCGCCTTCGCCAACGGCACCGGCCCCAACCGCAGCACAGGGAGCATCCCCAGCCCCGGCAATGACCGGCGTTCCCTGTAATAGCCCGCACTCACCAGCAGCTTCGCGCGTCAGCTCGCCGACTTTGTCAATCGACCGCACCAGGGGAGGAAACTTGCGAGTGTCAAGCCCGACATAACGAAATATGCCCTCGAGCCAGGTCTTCTTTTTCAGGTCGAGCCCGAACACCGAGGCTCCTGACCACTCCATGACCATGTTGCCCGTGCTACGGTAGAGGAGATACCCGGCGACATCGAGAAAACAGCACATCCTGTTATAGGTGTCGGGCTCCTGGCTCTTGAGCCACAGTAGCTTAGGCATGCCATCCTTGCCACACAGCACAGCGCCGGCAATCAGGGCAAAAACACGGGGGCCCAGAAATTTCCTCATCAATCGTTGGGCCTGTTCCCCGGCCCGGCAATCCATCCAGATTATGGCCGGCCGCAAGGGGCCGCTCCTGGAATCCATGGGCACGATGCCCAGCATCTGCGTCGCATAGGTAATACAAAGCACATCGCCAGATAACACTCCAGTACGTTCAAGGAGGAGTTTGGTAGTCTTCGACACCGCCCGCCACCAATCCTCAGGCTCCTGCTCCACGCACCCCGGGCTCGGATAATAAGTCCTGTAGGGCTCGAAACACTTACCATGGACACGCCCTTCAGTATCCACCAGCACCGCCTTATTGCCGCTGGTGCCCACGTCATGGGCAATTATGTACTTGGCCATTTCCCCCCGCCTGAAAGCCTGCCATGTAGCATTTCACCACGGCTTAATTCTCTTGAAACTCTGACTTATCCTATATCACCCCCCACACACTGTCAATGTTCTTTGGTGTGTGACCCTTGCCAATGGCTTACACATAGGCCGCACTGAACCGTCTCTCCTTGGACGTGGAGTGTATCTCTATTCGGTTTAATCGATTCATGAACTTTTTCCTGTCAATGATAGGTTTCAGATGAGTTGCATAGCAAGGTCTGATACGTTAGAATGACAGTTTGCTTGATATGTTTTTTTGTGATTTGATGGAATGGTGACGAATTCCAAATAGAGGGTGTTTGAAAATGTAGTGCGAGGCTTTAGCCTCGTGCTGCACGACCCTGAAGGGTCGCACTACAAGATTTGGAGGCGAGAGACTTCCAAAACGCCCAGAATTGAACGGAGAATCAAAACTA
>Ga0214474_1000471_pt1 | contig 20049 bp, 22 predicted proteins | sample RVTome_2_FD_187335 | JGI IMG/M metagenome (GOLD analysis project Ga0214474, IMG submission 187335) | Soil microbial communities from uranium-contaminated site in the Upper Colorado River Basin, Wyoming, United States - RVT95D214 HiSeq ...
AGCCCATCTACCGGGCATTGGCTGATTGCACAATCGATACCTCGGGCAAGGGGATAGCTGCCATCGCCGACGAGATCTTGAGCGCGCTGTCCCGTTGCCGTCTCGATGAACAGAGGTCGAGGGCGACCTAGTGTTTCATACTCTATCCGCAGTCCCGCTCTGCTTTATATAAATCAGAGATGACGGCCCCGCTCCACAGCACAGAACAAGGAATGCGGGGTCCCGCAAGCGGGAGATGTCGCAGAGCGACAGAAAGGAATGATATGTCAGGTAACTCCATAGGCGTCTTGTTCAGGGTCACCACCTGGGGAGAATCTCATGGAACGGCCCTCGGCGCGGTGGTGGATGGGTGCCCCTCCAACATCGACTTGACGGAAACGGCAATCCAAGAGGAGCTCAACAGGAGAAGGCCGGGTCAGGGCAGCTCGGCCTCACCCAGGCAGGAGGAGGATGTGGTAGAGATCCTCTCCGGCACCTTTGAGGGCAAGACCACAGGGACCCCCATCTCGCTGCTGATTAGAAACAGAGATGTTGACAGCGCCGCCTATGAAGAACTCAGGAACATATTCAGGCCCGCGCACGGCGATATTACCTATGCCAAGAAATACGGCATCCGCGATCACCGGGGGGGTGGTCGGGCCTCCGGCAGGGAGACAGTGGCCCGGGTGGCGGCCGGGGCCATCGCCAAGAAGGTGATTGCGCGCCACGGCATCGAGGTCTGCGCCTACACCCAGGAACTAGGGGGCATCGTTGCCGAACGGATCTCCCTCGCCGAGATCGGCAGCAACAGCCTGCTCTGCCCCGATAGAAAAGCAGCTGATCAGATGGAAAAGCGGTTAGAGCAGGCGCGCCAGCAAGGGGAATCCCTCGGCGGAATCGTAGCGATCCTGGTTACGGGATGTCCGCCGGGTCTCGGGGAGCCGGTCTTCGATAGGATCGACGCCGATCTCGCCAAGGCCCTCATGGGCATCGGCACGGTCAAGGGTGTGGAGATCGGCGCCGGCTTTCAGGCAGCCAGGATGATGGGTTCGGAAAGCAATGACCCCATCACACCAGAGGGTTTCGCGACCAATCATGCCGGTGGCATCCTCGCGGGGATCACCAACGGCGATGAGATTACCATCAGGGTGGCCTGCAAGCCCATCCCCTCCATCGCAAAGTCCCAGCAGACCATCGATGTTCATGGAAAGCCGGCAACCGTATCGATTCGCGGGAGGCACGATGTATCGGTCATCCCCCGCATCATCCCAGTGTGCGAGGCCATGGTCAGCATTGTCCTGGCAGATCACCTCTTGCGGCAGCAGGCCCTGATCAACAATAGCGGATCGTAAGATGAAGGATATCCAGATCGGGATCATCGGCGGCACCGGCGGCATGGGAAGGATATTTGCCGATCTCTTTCGCCGGGAGGGGTATCGCGTCCAGGTTTCAGGGAGAAAGAGCGGGCCTGATATCACCGCGATGGCCGAAGAGTGTCAGGTAATTATCGTCAGCGTCCCCATAGGCATCACCGTGGAGATCATCGAGCAGATCGGACCGCTCATGAAAAAGGATGCACTCTTGATGGACTTCACCTCCCTGAAGACGGAGCCGATCAAGGCCATGCTCCAATCCTCTCCCGCGGAGGTCATCGGCCTCCATCCCCTCTTCGGCCCCGGGGTTGCTTCCATAGCCGGATATACCATCGTCATCTGCCCCGCAAGGGGCGAACGATGGATCGCGTGGGTGCGGGGTATCTTCACAAAACAGGGCGCGATCCTCATCGAGACGACCCCCGAGAGGCACGATGAGCTGATGGCCCTGGTTCAGGCATTGAACCATCTGAACTCGATAACCATGGGGATGATGCTCAAGCAATGGGGAATCGATCTCGCGGAATTAGCAAGGTTTGCCACGCCCATCTTCAATACGAAGCTCGCAATCATCAGGGAGATATTTACCAATAATCCAAGACTCTACGCGGAGATTATCACCTTGAACCCGCACATCCAAAAGATCCTCGAACTCTATGAGAACACCCTAGCCGATATAAAAAGCTTGATCGATAAAAAAGACACACAGGCCTTGACAAGGTTGCTCGAAGAGAGGGACATAGAGAGATCGTAAGCAATTGGTTCTGTAATGTTTATACTACATACCAACAGGTATTTTCGTTGACCTGGTGTGACCAAGCATGATATGCTGGCTAGCACGAAAATCCGTTGAGCCTTCAGGAGGATTGCCATGAAAAAGCGTCCTAAAAAGAAGTCGGGTGCTATGAAATGGGGTAAAAACAGTCCGTGGTTTATCGGGATAGTAGGCGGCCTTATCGGGGCATTTGTGGTAGGTGCTGTCTTGTATTATTTCTACGGGCACAGGGAGCTGGATATCTACCGGGCCATCGCTATGACCTCCCTCAACAACGCCGATAGGCTGCTGGAAAAAAATATGGTTGAGGACGCCCTGGCGATATACGCCAATGTCTCCGGCCAGGTGTCGGAAAAAAAGGACCCGGGGCTCTATGCCAATGTGAAAAATAGCGGGGGCGTCTGCTACTATAAGTTGGCACTTGTCAAAAATACGGAAGAGAACCTCCTCAAGGCCATCAATGCCTTTCAAGAAGCACTGAAGATCAGGACTATTGAGAAATACCCTGCCGACTATGCCACCACCCAGAACAACCTCGGTAATACCTACAGGGCCCTCTCAGAAATTAAAGACAAGAAGGAAAACTTGACCAAGGCCTTCGAGGCCTTTGAAAAGGCCCTGAAGGTTTATACGCGTGACAAATACCCAGCTGGCTATGCCGCCACCCAAAACAATCTGGGGGCTGCCTATGCTACCCTTTCCGAGGTCAGGGCTAAGGAGCAGAACCTGAATAAGGCCATCAAGGCCTTTCAGGAGGCCCTGAAGATCAGAACCATGGAGAGATACCCCCTTGGCTATGCCACCACCCAAAACAACCTCGGCAATACCTACAGGGCCCTGGCAGAGGTCAAGGACAAGGGGGGTAATCTCTTGAAGGCCGTTCAGTCTGTTAAGGAGGCCTTGAAGGTCTACACGCTGAGCGAATATCCCCTTGACTATGCCACCACGCAGAACAACCTCGGCAATGCCTACGGCGCCCTGGCCGAGGTCAGGGATAAGGAGGCGAACCTGGCCAAAGCAGTCAGGGCCTATGAAGAGGCCCTGAAGGTCTACACCCTGGGGAGATATCCCTCCCAATTCAGAACGGTAACGGCGAGCAGGGAGAAGGCAAAACAGAAGATGAGGTAGGGAGCAGGGGGCACAGGGCGTGCATGTCAAAATTTATTATTGACGTGCCCCTTAATCTCTGGTATATGATATGCAAAACGATGAAGGTTATGGCGATATGACGAAAAAGATCAGCATCGGCAACTATTGGTGGTGGACGATACAGGAGAGGTTCGCCCACCGCTGACCCTTTGCCATAAAGACAAGGCCGTGGAAGACCTCTCGAGGACTCCACGGTTTTTTGTTTGTCCAGATAGACAAAAAAGGCCGTGATGAAACCGCGGCCTTTTTATTTTAAAAAAGGAAAGGGATCTATATCGATGCACTATCCAGCGTTTGAGCGGTTTGAGCGATTGACCAAAGAGGGGAACCTGATCCCCATCTACCGGGAGATCCTGGCGGATACGGAGACCCCTGTCTCGGTCCTCATGAAGCTGCGCGCCAAGCCCCATTGCTTTCTTTTAGAGAGCGTGGAGGGGGGTGAAAAGTGGGGGCGCTATACCTTCTTGGGATTTGACCCGCATTGGACCTTCATTGTCAGGGGCGCGGATGTCCTGATCCAACAGAATGGCGAGATGCGCACCCAGAAACACAAGGGAGACCCCCTGGGCTTGTTGAAGGATATATTGTACCGCTACCGCCCCGTGCCCGTTGATGGGCTCCCCCGTTTTTACGGCGGGGCCGTGGGATTCCTCGGCTACGATATGATACGCTATGTTGAGCAGTTGCCGGCCCAAGCACACAAAGACCTCCCCATCGATGACGCGGTCTTTCTCATCACCGATGCCCTGATGATCTTCGACAATGTGCGGCATACCATCAAGGTAGTTGCCTGTGCCCTTACCGAGGGGAGAAATGACCTGCAGGCCGTGTATGACGAGACAGTGGCGAAGATCGAGAAGATGATCGAGCTCATAAAATCCCCAGCGGAAAGGGAAGGACCGCCGCACGATACGAGGGACAACGCACCCCCTCGATCCAATATGCAGCCGGAGGCATTCAAGGCCATGGTGAAGCGGGCCAAGGACTATATCGTTGCCGGCGATGTCATCCAGGTCGTCCTCTCCCAGCGATTTCAAAGGGAACACCGCACGGATCCCATTGATCTCTACCGCGCCCTCCGCTACATCAATCCATCACCCTATCTCTTCTTCCTCAAACTCGCAGACCTCATCCTCATCGGCTCGTCGCCGGAGGTCACCGTGCGCCTTGAAGAGGGCGTCGCCGAGTTGCGCCCCATTGCCGGCACGCGGAAGAGGGGAAAGAACGAACAGGAAGACAGGCACCTTGCCGATGAGCTTTTGCAGGACCCCAAGGAGCGGGCGGAACATGTCATGCTCGTCGACCTGGGCAGAAACGACCTGGGCAGGATCGCACAAATCGGCAGCGTCCAGGTCACCCAATTCATGGTGGTGGAGCGCTACTCCCACGTTATGCACCTCGTCTCCCATGTCCAGTCGCAACTGCTCCCTGGCAAAGACGCCTTCGACGTGCTCAAGGCCACCTTTCCGGCAGGCACCCTCACCGGCGCGCCGAAGATCAGGGCGATGGAGATCATCGATGAGCTGGAGCCTTCCCGTCGGGGTCCCTACGGGGGTGCAGTGGGATACTTCAGCTACACGGGGAATATGGATTTCTGCATCACCATTCGCACCATGGTGATCCGGGATAAAAGCATCTACATCCAGGCAGGCGCAGGGATCGTGGCCGATTCAGACCCTGAGGCGGAGTATCAGGAGACCGTCAACAAGGCGATGGGGATGATGCAGGCCGTGGATATGGCCGATACCGGACTTGCCATAATCGACAAGAACAATCGGTGAGAAAGGAAAAGGGCTATGATCTTGATGATCGACAATTACGACTCCTTCACCTACAACCTGGTCCAGTATATCGGCCAGCTCGGCGGCGACGTGGTGGTGCATCGGAATGACAAGATCTCCCTCGACGAGATCCGGGGTATGAAACCAAATGCCATCGTCCTCTCCCCTGGCCCCTGCACGCCAAAAGAGGCCGGGATCTGTATTGAGGTAATTAAACAATTGTACGCCACTATCCCCATCCTGGGGGTCTGCCTGGGGCACCAGGCCATCTGCCATGCCTTCGGCGCCGAGGTGGTCAGGGCCCAGCGGATCATGCACGGGAAGACCTCCCAGATCATCAACGATGGCAGGACGATCTTCCAGGGGCTGCCCAACCCCTTTGTCGCCGGCAGGTACCATTCCCTGATAGTAAAAAGGGATTCCCTCCCCGATTGCCTGGAGATCAGCGCCGAGACCGAGCAGGGGGAGATCATGGGCATCAGGCATAAAGCGTATCCGGTGGAGGGGGTCCAGTTTCACCCCGAATCAATCCTCACACCGAACGGCAAGAGGATCCTGAAGAATTTTCTGGCCATGATCAATAGCGGAACAGATAACGCCAGAAAGGAGGTTGCGTGATGATAAAAGAGGCTATTGCCAAGGCAGTGGACAAAAAAGACCTGAACGAATCGGAGATGATGCAGGCCATGGATGAGGTGATGGAAGGGAAGGCGACACCGGCGCAGATCGCCGCCTTCATCACCGCCCTGCGGATGAAGGGGGAGACGGTGGAAGAGGTCACGGGCGCCGCCCGTATCATGCGGCAGAAGGCTACAAGGATCGACGCCCGCGCCCCGATCATCGTGGATACCTGCGGCACCGGCGGAGATGGTATGAAGACCTTCAACATCTCCACGACGACCGCCTTCGTGGTAGCGGCTGCAGGTATCACCGTGGCGAAACACGGCAACCGCGCCGTTTCCAGCGGCTGCGGCAGCGCCGATGTCCTGGAGGCCCTTGGGGTGAACATCGGCGTTGGACCGGAGATCGTCGAGGAATGCATCCAGCAGATCGGCATCGGCTTCCTCTTCGCCCCCAAACTCCACGGGGCCATGAAGTACGCCATCGAGCCGCGCCGGGAGATCGGCGTCAGGACGATCTTTAATATGTTAGGCCCCTTGACAAACCCCGCCGGCGCCACGGCCCAGCTCCTCGGCGTCTATGATTCCAAGCTGACGGAGATGTTCGCCGGCGTCCTGAAGAACCTCGGCACCAAGAGGGCCTTTGTGGTCCATGGCACTGACGGCCTCGATGAGGCCACAATCACCGGGGAGACGCGCGTCTCAGAATTAAAAGACGGCCTCGTCAGCACCTATAACATCGATCCCGTCGAGATCTTCGGCGAGACCTATAACGGCAAAGGGCTCGTTGGCGGAGATGCCTCAATCAATGCGCAGATTGCCAAGGACGTGCTGGGCGGCAAGGACGGCGCCTGCCGGAAGATCGTCCTTCTCAACGCCGCCCTGGCCATCATGGCAGGGGAAAAAGCCGCTACAATCAAAGACGGCATTGCCGTGGCCGAGGAATGTATCGACAGCAAGGCAGCCATGAAGAAGCTGCAGGACCTGATCGAATTGAGCAATAGCTGAGGTAGTATGATCCTCGACCGGATAGTAGCAGTAAAGCGCGAGGAGGTTGCTCGATTAAAAAAGGCCACGCCCCTGGCTCAATTGCAAAAGGCTGTTGGTGATCTTCCTCCGACGCGCGATTTCAAAAGGGCCATCAGCAACTCAAGCTGCGCTATCATCGCCGAGGTGAAGCGGAGCTCACCATCCAAGGGGAGGATCAGGGAGCAATTTGATCCCGTGCAGATTGCGGGCCTTTATGAGGAGCATGGGGCTTCGGCTGTCTCCGTCCTTACTGATGAGCAATTCTTCGAAGGCAAAGGGGAGTATTTGGCAGCGATCAAGAAAGAGATCACCCTCCCGCTCCTGCGCAAGGACTTTATCATTGATGCGTATCAGATCTACGAGACAAGGGTCCTCGGGGCAAATGCCCTTCTGCTCATCGCAGCTATTTTGGACAAGGGGCAATTGCAGGAGTATATCGAGCTGGCTGAACAGTTGGGGCTGGCGCCTTTGGTCGAGGTTCATACCAAGGCAGAGCTAGATAAGGCCCTGGCTGCAGGCGCCGAGATCATTGGTATCAACAACCGCGACTTGAAGACATTTGCTACCGATCTAAAAAAGACGCTGGAGCTGGCCCCTATGATCCCCAAAGGTAAGATCGTGGTGGCGGAGAGCGGCATCACGACGAGAAAGGACATAGAACTGCTGATGCAAGCAGGGGTGCATTGCTTCTTGATCGGCGAGGCCCTGATGCGTGCTGGTGATATAGGCGGAAAACTCAGGGAGCTCCTGGGCCAGAAGTCAAACCAATGACAGCGATAAAGATCTGCGGCATCACGAATATAGAGGACGCCTGTTTGGCTGCAGCCAGCGGCGCCGACGCCATTGGCTTCATCTTCCATCCGCCAAGTCCTCGATACGTAACACCGGAGACGGTAAAAAAAATAATAGCGGAGCTGCCGTATCCCGTTATCACCGTCGGAGTGTTCGTGAACCTGGATTGCGCGGAGGTGAAGAGGATCATGGACTTGTGTAGGCTGGACATGGTCCAGCTCCACGGAGCAGAATCCCCTGCCTTTTGCAGTCAATTCCCCCGATCGCAGGTGATCAAGGCCATTGCCCTGACAAAGGAAGCAGATCTGGCGCAAATACGGGAGTTCCCAGTCAAGGCCATGTTGGTAGATGCCTTTGATCCTCAACGCTACGGCGGCACCGGTGAAAAGGCAGACTGGGCCCTGGCTGCCAAGGTCAAAAAACTGCACCCCCTGATCCTGGCAGGCGGGCTGTCACTGGCCAATATCAGGGAGGCCATCGATGCAATCGCCCCTGATGCCGTGGACATCAACAGCAGCGTGGAGAGCGCACCAGGGAAAAAAGATCATGCCCGGGTCAAGGAGATCATCGAGCTGGTGCATTCCTTGCGCGTTCACAGGACGACGATCTTCAGCAGGTAATTACACATGGTTGGCACACTCCCTCAAACCATGAAATTATCATCAACGCCCTCTCCTGCTGTCGAAGATCCCGCCGTCTTTGCGGTGGGAGCGGGAGAGGGAAGAGGTGAGGCCGAAGGTGGCCCTTTGGCCAGTGGATATGATTATAACTTCCCCCCTCACCTTCATCCTCTCCCCCTGGGGAGAGGAAATACTGAGTGTAAATTTTTAAAGGATGTTACAAAAATTCTTACATCTAATAAGGTGTACCCATGAAAAAAACCGCACCGGATAAAAAAGGGCATTTCGGCGTCTACGGAGGTCGCTACGCAGCCGAGACCTTGATGCCTGCACTCCTGGAGCTGGAGGCAGCTTACCTCTCGGCCAAAAAGGACAAGGAGTTCCAGCAAGAGCTCGCCCGCTACCTCCGCGATTATTCCGGCAGGGAAACCCCGCTCTATTACGCCCGGCGTCTCACCGAGCAGCTTGGCGGCGCCAGGATCTATCTCAAGCGTGAAGACCTCGGCCATACCGGCTCCCACAAGATCAACAACACCCTGGGCCAGGCCCTGCTCGCCCAAAGGATGGGAAAAAAGCGGGTGATCGCCGAGACCGGGGCTGGCCAGCATGGTGTGGCCACGGCGACGGTAGCTGCCCTGTTCGGCATGGAATGCCAGATATTCATGGGCCAGGAGGATATCAGGAGGCAAGCGCCGAATGTATTTCGCATGCAGATCCTCGGGGCAGATGTGGTCCCTGTCTCTTCCGGCACGGCCACTCTTAAGGACGCCATGAATGAGGCCATGCGCCAGTGGGTAGCCAGAGTGCGAGACACCTATTACGTCATCGGCTCAACTGCCGGCCCCCATCCCTATCCGATGATGGTCAGGGACTTCCAGAGCGTGATCGGCAAAGAGACGCGGAGGCAGATTATAAAAAAAGAAGGCAGGCTGCCGGATCTCCTTATCGCCTGCGTGGGCGGCGGCAGCAATGCCATGGGGCTCTTTTACCCCTTTAAGGACGATCCAAGCGTCGCCATGATCGGGGTGGAGGCAGCAGGCAAGGGGATCAAGACCGGGCAACACGCGGCAAGCATCGGAGCAGGCCGAGTCGGCGTGCTCCACGGGAATAAAACCTACCTGCTGCAGGATGAGCACGGCCAGGTGCGCGATGCCTTTTCCATCGCCGCCGGCCTCGATTACCCGGGCGTAGGGCCGGAGCACGCGTTTTTCTACGAGCAAGACAGGGCTAGCTATGTCACTGTCGATGACAATGAGGCAGTCCAGGCCTTCATCGCCCTCTCCCAATACGAGGGCATCATCCCCGCCCTGGAGAGCGCCCATGCCGTGGCCTATGCCATGCAGCTCGCCCCGCAATTGGACAAAGAAAAGATCATCGTGATCAACCTCTCCGGCAGGGGAGATAAGGACGCCGGCATCATAGCCGAGAGAACGGGGGTATCAGGAACATGAGCCGCATTGAACAGCGTTTTAGCGCCCTGAGGGCAAAGGGGGAAAAGGCCCTGATCTGCTTTCTCACCGCAGGGGACCCCTCCCTGGTACAGACTCAGGAGATCATCCTCGGGATGGAGGCAGCAGGGGTGGATTGTATCGAGATCGGGGTGCCCTTTTCCGACCCCACGGCTGACGGACCTATTATCCAGGCTGCCTCGCAGCGGGCCCTCAAAAACGGCGCAACCCTCGCCGGCATCCTCGCTATGATCGAATCTCTCAGAAAGGTCTCAGAAATCCCCATCTGTCTGTTCGGTTACTACAACCCCATCCTGAGCTACGGCACAGAGCGCTTTGCTGTGAGGGCCAAGCAGGCAGGGGTGGACGGTATCCTGGTCGTCGACCTCCCCTTTGAGGAGGCCCCAGAGCTCAGGCAATACACTGATCCCCGAGGCATTAACTTTATATCCCTGATTGCGCCAACAACCAATATTGAGCGGGTGAGGCAGATAGCGCGTCAGGCAACCGGCTTTCTCTACTACATCTCCGTTACCGGCGTGACCGGGACTGCCAAGCCGCAGGTGGAAGAGGTGAGAAAGGACGTGGAGAAGATAAGAAGGGTAACTGCGCTCCCCCTTGCTGTTGGGTTCGGCATCTCCACGCCCCAGCAGGTCGCAGAATTCGCCCCCTATGCCGATGGCATCGTCGTCGGCAGCGCCGTTGTCAAGATGATCGCAGAAAACAGCCAGCGGGCTGATTTGGTCTCTGTAGTTTCCCAGTACGCCAGGGAGCTGAAGAAAGCAATTTCAATATCTTAATCCCTAAGGACCTTTTTATTGACAAATCCCGTTTTTTGCCCTAAGTTTTGTGTATATTTCTTGAGGCCCCAAGTAACCCAATTACCTAATTTCTAATCATCCGGGGGGATTGATGGAAAAAGTCCCACACCGTAATTTAGATTGTACAAAAGGTGGGATCTGCCGCTCTGGGGCACCCCATCATTCAGATATCCGAAATGGTAGGGGGCCGCGAAGCAGGAGTAAGGGAAGGTGCCTATAGCATAGCCTGTGAGGGGTTTTATACCCTTGGGGGCTTTTTTATTTAACAGCACGAGGACTGAGTATATTATAAGCACTATTCCATTGAACCTTTTTGGGCGAACTGGACACTTATAGTACGTAACAAGTACCAAATAACTTACTTTAAAGAAGGAGGATATTATGAAAAATGTAAAGTTTCTTTCAATTTTAGGTGTTTTTATTCTCTTAACATTAATGATTAGTTACAATTTATGGGCTGCAGAACAACAACCAGGCAGTTCATCTCAAAACGCGCCCCCGTCGCCGTACCATAAATGCTTTCTGACGTTGAATTCCATTAGCAAAACCTCAGGTTTCACGGGGACTACCTTTGAAATGTATGGGGTTTTTGGAAGCAAACAAGGTGTAAAGATGCCTGCCATTAATTCCGTTAATGAGGAGGGAGATCAAGACGCCGCGCTTATTGTACTTTCTTGGAGTAATACAAAATTAGTAGTGAAAGTTCCAAGTCATCTACATCCTGGACCATATAAAGTGGGGGTGTATTGTAGCGATCCTTGTAAACCGGGGGCCATTACGACTTATGGTATGGTATGGAGGAACTTTCAAGTTTTAGAAAAACCACAATTACAAAAGACACCTGTTAAATACAAAAAATAAGTATTAGCCCGGATTATTCACTATTTTCGGATGAGAAAGAGCCCCAGTGTGGTAAAAAGCTCACGATTCAAAGAACGAGCTTACACTGGAGGCTCTTTCGAGATGAACGATACCACACGACAGGCTGTTCTGTTTCTTGAGTTGTTTCGCAAGGTTGTAGTTGCATGCTTCTCCTCGCAATGCCGTGGACCCTGGGATTCGTCCTTGTGGACGATCTCTTCCGCATTGCGGTAGTTCCGCTCCACGGCATCGTCGTCGGCAGCGCCATCGTTAAAATGATCGCAGAAAACAGTAACAGGGATGATTTGGTAGCCGTGGTTTCCCACTACGCCAGGGAGATGAAGAAAGCAATCGCAGGATCTTAATCCCTCTGATAATCCATCCGGGGAAGGAAAGGTAGGTCTTGCTTTTCGCCCTTAATTGTTCCCAGTTAAGGTCTACCCTCTTTTTCTCGTTAGATTTGACACCGTGTGATATTTTATATACTATTTAAAATGATCTAAACTGAATAATTACAGTCAAATATGTGTTAGGTGATACCATCATGCATGACGAATCTAAGAATAATATAAATAAGAATCATCACCGCTGCTGGATTTGTGGCGCCGAGGCGGATAGCGCCGAGCATCGCATAAAGAAAAGTGATTTGGTTCGCGCCTATGGTCGAGGGCCATATAGAGGCGACACTGCACCGCTTCATTTTCATGGAAATAATCAGTCCGTTGTTCAGGGATCAAATGCTCGCACCGCTAAGTATGATAGAAGTCTGTGCCATAGATGCAACACCACTTTTACACAGCCATTCGACCAGGCTTATAATCTTTTCATGGAATGGATAATGGCGAACGAAAGGCAGGTCTTGCAAAAACGATTTGTTAATTTTGTTGATGTTTACGGGGAACAGTTCGAAGTATGCCAGCGAAATCTTTACAAGTACTTCGCTAAGAGCTTTGGATGTCGACTCGTTGATGCTGGATATGAGGTCCCTACCGATGTCATCGAGCTGTTGCGCCTGACCTATTTTCAGACAGCATTATTAATTACCCTTGCAGTCAATGAGGATATTCTCATTTTACCATCTGTCGACCGAGATGGTTTTATTGGCAAGGGAGATCTCTGCGCGCTTGCCGAACGCTCTGATCCAACGCGAGTAACAGGCTACACTTGGAATGAACACATCTCATGGTTTACTGTATGTTACTGGTATGGGTGTCCTCCAGATGGCGATTTTTGGTCGACTTGGATTGCAAATTCCCAGCATGTTTATCTTGGTAGTTATCAACCCTTGACGCCGGAAATGAGGAAGGAAGCGGCTCAGAAGGCACGGGCACGAGTCGCGACACTGGGTTCATCTAAAAACAACACCTAACACGGGGTTAATGGAGGACCACGTTGAAAAAGAAAAACAACACAGGTGACAACGTCTCTCAAGATCGCCCCCTAAAAAATACCGATTATTATAACTATGTCGTTGCATTTATCGATGTTTTAGGTCAAAAGGATGCTTTTAAGCCGCTAGAAGAGTTTGGAATCATTACGAATGAAAATAAAGAAGAATTAAAGGCAATATTGAAAGAAGTGCATCTGAGAACAACTTACTACGTAAAAACTCTGCGCTATTTTTTCAAACATTTTTTTAGTCTGTTTCTAAAAGATAGGCCAATACCTGCTAGCGTGCCAGCCGATAAGATTGCAATTTTTAGGGAAATGAGAAAAGCAAATCTCAAATACAAAAGTTTTTCCGATTGCATGCAAATTTTTTCATCCCTGAAAACGAAAAAATATCATTGTCATGCTATAAATGCGGTATATGCAATGTTAATGTCATGTGGTGGTTTACTTTTATCTTCATTAGCCGAGAAGCAAATAGTCAGAGCAGGAATAGATGTTGGCATAGGGGTAGAGATAGATGAAAACGAGTTATATGGACCAGCTCTTTTTAGAGCTTATAATCTAGAGAGTGAAGTCGCACAATATCCCAGGATTATTGTTGGTGATACTTTAGTTAATTATCTACAAAATCTGTCAAATCGAATTCCCCAAATGGAAAAACAAACAAGGGAAGATATTGAGCTATGTAAATCTATTGCCGATCATTGCCTAAAGATGTTGGCTGTAGATGTTGATGGATATGTCATTTTAGATTATTTGGGAGAAGCCTCTGCTGTTGGCCTAAAGGTTGCTTTCGGAAGTGCTTTACAAAAAAATTATAACCTGGCGTTTGATTTTATCAAAAAGGAATATGAGAAATGTGTAAGGACGAGAGACACCAAAGTATCGTATAGATACTATTTACTTGCTCAATACTTTCTTAAAAATAAAGATCATATTCGTTCATAACAACTCAATCTAGCGGACCGAACCTGCTGCCTAGCGGCGTCGGCTCCGACTGCTGATTTTCAACGTTAGGCTTAAAATAAAGTTGTAGAGGCTAATTTGGTTATGGCGGAAGGAATAAATAACATACACGACTTTTACTCTAAACTTGTTTTAGGTGCGAGTGAGTCTATAGATATACTGTACACGCCTATATGGCAGCGACATGCAGAGGGAAAGGGAGTACCTAGTATTTTTCAAGTTGTTCCCGAAGCTGATAGGCGTCTGCGCTTAAGAAATATCTATTTGCTTCCATCAGGAACCAAATTAGATATGATAGCTAACGATCTTCAGCTATCTCGCGTAATGGGATTTAATGCACGGGTGTTGATTGGACGTAGTAGCCGCGACGCTCTTGTAGTCGATGGCAGAGAAGCAATTATATCAGACCATAGTGAAGATTCCACAGATGTGAAATATTATGGAGTGACAGATTCCAGAATTGTATCGTCAATTCAACAGTATTTTAATGATCTTTGGTCTATCAGTACAGACCCGACCGCAACAGAACGAAGCGAGATTCTCTTTGATAGGATTTTCGATCTAGTCCTGCCAAAAGACGAGATCAAGGTCATATCAATTGCAAACAAGGAATGGGGGAGTATCATCAAGCATTTAGCTTCTAACCCAGATTTATTATATACCTTGAGTTCAAGAGAATTTGAGGAGCTTGTTGCTGAGTTATTCCGTTGTGAAGGTTACAATGTGAGCCTTACTACGGTTTCCCGCGATGGTGGTAAGGATCTTTTGGTGAGCAGCACAGGAATAATCGGGGAACAGCTTTATCTTGTCGAGTGTAAACGTTATTCCCCGAAAAGACGCGTCGGAGTTAGTGTGGTTAGGGAAATCTATGGAACAGTATGTCAGATTGATGCAACGGCGGGCATAATCGTCACAACATCATCATTTTCAAAAGACGCACTGGCATTCCGTGAGCCTATAAAATGGCGAATGGCGTTGAGAGATTATGAAAATTTGTCAAAATGGCTTAGGAGACTTCAAGATCAGCAAATCCAAGTTATTAGAGCCTAACCCACTGCTGGAAAGGACGCGCGATTCCTCGCTGCGCCTTTGAGCAGCACCGTTAGACTGTATTGAGTTACAAAAAAATCGGAGTTATATGGGGTCAGATTTTGCTTCTTGCATTTAGAGACAAATGATCGGAAAAATTCCCCCACCCCCTTTCAATCCCCTACCCCCTCAGATAGGATAAGTTGTTGGGAGTTTACCAATGCCGGCAAGGTGCTGTGCAGCATCTTCTGATGCTTGTGGTATAAAAAAATTACTAAGACTTGCTAAGCTTATCCAGTTTTTTGCTTGCTTTCTTAAGAACCCTTCTTTTACCTTTGACGGCTTTTTCCTTAAATTCTTCAAATTCTTCAAATAATTTGCGGGTCTCATCATCGGCTTGCTCTAATAATATCCTGAGTTTCTCTCTCGTTTCCTTTCCTGCTGCAGGAGCAAAGAGAATTCCGAGAGACGCGCCAATCAGCCCTCCCAAAATAAAAGAAAGAACAGATGATCCCGAACCTTTATTTTCCATCCTATCCTTCCCCCTTCTTCTTTTTTCTTTTTGCCCTGACATCGACAAGAAAGGACAAAACCCCCGGTATGATCTTCGCCCAGCCGCTGCTGAGTGCATTGATCGCCTTGCTGAACCGATCAATTTGATCCATCGTCGATTTTAGTCTAAATAGTATTAGGCTGGAGATTATCGTAAGAAAGATACTCAGCACCGTCATGATTACCACGCAAACTACTAAGATAATGCTCAATGTCAGATTCATATATTCATCTCCTCAAATAACCGTTATGTTTCATACCCGAATAATCTCTTCGAGAACATTTCTTCCAATGGCAGGCTTCAGTATATCCTTCTCCACGAGATCAACCTTGATCTTCAGCAGATCACCCAGATGGTTTTCCAGACCGATAAACTTCAAGAGGCTCAAAGAACGATTATCCAGCTCTACGAGCATATCCAGGTCACTGCGTTTTCGCTGTTCCCCCCGCACATAGGAACCGAACAACCACAAGGAACGGACTCCATACTCTTCCTGCAATTGAGGAAGGTGGCGCCGCAATGTGTGCAGAATTTCATCGACTGATTTCTTATCTAATTTATTAGTATTCCTCCTCACCGTACCATACCCCCTGAAAAGCCTTGGTAAGTGTAAATCTCCCCAGCTATGAAGCCTTTATTTGACTATCTTTTTTCATAGAGTATCAAAGATTTCTAGGTAAATCAACACCCCCCTTTGTCAGAATCGTGATAATTCTACACCCTCCCAAAGCCTAGCTGATCATCTGTAAGTGAGTAACGAGATTAACGTCTTTCCCAGCTATGCCGAGCTTGCGGCGTATGCGCTCACGGTGCCTGCTGATAGTAGCCGGAGAGATATTCCGCATCTCGGCGATCTCTTTGGTCCTGAGCCCGCTCCGAATCAGGTTGCATATCTGGATCTCGGTCGGCGTCAGGGAACGGTACTGTTGTGAGATCCGGCTGATAAAGGGAGCGGTGATATCCTCAAGGTTATCCTTTAGCAGCTCAACGTACTTCTTTTTGGGGCCCGGCACGGCCCACGTCAGCTCGTGCAGGATCGGCAGCAGCACCTTCTCAACGTTGTCCCTGATCTGCTTGTAGATCTCCCTCTTTTCCTCTTCTATCCTGCTCATGAGGGTCTTGAGGGCCATATTGGCCTCCTGCAAGGCACGCCTCTCGACAATAAGCAGCTGGTTGGCTTCATGCAGCTCCCGCTCCGCATCGAGGTGCATGGCAATCTTGCCTATCCTCTCGGCAACGGCGTCGAGCAGGGCGCGCTCTTCGAAGAGAAACGGCCCCTCATGTTCCGCCGGGCGTTCTTCCAGGTAGAATATCGTTACCTCGCCCATTGGTTCGTTGTACATCAATATCCGGGTTGACTGGCGCCACCGGGTCACCTTGAATCCTCTGCTTTTAAACGTTTTCTTTTGGAAGATGATCCGGGCACAGGTGATTTCGGGGTACTGCCAGGACGGCGGCAGGATGTTCACAACGGCGGTAAGAACGTCATCTATCGAGGTGGATTCGGATTCTACCAGCTGCGTGATGGCATAGAGGCAGTTCAGCTCCTTGATGCGTTCGTGCAGTGCCCGCTCAACGCCCTCCGGTTCACTCTTCTTCCCGAGGGGAATCCTCCACCGTATGCCGGGTAATGCCTCGGGAGGATTCGTATCCTGGGGAAGCGGCGTTAACGGCGATCGAGGCGGCTTCTTGTTCTTGGCCATGGGCAGCCCCCTTGGAAAATGCCTATTTTATAGGGCCAACTACTAGGTCATAAATGCGCACTTATTTGCCTATAAAATATAGGCATTATTAGTGTAATTAAGCCAGATTTACAGCCCCCTATTATACTGGTTAGATCTCGTTTGTCAACACATCTTCTGATCGGGAGGTGGAAGATGTCTCATGATGCACTAGCGCCGATCCTGGCCGAACGCAAGAGCCAGCCTCATCAGCTCATTGAGGTCCTGCAGGATATCCAGGAGGCCTTTGGTTACATCTCCAAAGAGGCGGCAACCACGGTCTCCGGCTATCTGGGGGTGCCGCTCATTGAGGTCTTTCGCGCAGCCAGCTTCTACAAGGCCTTATCGCTGGAGCCGCGCGGGAAGAACGTGATCACGCTCTGCACGGGAACGGCCTGCCACGTGAGAGGGTCCAATCCGCTGCTCGACCAGGCCAAGGCCCTGCTGAAGTTGGAACATGACCATGGCGGCACGACGAAAGACGGCCTCTTTACCCTGGAAAGCGTCAACTGCCTGGGGGCCTGCGCCATCGGGCCAATTGCCGTTCTGAACGGGGTCTATCACCATCACATGACATGGGCCAAGCTCAGCTCTCTAATCGCCACTGTCCAAAAGAGCGAGCAAGTCCCGCTCTGTCCTAGTGAGACATCCCATCATTAAGATTTTGCCGCCTTGCGGCATGATGTTCTTAAAAGATTAAAAGGAGCATCATTATACAAAATAGAGTGGGACGCTCTGATTAAATTAGTGATGACGGCCCCGCTCCACAGCACAGAACAAGCCGGAGGTGCCCCTTTGGGCAGAATGCGGGGTCCCGCAAGCGGGAGATGCCGCACAGCGGCAAAGAGGGAGGAGCCGATGCGCAGGATTAAGGCGATCACTGAGCTTTTTGACCTGCGCGAGCAGCTCCAGGCCGCTCGTGCGGCAGTGGAGCAAATCCTTACCGTCTGCGGGGGCACCGGTTGCCAGGCCAGCAAATCACTGGCGGTGATTGACGAGATACGCGCCGAGCTCAAGCGCCGGCAATTGGACGCAAGCGTCAAGCTCCGCATCACAGGCTGCCAGGGCTTCTGCGAGCACGGCCCGATCATGGTCATCGATCCGAGCAATCTATTCTACTGCCACATTACGCCGGAGGACGTCAATGAAATCATCTCCCAAAGCGTCAGCGGCACGGAGGTCATAGAACGTCTGCTCTACACAGATCCCGCTACCGGGAAGACGGTGCAGACCGAGGCGGAGATCCCCTTTTACCGCGCCCAGGATCGTGTGCTTTTGTCTCAAAACCGGCAGATCGACCCCTGCGCCATCGAAGATTATATAGCCATAGGCGGCTATGCCGCGCTGGCCAAGGTACTGACCGAGTACGATCCTGAGGCCGTCATAGTCGAGATCGGCGCCTCCGGTCTGAGGGGGCGCGGCGGAGGCGGCTTCCCGACAGCCAGGAAATGGGCCTCGTGCCGGGCCGCGGCAGGCGATGAGAAATATGTCATCTGCAATGCCGATGAAGGCGACCCCGGCGCTTATATGGATCGCAGTGTCTTGGAGGGGAACCCCCACGCAGTGCTCGAGGGCATGGCCATCGGGGCTTGGGCAATCGGCGCAGAACAAGGCTATGTTTATGTCCGCAAGGAATATCCGCTGGCAGTCGCGCATAGCCGCCAGGCCATCACGCAGGCCCGGGAGATCGGTCTTCTGGGCGCGAACATCCTCGGCTCGGGGTTCAACTTCGACGTGCAAGTTGCCCGCGGCGGCGGTGCCTTCGTCTGCGGGGAATCCACCGCCCTCATGGCCTCGGTAGAAGGGAAGGTCGGCGAGCCGCGGGCCAAGGACGTCCATACCGTAGAAGACGGGCTCTGGCACAGGCCGACCACCCTCAATAACGTGGAGACATGGGCCAACGTCCCCTCCATCATCAACAACGGCGCACCATGGTTTGCCTCCAAGGGGACCGCGGGCAGCAAGGGCACCAAGATATTCGCCCTCACCGGCCAGGTCAGGAATACCGGACTTGTCGAAGTGGCCATGGGCACCCCCCTCAGGCGGATAATCTTCGACATCGGCGGAGGGGCGATCAACGGCAGAACTATTAAGGCCGTTCAGACCGGCGGACCATCAGGGGGATGCCTGCCCGCCGACCTTTTTGATCTCTCCGTGGACTTTGAGACCCTGGAGAAGGCCGGCTCCATGGTGGGCTCAGGCGGCATGGTGGTGATGGATGAGAAGACCTGCATGGTCGATGTCGCCAAGTATTTTCTGGCGTTTCTGCTTGATGAGTCGTGCGGTAAGTGCGTGCCGTGCCGGATCGGCATAGACCGCATGCTCGAAATCGTCACGGACATCTCCGCAGGTCGCGGCAGGCCCGAGCAGATCCCGTTGCTGGAAGAGCTGGTAGAGACGGTCCAGGAGACATCCCTCTGCGCCCTGGGTAAGACCGCTCCAAACCCGGTGATCTCCACCCTCCGTTACTTCCGTGAAGAGTATCTGGCGCACATCAGGGAAAAGCGCTGCCCCGCAGGCGTATGCCGCGAGCTGATTGAGTACGTGATCGACGAGGGGAAGTGCACGGGGTGCGGCGTCTGTCTGCGCGCCTGCCCCTATGGGGCAATCAAGGGCGCAAAGAAAGAACCGCACGTCATTGATCTGCTGACATGCAATAAATGCGGCATATGCTCGGAGGGATGTAAATTCGAGGCCATCACCGTCAGCTCGGGAGGGGTACCATGCTACAGTATGTGACCTTGACTATCGACGGCGCGAAGGTCCGTGCACCGAAAGGCACCAGCGTGCTCGATGCCGCGGTGCATGACGGCATCTGTATACCTCATCTCTGCCATACACCTGATCTTTCCGATATCGGGGCCTGCCGTCTGTGTGTCGTCGAGCAGGTGAGGAACGGGTCGTCCAAGATAACCGCCTCCTGCACGTTGCTCGTGCAGGAAGGAATGGTGATCCGTGCCAATTCGGACAGGGTCAGAAGATTGCGGCGGAACGTGGCCGAGCTGCTGCTCACCGAGGCCCCCAACTCGCGCGCCATCCAGGACATAGCCCTGCGGTGCGGCGTCAAAGAGCCGCGTTATCCTTTTCGGAATAATGACTGCGTGCTCTGCGGCAGGTGCGTCCGCACCTGCACGGAGCTG
>Ga0214474_1000473_pt1 | contig 20015 bp, 20 predicted proteins | sample RVTome_2_FD_187335 | JGI IMG/M metagenome (GOLD analysis project Ga0214474, IMG submission 187335) | Soil microbial communities from uranium-contaminated site in the Upper Colorado River Basin, Wyoming, United States - RVT95D214 HiSeq ...
TACAGCCTACTGTGCCTGGTTCTGAACCGAGAAGCAGCAGAAAATCTTGGAAGATCCGACAAAGCCGTCTCCCCAACCTACTTCAACACATAATAAAGGGACAAGGCAGCGCGCTTAATGCGCTCTACTGTCGTCGGAGACATAAACCCGTTCATGACTAGACTCACTTGTGTCAAATGTGCATACAATCTTTTTCCATAGAGCATCCCCCTCAAGCAGGATATTCCCTCACAACTCAAATATTATATTCAAAGTTGCTTTATTGCATACAAGTAATAACACAAGCTTATCTGAAAATACTTATACAAAATTAATATAGCTTATAAAGACTTTTGAATAAATGTCTATCATGGACATTTCCCTCAGAGTAATGGCGTGTTCCATATGCGTAGTCATAATGTTTTCTGTTATCGGCACAACCGTTGCAGTCTTCATCAGTTCAGGTCGCGCTTTTTCATCAACACCAACTCAAAGCAATGCAATAAGTGGACAGAGCCCTGAAATCGCTATAGGTGAAGACTGGACTGTTTTGAATTTCGGAGAAGGCAACATCAAACAGGTAACAATTACTGTAGACACACACGGCTACATCAACGTAAAAGCGTATGAAGCTGGAGGGTACTTTGAGAGATACCAAATATATAATCACGGCGTTATGACTTTTTCATGTTACAAGATAGAATTCCAAAACGACTTCGCATACGAGTATGATAACAAAAGAGTTGTCTCATATAACTACGTAATAACTTAGCAAAATGGCAACAGACAAAACAATTCAGCTGATATTGTATTTTGACAACAATCCCCACTAACAAAAGAGTGCGAGAGATACTCGAGTAGAGCACACGTACAAAAAGTCACAAGGTTTGGATAGACGCGGCAGATGATATTTCGTCGGAAACATAAACCCAAGCCTCAGGGGAGAAAATTTTCAATTCAGCGCCATAAACCCCCTCAGGTGTACCTTCATGTTCCCGTACCCTCCAAAACACGGGAACCCAAAGCTACCCCACCCTTCGGGGGAATGGCGACCTCCCCTCAAAGGGAGGCTCTTGAAAATTTTCAAACCCCTGAGGTTTCGGGAACCCACCCTCCCAAAAGGTTTATTGTCTCCTCCTCAAAACGACGACTTCAAGGAAATGGGTTATGCTTTATCCATCAGACTAGTAAAGCTATTTTTCAAGCCCCTATCAATTGTCATTAATTGCAAAGTGGTGACGCGGAAGCCGAACTTGTTATTATTTGAGAATTGCCCATATGCTTAACTCCTCTTTGTTGTTGATTGTTTGAGATAGTACCACGGTTCCATTCAAACCTTCATTTAGATTGTCTTGAAGAATAAACCATACTTTGCCGAGCTGTCTTGAAGGAGAAATCAACTGATCTCGATACGTTATGGATACTACCTTGTCAGACGCTGTTATTCTGTCCAAAAATCCTTCATTAATTGTTACGTCAATTTTGGCATCAGCCTTATTGGTCAAGTTTTCCAAGAAGGCTACTAAATTAGTCCCACCACACGAATATTCAACCAAGTACGATTTCCCACCCTCAAATAGGTAAATAAAGTGGTCGCTAAAATCCCAACTGTCTGGGGGAGCTGGATAAGGTTTAGCTCCGTTAAGATACTCATCTAATTTGCCAACCCAAGAAGTATCTATTTCATTTTGACCTGACTTCAGAGTTAAGAAACCGCAGGTAAGCAAAGTTATCATTACCAAAACAACTGAAAGCGCGCAAACAGCCAAAGTAGCTCTTCGGTTCATATGTTTTTAACCGCCCCAAACTCAAAACAAAGAACGAACAGTGGACTCGTTCTTTTAATCCCTTGGCTGGTATAATAAATATTAAGTCTTAATAAGAGTTACTGTTGAATTGTTGAACATAAATACAGAAAGAACTCGGAGAATTAGTCTCTTTCTGATTTGCAGGATCTGTCAGCCTGTTCATGCAAGCAACAAAGTTTATCCCCACAATACTCACATTTATGGATGCTTTCATACTGGTTGCCGAAGCATAACACATTAGACGCCATCATACACGTTTCCTCAATTGCCAACTCAATTCAAAATAGTATAAAAGCCATCTTTCAAACATGAAATTTATCTGAAACCGTAATACACCAGACAGAGTGACGAGCAAAACGCAACATGGATACCCGTTACCGCGGAAACAGACGAAGAAATCAAAAAGTGCATCCAAGACGACTGCATCCTAGCATGCCAAGCAAACGGAAAAACATTCTTCAAAAAACCAGCATAGAAGCGGAAGTAATCCGCATCTCTTCTCTTTTAATTTGGGCGTTCGCGCGTGCTGTTATCAAAACTAACAATTTCAGCAACATTCACTCAGTCGCAAAAATTCTCTCTCATTTTGCAGCACGCGTAAAAAACAGAACAAGAAAAAACTTAAAACGTGAAATCAATGAATACCAAATCGAGATATATGCAATGAAGCGTAATATGGCTTATAATCTGCTTAAACGAAAAAGTTGTCATGAACCAAAATGCTAAATTGCTGATAGGCTCTCTCTGCACACTCGCAGTGTTAATTATTATTGGCGTTGCTGGCTCTCAAAGTGCCATTGCTGCTGAAGAGACTAACATTGGAGCCGACATCATATCAGGTGGTGTTATTGTTTATCCACCAGAATCAGTTCAAACCAATACAAAAAGCGGAGAAAGCCCTGAATTGGCTTTAAACGAAACATGGACTGCTTTAAACCTCGGAGAAGGCAACATTAAACAGGTGGAAATTACTGTTACGACAGTAGGCTTCGTCGACGTAATTGCGCATTTAGGTGGAGATAACACGGAGAGTAAACGAATATCTGATCACGATGTTCTGACTTTTCAATGCTACAAAATTGATTTCCAAAATGGTTTTCCCTATGAGTATAATAACGCCAAAATTGTCTACTATGATTACGTGATAACCGAGTTGAATGGCACCAGTTAAGACAGTTTTGCTGGAAAAGCCAAAGTTTTGTCGGTTAAAGGTCGCAGTTCATAACAAAAATAAGTTGACTAAGAATTTGACCCTCGCGTTCTTTCACTTTCAGCTAAAGCCAACAAATAGACACCACAAATACATTCTCCAGCGGTTTTACCAGAATAATCAAACAGAACCCAACATGACAAGAGAATGCAGAAACGTAGAGCACATTAGAAGCAAGGCTTATATCTAGAAAAGCATTCTTGTCTAAACAGGGAGACAAGCAAGAATGGCAACAAACCCAGAAGAAGACAAACAAACAAAACCTACAGAATTACTTTGCCCCAAGGCTGGGACGGCGACACCATCCCCCAGTTAACGATGGCTTACCGCCTAAGACAAAGCCTTTGCTGACATGGAAAATAGAACTGAATTACTGCCGTTGCCGTTGGTGTTGGGAAGCATGTTGAGCGCTCGGAGTATTTTCTTGAATTCGTCCTCTTTCAGTGAAGCTCTCCTTCCGTTCTGGTAGATTTCCTTGACTTTCCCCACTACTGTTAGCAGTGTTTGATCATCTGGAGCGTTTCCTGTGGTTTCCGTTATTTTATGCTTGATTATGCCTTTCCCTGATTGTTTCCCTATGGTTAAGCGCCGCGTGTTGCCCACCAGGTCAGGCGGATAAGGCTCATAAGTCCACGGATTACTGAGGACGCCATGTGTATGAATTCCTGATTCGTGCGCAAAGCCGTAAGCGCCCACTATTGCTTTGTTAGGCGGAACCACGTAGCCTGTTGCTTTGCCAATAAACTCCGCCAGCTCCGTGAGCTTTCGAGTTTTTCCCTCAAACTTCTTGACGCCATAATGCATGTAAAGGTTCATCAGCACTTTCTCAGTCTCAGCGTTCCCCGCCCTTTCACCGATGCCCAAGTAAGTTGTGCTCACGTAAACCTTATCCCAAACACCTGACGCTGCACGCACCGCCGCCATCGTGTTCTCAACCGCGTTCCCAAAATCATCATGCGCATGAATCTCGATACTTTTGATTTTTGTTTCCTTCTTAATGGCTTTCACTTTGGCTGGAATCCCATTCGGCAACGGCGCATTCACATCCGACAGCCCAATGCCAACCGTGTCACATACGCGATAGCATTCTGCGCCTGCCTGGGCTACCGTGTTGATGAATTTCTTTTCGAAATCCCAGTCCGCGCGCGTGCTGTCTTCACCGTGAACAAACGTCCGCAACCCATGCGTCTTAGCAGCGTACTCCACCACATCAGCCGCATCAGCCAATATCTGCTCAAGCGTTTTATCAGGCCACTTAGCCTTAAAATGCATATACGAAACTGGATGCGCAATGCCTACTTCTTTGAAGCCGCATTGCAGAGCGCTGTCAATGTCCTCTTTAACTGCACGACACCACCCAGCCACTCTCAGGTTAAGGTTCATTTTCTGGATGAGCTGCGCCGCTTTCTTGTCACTTTTCTGGTAATGGAAAAGTTCAATGCGTTCCACGCCTATCTCGCTTAAGAGCTCCGCTATTCTCGCAGCGTCTTTGGGGCCTGCGGCTAAACCAGGCATTTGGATGCCGTCTCTCAACGTAGTGTCATCTATGACAGGGTCAGTTTTCAAGGGTGGCAGTTTGAAGTAGAAGTCTTTTATGTCCATTGTCCAAATCTCCTTTTGCTTTTTGTCTTTTTTCACCTTGCAAACATATGTACCGCCAAGATGACAACATTGTCATAAATAAAGGTTCCTACATAATATTTGTAAATCTGTCCAACAAAGAATGATACTTAACTGCAACCTGCATTTACTTTTGGTTACATCAAAGTTTACTTTTGGAAACCTGTTCAACAATGATATGCGGCAACCGCGCACGACAAAAACTAGACGCTTAACAAACCACTATTCCAATTTTTCAAGCAGCGACTTTATCGTGCCTGAAACCGCCACAACATGCACTGCCGCTTCCCTCGTCGCAATCGACACGATCGAAGCTAACGACGCTCTAACTATGCCCACAGCTGCAAGGGCAACGCGAATCACCGCCGTCTTCTTTTCCTCGTTATAATCAATCAGCGTTAAGCCCGTGAGGCTCGCGCCGTACTCCCCGTAAAGTCTCGTAACAGCGCCCCAAACCGCATCCATAAACTCCTTCGGCACGGGCGCTCCATCCGCGTCCACCTGCAACGCTAAGTATCGCCTTTTAATCCTTTTCAACAGTCTTTCCCTTCCTTGATTACGCGTATCCCCGGCGCCACAAACTTGGAACTAAGTTTCTGCCTGTTATGCTTAACGATTGACACTGGATTCTGCGAAACAGCCTCCAACGCTGAAGTTTCATTCAAATCGAATAGGGCTGCTAACGCAGCTTGCTCCCGCGGTTTCCTCAACAGCATTTCAGTCGTGGCTCCACTTGAAACAACGATAGGCACGTGGAATTCTCTGGCGATAGCGGTTTCTCGGCGTAAACTCGAAAGCAACCGCACTCTGGCAGGTCCCTCCAAAACAAGCAGCGGTTTCACGTCTATCTCCAACGCTGCCAAGCTATTGCTGGCTAATTCAGCCTCTGCCCTGTCAAAAAAACGCTTATGATAATCCAGCGAAGGAAAATTCAAGAGATCAACGCGGCGGTCTTTGGCTGCTTGCCTGGCAACTTCTTTGTTCTCGCAGACGACGCAGACTACTTCGAATCTTCGCCTAAGCCGCCTCAACTGATGCATCAAATCATTCTGGGTTCTCGGTTCAATATCCACCCTCGACACAAAGTCTATTTTAGTTTCGTTGCACATGCTCCGCAGCTGCGCGGTTTCGTCTTCGCGCGTTTCAGGCGAAAAGGGCACTGCAACCAAACGATAGCCCAATGCCGCTGCCTTGTTTATGATTCGCGAAGCTGCGGCAGAATCGCGCGGATTTAAGCGCAAGTGCAAATCTGCAAAGGTTTTTTTCATGGAAGCAACCCTGCTTCTCTGCAAATCGCTATTATCTCTTCAGGAGTCTTATTTTTAAAGTGAATCTTAAAGTGTATGGGGTCGTTTGAGGAAAACCTTAACTCGCCCATGCAGGCTGATTGCTTGTCAAACCTGAGGTACAGGTTGCGCTTTTCCAAATGCAGTTTAATTTCGCTGTCCAGTGTTTCCTTGTCCAACGCGCTTAGGCTCGCAGCGATTTTCCCAAGAACCAGCGGCAGCACTTGTTTATCTGTGACTTTGGTTTGAAAAAGAATTATGGGGTTTCCGTGGTGTCCCGTTAGACTGGTTTCTTGGAAGACAATACTCTCGCTTGTTTCCGCTGGCAGGGTGTTGCGGACAGCGGTTAAAACTTTTTCAAGGTCTTCGGTGGCGTGGGCAAAGACTCGCATATCAACGTAGCCTACAGGCGTTTTGGAAGACACTTTGGCACCGTACTTTGTTACGGTGTTTTCTGGCTTTTAGGCTTTTTCTTCGTTTCAGCTTTGGGTTTGGGCTTAGGTTTCGGTTTGGCTTCCGCCTTTGCTTTTTCCACGTAGGCTTTGACGGCTTCAACGTTTTCGTCGTGAGCTGTTTTTCTTCTGAAATCAACAGGCAAGCCTAATTTTGCAGCTTCAGCGGAGTCTAAACCTGCTTTGTCTATTTCGTCACGGCTGAATCCTCTGCCGCTGCGTTGTTTTCCATCAGGCTTAAAGATTTTAGGTTTTATGTGGTGCAATGCTATTGTGCTCCCTTCGCGCCTTTACGCTTGCTAGGTCTGAACTTTTCTGCACCTCTGCCCTTCCTTCTTAGGCTTCGCACTTTTTTGCCCGCACTTGTCAAACTTCTGAGTGCCCGACTGCGATGCTGCTTCTCAGTTATCCAATTGATGTCTTTGTCAGTTTTAATCACAGGGTGATTAGGGTCTACCAAGATTACTTCGAACCATTTTGAGCGACCGTCTTCGCCTACCCAGTAACTGTTAAGAACCTCTAGGTTCGGGAATTTCTTTGCTACTCGTTCTTCGCCTATGAGCCTTATGCTTTTAGCGGGTTTGAACTTTGCGACCCCCATGCGTTTCGGGCGTCTTCCCGATTTGGGTCGCAGCTTGTGCATGCCGCCTCTTCTCACGCGCACTCGCACCATCACAAAGCCCTGTTTAGCTTTGTAGCCAAGTTTTCTGGCGCGATCAAGCCTTGTAGGCCTCTCTATGCGCGTTACCGTGTGCTGTTGGCGCCATTCGATTAAGCGCTGTCGCATTAGCTCTTCTACGAATGATTTTTCTGGTTTTGCCCATTCTTCGGCTATATATTTGTATGTCATTTTTTTCACCTCATGTTTGCTAAAGTTTACGGTTCAGCCCTTTGCAGGGCCACATCCCAGCGGACACAGTTGGTCCGCCTCTAGTTCTGCAATGTTAGCTGTAAGCCTGAAAATAAACCTTTTCCACGACAATTCCAACATTCTCTAGCGCTTCAGTCGACACCAACCATTCGACAAAAACATCTGACTACGACAAGAAATCACTTGGAGTAATGAGAACGCCTCATCTTCCAAACTCTCCAGAAAACGATAACCCACAACAGGAGAGTCAAAACCACCAACACTCCAGACTTGATTACGTAACGATAATAGTCTGAGTCTGCTTGGTTTAATTCGGTAAGGCTAAAACCCGCTATTCCTGTAGGTCTGTATGGCCAGGGATAAAATGACCCGCCTAATGTATTAGGCCACCAAAGCCGCCCATTAAACTCGTAGACAGAAGAGGCAACATAGTAGGCGCTTGCGGTGTACGCTGTCACAATAATGGAAATTGGAATCAAGACAGCTAAGGTTAATGTTGATCTACTGATTTTCAAGTCGACCAATTAAATGTTGGATTTAATGGCTTTAAATTTTTGCTTCGCTTGAGAATAAGAATTGCCTCTTGATGTGGTTGAAAAAACGCCGTTTAGTGAGCGCGAATTGTTTATATCCCTGCAAGCGGAAGAATTAACTGTGCATCTGCACGGAGCATGAGCTTTATGGTTAATATGCCATTTCATTTGACTGACGCGAATTTTGATGACGCAATCAAGAATAATCGAGTGGTGTTGGTTGATTTCTGGGCGGGTTGGTGTGGCCCCTGCAGAGCTTTAGCGCCAACCATCGAGGAATTAGCCAAAGAATACGCTGGAAAGGTACTCGTAGCCAAGCTGGAGACTGACGAGAACCCGACTAAGGCTGAATGCTACCAAGTTTTCAGCATTCCAACGCTGATAATCTTCAAGGACGGCACTGAAGTTGAGAGGCTTGTTGGGCTCTGCGCCAAAGGAAAAATAGACGCCGCACTGAAGAAGCAGTTAGAGTAGTTTAGCTTTTCATTTTCTCGTACATTTTTTCCAGCGTCCACCGAATGCTGGATTTAAGCTCTCTTAAACGTTCTTCGTCAACGTTTCTGATGACTATTTCGCGGAGTGAATCGCCTTCGCGGGTAATGTTGTAAGCGAACATTTTGTCAGGCGTTAGCTGCCCCATCCTCACGAGCTCGTTGTCTTTCTCCTGCATCTTCGCCAGCACGCGCTCCACTAGGAAATTGTTGAAGGGCGGCGTGTTCACGCTGAAGTGCTTGCTCTCGTCTGGCAGAATATGCAGCGTTTGCTTTTCAACGTAAATTATCGCCAGCGACTCATCATTCACGGTTTTTAACGGTATGACACTTTCAGGTTCTGCTGTGCGCTGCGCGGGTTTCTCTTCCGCAGCCACGGCAGCTTGCGCGGGCGGCGCAGCCTCTTCAGGCAGCACAGTTACTTTTTTTATGTCTCCGCGCTTGAACCCTTTCTCAAGCAGAATAGAGTTAACCAAGTCCAGCATGGCTTGGGTTTCTTTGAGTTCAGAATCTAAATTTTCAACGCGTTCCTCAAGTTTTTTCTTGAACGCGACGAGGGCTTTCATTCTTTCCGAATCTTGCGACATCTACTTCACGCAGTGTATCTTACGCGTTTTGTGCTTATCAAGTCTTTGACGCTTTGACTTCGCTGATTTGTTTAAGCTGGCCGCGGTACATTTCCACCACTTCCGCTGATGTGGTTGCGTCTTCAGCGGCTTTGTCCACGCGGTAGTTGCCTGTGAACCGCGGAAACCTAATCGCCAAGCCGCTGCCTTTGCGTATGGAGTCCATGGCGCACGTGTGGATGGGGCTTAACGTTATCTCCGCGCCTAGAATTTCTAAGACGACTTTTGGCTCAAACCACACATCTGCCTCCAGCATTGATTGCAAGCGGGAGTGCTTGCGCGGAACCACATGTTTTTCCAACATTTCTGGAAGGTTCGCTAAATCTTTGTCTGTGAATCCTGTTCCGCATTTGGTGACTGTTTCAAAAGTGTCAGTTTCCCCATTGTAAGCGGCAAGCAGCAGGGCACCGTATGTTCCTGCGCGTTTGCCTCTGCCGTGGAAAGCGCCCACTACCACAAGGTCCACAGTATCAGTCATTTCGCTTTTGTAGTCGCGTTTGTACTTTATCCACAGCCATCCGCGGGCGCCGGCTTGGTAGACTGAGTCTTTTCCTATGGCTTTGCACACTAAGCCTTCGCAGCCATCCGCTATGGCTTCTTCAAAGAACGCTTCAAGCTCTTTTGCTTTGCTGGTTACTATGTGTTTGGCTGCTTTGACTCGGCTGCTTGCTTTCAGCGTGTTTTCCAGCGCTTTTCGCCTGACGGGGTAAGCGTCAAGAGTCAAGTCTTTGCCGTCAACGTAAAGGGCTTCGAACATGAAAAGCGAAACAGGATACTGCTCCATAGCTTGTTCAATTTCGTATTTGCGCCTCCGATGCATCAGCTCTTGGAAGGGCCGCAGTTCGCCTGTTTCAACGTCCACAGCAACGCATTCGCCTTCAAGAATGGCGTCTTCTGCTTTCACGTGTTCCTTGACAAGCTCAACGGCGTCTGGGTATTGGTTGGAAATATCTTCCAAGCGTCTGGAGTAGAGGGTGACTTCGCTTCCTTTCTTGTGTGCTTGGACGCGTTCGCCGTCGTACTTGTACTCTGCAACGCATTTTCCGCCCAGCTTATCCAAAATCTCTTCAGGTGAAGAGAGCCTTTCTGCCAGCATCGGTCTTATCGGTTCGAAAACCACAACTTGAAACTTCTTTATGCCCTCCAAGCCTTGTTCGGCTATTATGTTTGCGACTCTGCCGAGGTCTGAAGAAATGTTGTAAGCTCGTTCGACGAGTTCGCGGGCTTCTTTGCCGCCGCCATACGCTATCGCCAGCGCGTCCAGCACGGTCATGTCCGCGATGCCTAACCGCAGATTGCCCGTAACCGTGCGTAGGAGGTACTTGGCTTCTTTCGGTGACGCGTCGGAGAGCAGTCCAGCTAAAAGAGACATTTTGGAGTCTACGGCTCCGGTGCCTGTTGTCTTCGCCATTTTGTCGAGTGTTTCGTAAACGTGTTGAACTGTGAGGGTTTTCTGGAAAAAGGTAACCTGTTTCTTTTTGGCTATAAAACCTTGAGCGGTTTCGCCTATGTCTCCGCTCTTTTTCAAGTCCTCTTCGATTTCGCTTTCTCGTCTTCCAGTAGCGCGCGCTAGGGCTTTTATGGCGAGTTTTTCAGCCACGCCTATTTCTGAGCCGACGAAATCTGGGTATATTTTGCCTTGGGTTAGGTACACGACTTTGGCGATGACGTCTTTAGGCGTGTTTTTCAGGAGGTCAACGAGCAGATCGGTCATTTCAAGCCGTTTCGTAGTGGCTTCAATTTTCTCGTATGCATCAGCGATTACGGCGTAATTCAACAGGCAAGCCTCATAGGCATATAGAGTTGAGGATGCGTATTAAAATTTCATCTTTAGGCTTGCGGTTTTCTGCAAGAATCAGCCTTTACGCTTTAAGTTGCATACTTGAATTTGTGGTTTACAGTCCATCCACTAAGTGCGCTGTTCCGTCTGGACAGTAGACTTTGTCGCCTTTCTCGACTACGCAATAGCGTTGGTTGCATGATCTCATTTGGGAGCAACCATCGCAGTCTCTTGATAGCAGTTTCAGTCGCCTCCTTTTATTATTCCATGGGCAAGAAGGCACTTTGCTTGTGTCCTCAAACCTCAAGATTTCATACACAATTCCAAATGGTGCTTTTAAACTTTTCTTTGTGAAGGCGTGCGACAACAGTTGTTGCGCACTTATCTAGCGCTGTGTAAGTAGCTTACAGCCGTATAATTTCTGTTTCTGGGTTAAAATTTTGGGGCAATCCATGAAAAACCCTATATCGCAGAGCGCCAGTTATCACGTTTATGCTATATGCGATTGATTTGCTGCATGACTCCGAAGTCGCGGTCAGTTTGGAAGAGCTGAAAAGTTTCAAATTAAAAAACTATTGGTTAGAACTTCGGGAACCATCAGACAGCGAATTAGAGGCTGTAGCAGAAAAAACGGGTATTCCCCAAGCCTGTTTTAGGACACCTGAAATTGCTGAAAACGTCAGTTTTAGGTCAGATTCCACTTATGGAGTAATCAATTTTGTTGTCGTTTCAGACGTTGTTAAATCCAGAGAAGTTTATCCGATAACAATTGCGTTCACGGGAGATTTCTTGGTGACTATCGAAAAGGCAGAGTACAAGGGAATTATTGACTTGGCAAAAGCAAGAATGGCGAAGGGCAAGATTGACACGCCCGCGCTTATGGTGCATAATATTTTGGATGAAATAGTTTCGAATAATTTTGTGCACTTGGAGGAAATTGAAGCCCGCACGACCAATTTGGAGGAAGAGATTCTAGAGAAAGCAGATGGCTCCGCAGTTAAGGCATTGTTCGCGTTGAAGTCAAGGATGATAAGTTTTAACAAGATTCTGTGGTATGAGCGAGGCGTCGTTTTCAATCTGCGCAATAATCAAAGTTTCATGCCGGCGAAAGTGCGGAGTCTTTTTGATTCTACGCATGAGTGTTTGACGCGGCAGGTGGACATAGTTGAAACGTATAGGGAAATGATAACTGACGCGAGCAATCTGTATCTTTCAAAAGTCTCCAACCTGATTAATACGTCGATAAAAGCTTTGACAGTGGTCATATTTTATCTTACCATTATCACTACGATAACTTCTTTCCCGAACACTTTTGCTACAATCTTTGGTATATCGCAATTCGGGAATACACATAACATAATTGTCTTCAGCGTGTTGATACTTTCCACTATTCTGCCACTTCTCTGGTTGTGGAAGAAGAAGTGGCTTAAACCAGATAGCTCCGCATTCACATGATAAAACCCCTGCATGTTGCAGGCTTGACTAGCGTCGTGCGGGCAGCCTACCTTCGGATTAACTTTTTTTTTAACCAACCAACTCGCACATCTACTCTCATCGAGACTGCCCTATGCTCGCATGCGTGCGGGCGCTCACTCAGTCCCTTGCTAAACGCGCACGCTAATCAAAAGAAGTTTTTATCAAAAACGTCGGTAATGATTTACACCTTGGGCAAAATTAATCCTTTAAGTCACTTCTACAGCAAATTATAAATACTCCCTATTTCAAACTCGATAACGCGATATAATTGGAGGAGAAATTATGAAGAAAGTAGCTTTGTTAAGTGTGCTTTCAGTGTTATTGTTATCTGCAATGCTGTTTCCGTCGATATGTCAAGCTGGACCTACGGACGTTGTTGTTCAGGTAGGTGACTGGTTCAAATACGAAGCTAGAGTCACACAATGGATAAGCGAAGATCCATTTCTTCCAGAGGGTTATATTGGTCCCTTAAGCTTGGCAGACAATGAGACAACTTCGATAGTGTACACTGTTACGGCCATAACGCCTGACACTACTATTCCCGCTACCAACGTAACCTTCACAGTCACATATAACTGGAAAAACGGAAGTGTAACAACCTCGACCTTGGTAGAATCCGTATCCACCGCGAACCAGAACATATTTATGATAGGCGCTAACATGGCAGCAGGTCAAAAGGTAAGCGATACATTTGACTTTTTGGGTATGGGCTTTTTCCAGTATCCACAGCGGGACATAACTGACACAATTGATTTCGTAAATCCTATTGCAACAAGAGCAACAAATAGATGTAATTATACTATTGATATCATGGGTTCCATTTATGACTACTCAATGTGGTGGGACAAAGCAACTGGAATACGTGTTTATTACCAAAACCACGGAAACGTTGGTGCAATGTTTACAGCCGCATACGAATACACTGTTGTATGGAAGCTAGTAGATTCAAATATTGACGGCTTGTTGTATGTTCCTGAAATGTTCACAGCCATAGTTATGCTGATGATACTTGGCGCAAGCACCGCGCCCATAGTTTTCTACAGGCGAAAAAAACTACCCATCTGAAACTGTTCCCTTCTTTCCCTTTCTTTTTTATCTAATTTTAATCCAACGTAGAAACTACAGCGTGCTCTGCTCGTTGCGTTAACTTGTAGTCTTATAACCAATCAGGGTTAGAAGCTTTCGTAGCGCATTATTTGGTTAAGGGGTCTTCGGTTCCTTTGCAGAGGCGCTTCATCTGCGTAACCTACTGGGATTATGGCTACTGGGCGCATTTCTTCAGGCGCGTTAACGGCTTTTTTGGCTTGGTCTTCGTTGAATGCGCCTATCCAGCATGTGCCTAGCCCCAGTGAGTAAGCGGTTAAATGGATGTTCTGTGTGGCTGCTGCCGTGTCTTGTATGCAGTACAGCGTTTTGCCCCTGGAGCCGTAGCCCATTTCGGCGCGTTTTTCGTTTGCACAGACCACAATCACCACGGGTGCTTCTTCAATGAATGCTTGATCTGCGGCGTGGGCAAGTTTCTTTTTGACGTCGGGGTTTCTGGCGACTACGAATCTCCATGGTTGAATGTTCCCAGCGGATGGTGCGTAGCTTGCTGCTTCAATAAGCTTCTCAACGACTTTTTCGGGCACATCCTGTGGTTTGTAGGCTCTTATGCTTCTGCGTCCTTTGATGGTTTCATTGAGCTCCATACAACTTCACTCCATGCAATACGTAAAGTAGTTTTCTGCGAATAAAAAACTTGTTTCCTTTCAGGGAAGCGTAAAAGTCTTAAGCCCTATATGCGCTTCTATTCCTCTTGGATGATGAGCTTTAGAGTCACTGAGCAAACGCTGTGATAATGACTCGACGGGCGAACTGACACCTACTGATACGGAACACTTATCAGTAAAGCCGTGGTGAAAGCACAGTAAACCGCGCCTTAACAGCGCGAAGTGCATATGAGGTGAATACTGAATATGGTTGAAATGAAAATTAACGCTTCAGAAATCAAAAACGAAGGAAAAGACACAATAAAGAAACTAGCCGACTTCCTAAAAGAGAAAACCAACATGGAAGTCACTACAGAAGCCGAAACAGTAACAGTCAAAGGCGAAGGCGAAGCCGTCTCCAAAAAATACCTACGCGTACTCATGAAGAAATTCCTCCACAAACAAGAACTAAAAGAATACTACCGCGTCATAGCTGACGAAGAAAACACGCTGAAAGTGAAAGAACGAAAACTCTACGAAGAAGAAGAATAAACCCCACCTTCTTTTCCACACCCTAAAATTTCATTAACGCAGCAACTCAGCACTTCACCCTTTATATATGAACTATATAAATGGGGGGTATAAACTGAAAATCGCGCGTTATCGCCACAAAAACAAAGAGCACTACGGCATCCTAAACAAGCAAAGCGTAGTGTGCTTGCCAGCCTTGGCAAAACACTTCAAAGAAATACTGCCCCCAACTATCGAAGAGTTTGTAACTTCAGGCGAAAAAGCATTGCGAACAGCCGAAGCACTGCTCCGTAAAGCCGAAGGCAACAACATTGAAAACGTTTCATCGCCACTAAACGAAGCAGTTTTGCTTGCGCCAATAACTTCTCCGCCAAAAATCATCTGCTTAGGCTTAAACTACGTTGACCACGCTGCCGAAGCACACGGAACAGTTCCAGACGAACCCGTAATCTTCATAAAACCCCACACCACAATAATCGGACCAAACCAGAACATCGTTAAGCCGCGTTTTGTGCATGAGCTGGATTATGAAGGCGAATTAGCCATAGTAATGGGCAAAAAAGCCAAAAACACACCCATATCAGAAGTCGCAAAACACATTTTCGGCTACACCATACTCAACGACATCTCAGCACGAGACTACCAATTCAAAGACGGACAATGGACACGCGGCAAAAGCTTTGATACCTTCGCACCCACAGGACCATCAATAACCACCGCAAACCAGCTTAAAGACACGGGCAACTTGGCTGTGCGCACATGGGTTAACGGCGAACTCCGCCAAAACTCAACCACCCACAACATGGCATTCAACGTCAACCAAATCGTGCATCACCTAAGCCGCGTAATGACGCTGGAACCCTGCGATCTAATTGCCACAGGCACTCCAGCAGGCGTTGGATTCGCCATGAAACCTCCCAAGTATCTGCAAAACGGTGATGTGGTGCGCATCGAAATCGAAGGAATCGGCACCTTAGAAAACACAGTTAAAGAACAATAGTGCCGAAATTGTTTTTCTTCTACACGAATAAGGCACAATAGCAATAGAGCATAAGTACACAACTCCACATAATAATACCGAGATTCACGAGAATAACCCAAAGGGAGATTGCATATTGCCCTTTACGCCATTTCATCTCGGTCCAGCTTTAAGTTTAGGGCTTCCATTTAGAAAGTACATTCATGCACCGACTTTCATCGTGGCTAACGTTGCAGTTGACATTGAACCACTTTTAATGTTGCTCCTACGGCTGAATTACCCACTGCACGGCTACTTGCACACGTTCATCTCGGCTTTCTTCTTCGGACTCGCAATAGGTTTCACAATGTTCTATTTAGAGAAGTTCTTGCATCCACTTTACAAAACGCTTCTACTTGTGCCAAACGGCACATTAAAAATGGAGTCTTTCATGGTTGCAGGCGCATTCGGCGCTATGCTTCATGTTCTTTTTGATTCGCCATTGTACGCGGAGATGCAACCGTTCTTTCCGATAACCACGAACCCCTTGTATAACTCTGTCTCATCGGCTGATGTTTACAGCGGTTGTGTTTGGCTGGGAATCTTTGGTTTAATCTTCTATGCAATCTTGGTGCTGTCACATGTATACAAAAAACCTAAAAAAGGAACATTCCAAGAACCAATCAACAAATCCAACGTAGATTAATACGCATTCCGCAATGGCAACACGAACTAAACCAACATCGCCCAGAAACATGACAGAGAAGGAAACAGCTCACTGATTCTTACTTCTCTATGGCTATCTTGCTTACTCCCGCTTCCTTCTCCAGAATCACCACATGATCAGCTTTCTCCGCAAACGCTTCACTATGCGTAACCGCAATAATCTGCTCAATAGCCTTAAACCGCGAAATAGCCTCAGCCAAACGCTCTATCGAACCGTCCTCGCTGCCCAAGCTTTCAGTAGGCTCATCCAGCAAAAGCATGCTCAAACCGTGACCAGTCCTCGACTGCATAATCAACTGGCCTAAGCCTAAGCGATACGCAAAAGCAAGCAACGTGCGCTCGCCACCCGAAAGATTCGAAACTTCCCTATCTGTGCCGCTTTCGCTTTTAATGTAAGGCGTGTACGTCTCATCAACAACCACGTTCAGCAATGGCGCTTCACCCACTAAGCCGTCAAGAACTTGCTGCACAAAATTCCGCAGCACCTTCACAAACTCACCGCGCAACTTAGGCTGAATACCCCTGTATGCATCGCGGATAGCGCCAATAACTTCTATGGCTTTAGCGATTTTCTCCACACGCTCAAGCTTCTGCTGAGCACTGTCAATGCGTTCTTTCGCGTCATCCAACCGTTTAAGCAGGTCTTTCTTACAGTTTTCCTTAGTCCGCAAATCCGACCCAAAAAGATAATACTGCTTAAAAGCGTATTCCCTCTGCTCCCGCGCAGCTTCAACATCAGCCAAATCAAACCTGCCAATCTCAAACTGAACCGCATCAAGCTGCATCCGCAAATCAGACTCAAACCGCTGATTCCCCTCAAACTCAGCCATTAGCTCGCCGAGATTCTTCCCTTCCTCGCTCACACGCACCTTCAAATCCTCAGCTCTCGCCACAAGCATCTGCAAATTCGAAACCGCCTCAGCAGCCACAGCTTTCGTCCGTTGCAACCCCTCAAGTTCACCCTGCAACTGCACTATCGCCTTCTGCCTTTCCACGTTCTCCCCCTGAATCCGCTGCATCAACCCATCCTTATACTCACCATTCAAAGGCTGCAGGCAAAGCGGACAACGACTCTCCAAAGACAACGAAGCACTACGCTTCTGGTCAGCCTGCACGTTCCGCGACATAGCTTCCTGCTCCGCTTTTAAACTGGAAATGCGATCATCCAAAGCCGCTACACGCTGCCGCAACGCATCAACAGGCAAATTCCCGGGAATCCCAACTTGCTCAAGCCTGCTCTTATAATCGTTCATTTGCGAGTCTATCGAATTCTGGCGCTGCTTTAGATTGCCCACAATGGACTTTTTGCCCTCAACCCGCTGAGTCAACGAAGCAGAAACAGCCTGCGCATTCACAATGTTCGCTTGCACCTGAGCCTCTTTCCTCTTAAGCTCTTCAATGCCAAGCCTTTTTTCCTCCAGCCGCTTGAGCTGCGCATCCGCATCCTCCAACGTTCTTTTCGCCCCAGCCAACTTGCCTACGGCACTTTGTAATTCCACTTCTAGAAGAGCAAATTCGCCAGTAAGCTGATTATACTCAGTGCTTAGCTTCTCTAACCCAGTGACGTCAGGGTCTTTCTCGTAAGCTCTCCTTTCGCCCTCGTATTCCCGCTGGTACCCAGCGATGCTGCTCCATGCAGTTTCGTAATCCGATAAGCCGAACAGTTCGTCTAAGCGCTTTTGCCTTTCTCTCGGTGCAGCATCCAAAAGCTCCTTAAGATGCTCCTGCCGCACCCACACTATCTCGCGGAAAAGCTCCTTATCCAAACCCGTAACAGCCTTAAACTGCTCGGCAATAGCGTCACCTTTCATGCTTGCCAGAAGCGTCTCGTCCTCAAACAGTTTAAGCTCCTCAAAATCTTGACTTATGCCCTTCCCGCGCCTTTTCAATCCGCGAGTTAACGTGTAAGTTTTCCCGTTCTGAGTAAACTGCACAGTAACTTTCCCAGCATCAGCGCCTTCACGCAGCAGATACTCGAAGCTCCTGCCAAGCGGATCACCGAACAAAGCAAAATCCACAGCGTACAAGATACTGGATTTTCCGCAGCCTAAACCGCCGACAAGACAGTTGAATCCGCGTGTGAAAGGCACAGTGGACTTCACGTGCGAACGAATGTTCTCCAGCTGCACGATTTCGATTTTCACTTCAGCAGCTCCTCCAGCGTCTGCTTTACCTTCTCTTCCTCTTTCTTAGTCAACGGCTCGATTAGGCTGATGGCGGAACGCGCAATCTTATCGGCTTCTTCACGGCTGTATCTTTCAGTGAAAATCTGCATGAAATACTCATACGCCTTCGTCTTCAAATCCTTAAACTCGCTTTCGAAAATGGAACGCACAATTTCCTCTGAAACCGCGCTTTCCCGCAACAGCACAACCGGATGCACAAGCAACGCTTTCTCAGCAGCACCTCTAACTTGAGCCACATCCACCTCTGCACGGCTGGCTTCCGCAAGCAACACACCTCTCAACACAGGAATAATCACTGCACCCTCTTCATCCGCATCCTTAACCATTTGAACCGCACGCTCAGTGATTTTAGCCGCGTTCACACCTGAAAAATCCTGCTCAAGAACCACAAACTTCCGCGGAGACTTAAGCTCTATGACTTCTGCTGAAACCTTGCCTTTCTCATCCACCTTAACATAAAAGAATCCCTTCTTATACGCAGCTTCATCGTAACCAACAGTTTCCGTGCAGCCGCTGTACGCCAGCAGTCCCTTTTTGAACTTGCCCAGATAACGTTCATGCACGTGTCCCGCAGCGTAATAGTCGAAACCTTCAGGAATAAGCTCTGGCGAAGCTTCCGCTTCAATGTAGGGCGGCTTAACGCTTGGCAAGTCTATAGCCATGTGAAACACGAACACGTTAGTTACCGCAGCGTCTGGCTTTGGCGTGTTCTGCGCCATGAACGCGGGAAGTGCTTCTTCAGTTTTGTTTCTGCTTCTGAAGTTAGGTACGCCGTAAACGTAGCAGCAGCCTGTTTTCTGCCAGCATGCGCCTTCGTGTCTTGGCAGGTAGTAGATTAATCCTGCGCTGTCCAGCGGGTTCAAAATCGTGCCCGTAATCGTGTTTGGTGCGGAGTCGTGCGAGCCGTCAACGGTTAAAACTGGGATTCCAGCGTCTTTTAATCGTTTGAAGCTTCTTATGGTGTTTTCCAGTGTGGTGTTCGATGGGCGTGCGTGGTGGAAAAGGTCGCCTGCGATTATCATGAAGTCTGGTTTTAACTCGATGGTTTTATCCACTAATTCAGCGAACGCATTGTCGAAGTCTTGCCTTCTGGCTTCTAAGCCGTATTGTGCGTAGCCTAAGTGCAGGTCTGAAGCGTGGACAAAACTGAAAGCTTTCACGCTGCTGTTTTCTCTCCCAGTGTCATTTAAGTGCCAGTGTCTGATTTAGATTTTGGGTCTAACGGGCTTTAAGCGTTTAGTTCATTTTTTGCAGGAGCAAGCAACCAAAACCAACACTTGAGATATACTGTCATATCTTGAGAAAATTTGCGATTTTGTATGTATCTTATTTCTCAGACCGCCCTTTTTCACTCATAATTTCTCATTCTATTACAAAACGCGTGCACATGGAAAGTTTTATCTTTCAGACGGCAATACTTCAACGCATGCCCCATTCAAGGGAAAAAGTAGCAGGAGTGATCTTTTTTATCGCAGTTACCCAATTCATCTTAGGTTTAACTATTTCAGAGGCATTGCATCCTGGCTACAGTGTGCATGACAATTACATAAGCGATCTGGGAATCGGACCATCAGCCATAATTTTCAACGCATCTGCCTTTCTTCTAGGACTATTATCGCTCGTTGCAACATACTTTCTAAGATACGTCTCTAACTTTAAGACCGTAAACAGGCTGCTCTTTTTAATGGCTATAGGCGCAATGGGTGTCGGCGTCTTCACGAAGAACTTTACCCTTGCACATGGGGCGGTGTCTTCGATGGCTTTCTTCTTCGGCGGATTGTCAGCCATAGC
>Ga0214474_1000474_pt1 | contig 20011 bp, 12 predicted proteins | sample RVTome_2_FD_187335 | JGI IMG/M metagenome (GOLD analysis project Ga0214474, IMG submission 187335) | Soil microbial communities from uranium-contaminated site in the Upper Colorado River Basin, Wyoming, United States - RVT95D214 HiSeq ...
TTATTATTACTCATCTCTTCTTTTCCAAAAAATATATAAAAACATCCTCCATAGGAGGCAGGATATTTCTGATATAACGGTATTTGATATTGTGGGTATCCAGCAATGTTTTGATCTCGTTGTTGTTTAATCCCTTCTTCCATACGTGATAGCGTCTCCCAAAAGGTGTTATTGCTATCTGAGCTGAAGAGAATATTTTCGTATCCAGCAGAGTTTCAGGATAAATCTCATAGACCTCACCGGAATTACTAACAAAATCTTTTCTGAGATTTTCAGGGTTATCAATCGCTATGACCCTGCCCTCATTCATAATAGCAATCCTGTCACAGTAGTCAGCCTCTACCATGTTATGGGTGGTAACAATTACTGTAATGCCCATCTTATCTGAAAGCATACGAATTAACTGCCAGAAAGACCTTCTGGCAACAGGATCAACCCCTGAAGTAGGTTCATCAAGAATAAGAACCGAAGGGAGATGCAGTGTTGAACAGCCGAGGGCAAGCCTTTGTTTTATTCCAAGGGGAAGCCTGTTTACAATGGCATTTTCCATACCTGCAATGTCGGACACCTCTATAACCCACTTCATCCTCTCTTTGAAAGCTGTTCTATCGATATTATAAAGACTGCCGTAAAGCTCTATGTTTTCCCTTACAGTAAGGTCTCCGTAAAGGGAGAAAACCTGAGACATGTAGCCAATTATTTTTTTGAGTTCAGCACTGCCTGACTGCATGCCTAAAACATTTATTGACCCCTCATCAGGGTTAAGAAGGGCAAGGATACATTTCAGCAGTGTTGTTTTTCCTGCTCCGTTAGGCCCCAGGAACCCGAATATTTCACCCCGCTTTATAGTAAGACTGATATTATCTAAAGCTTTAAATGAACCGAAATATTTGCTTACTCCAGAGATAGTAATAGCTGATGAATCGTCTTTAGATAAATTTACGTTAAAGGGGATATCATAGACAGGCAGTTCTTTACCTTCAAGAAGCATCTCAAAAAATGCCTTTTCAAGATCTTTTTCTTCTGTCATCAGTTGCTCAGGGTCACCGGTATATATAATTTCCCCTTCATGCAGAAATCTGACAGAATGGCATCTTTCTGCCTCATCCATATAGGAGGTTGCCAATACGAGAGTGGTGCCGGTTTCTGTTATAAAACTATTTAAAAGTTCCCATAACTGCCTTCTCGAAAGGGGGTCAACACCCGTTGATGGTTCGTCAAGCAAAAGTATATCGGGATTTGAGATGACCGAACAACAGATTCCAAGTTTTTGTTTCATGCCACCTGAAAGATGTTTAGCCAGCCTGTCTTTAAAAGGAGACAGTCCCGTCGCCTCAAGGAGCTTATCTTTTAACTTATCTCTTTCAGCATCTGAAACATTTTTTATAGCAGCAAAGAAATTTATATTTTCGTCAATTGAAAGGTCCATATAAAGGTTCAGTCCGAGACCCTGCGGCATGAAACTAAGGTGTTTTTTAGCAGCTTCCGGACTCTTGAGCAGGTCTTTATTCATAAGCGTTGCCGTACCTTCATAAGTCAGAACGCCTGAACATATCTTGAGAAGGGTGCTTTTCCCTGAACCGTCAGGACCGATAATGCCTGTAATCTCGGAGGGTATTACATCAAGGTTAATTTCCCTTAATGCATGATTCTTTTTGTATTTTTTTGATACGTTTCTGAATGATATTACAGGGGATCTCATCTGGCTCATAGAAAATTTTTCTTAATTATGAGACAGATATGCTGAAAAAGGCTTGCCCTGAGACACCGCAGAGTCTTATGCATGGCCTGCCAGCCTTCAGCCAAAAAACACTTGCGGCTAAGAGTGCAGTCATGTGAATTCAAATAGAATCTTGTCGAATTGCAAGGGTTTTTCAGCGTATCTGTCTCAATGTCCGACATCAAATCTTACATCCACAGGCATTCCTTTTTTAAGGATCTTTTGATAAGTCTTTCCTCCACCAGTAGATTTATCACTGTTCGAAAAGCAGATCTTGGCTGCAAAAACCTGTTTTACTCTTTCCTCATAGGACTGGACCTCTTTCGGTGTAAACTCTGCCTTATCCGAGATATAGCAGACATAACCGGTGAACGGATTGTCAGGATATGCATCAGTAACAATTTCGGCCTTCATATTCATCTGAACCTTGCCGATATATTTTTCCGGCAAATAGGTCTTTACATGTATGTCATCAGGATTAATCATAACCCCTATTACCCCACCCTGCAGAAGTACTTCACCTGGCTCAGCAACCTTTCTGAGAATTATCCCGTATGAAGGTGAAGTAATTACTGTATAGCCGATATTTATGTCTATCTGATTGAGGGTTTCCCTTGACTGGCTGAGTGATTTCCTTAACGCAAAGAGTTCTTTTTCCTTTGCCTGTACCAACCTTTTTGAATCTTCTGCCTTCAGCAGAGACACCTTTGCTCTTTCAACTTCTTTCAAGACAACATTTACTTCCTCCCGGGAAAGTTCATTAGCAAGTCTCACATTGTCATGTCTCTCCTTAGACACAGCTTCCTTTTCTAAAAGATTCGAATATCTATTAAATTCCTTTTCAGCGTTCTCTTTTCTGGCCTCTGCCTGTTTTAGTCTTGCATCCGCAACAGAAAGTGCCTTCTGTGCCTCATCTATAGTATGCTGAACGCTGTTTGTTGTGTATTCGAGATCAAATTCAGCAGCGTTGATCTTCTCACTTAGTTCATCAATCCTGTATAGAGTCTGCCTTCGCTTAGACTTCATATCATCATCCTCAATCAACGCAATAGTATCACCTTTGTTTACCTTAACACCGTCCTCTATCAGAACACTTTTCAGTTTCCCCATAACCCTGGTACCTAATTCTATCTCGTCCGCCTCGACTCTGCCACTAACCGTCAGATAATTATTTTTAGATTTGATATACGGGAGTATTTTATAAACGACAATTAATATAAGAAGGACAACAATTATAATCAGGAATATATTTTTTTTCCGCATTTGAAAATTATATCTTAAGGCTTACTTTAAGTAAATAATATAAAATGAACAACCCTGCGGCAGAGACCGCAGGGTATCAAAAATCTCCCCTCCCTTGACGGGAGGGGATTAAGGGGCTGAAAGTTTTTATCGGAAGGGCGTACCCTGAGTTTAAAAGCAAGTTTCCTGAGATAATGCAGAAAATCTTCAAAAAGAATTGACTACAAATCTATCAATAAATCTTGAAAAGCCGGAGATTATCTGTCATTGCGAGGTCGCATCGACCGCGGCAATCTCATTGGAAAACGCGAGATTGCTTCGTTTCACTCGCAATGACATCTCTTGTCGCTGGATTTGAGTGAGGTGTTTGCTCCGACAGCTTAACTGTCATCATTTTTGTACTGTAACCTCTTGACTGTAAGTATTGGTACCATCAGTATTGATCTGCTTCAGCCGATAGACATATTTTTCCCCAGTTCTCGCTTTTTTATCAATAAAGCTATAATTTTTAGTGGTTGAAGATGTTCCTGCTCCCGCAACAGAGCCGATTCTTGACCAATGAGTAGAAGTTGAATAGCGGCGCTCGATATTAAAGCCCTTATTGTTATATTCAGAAATCGTTTGCCAGGATAAGAGCACTCCAGAAGATACCGGTTTCCCCGCAAAGTTGACGATGACGGTGACTGAAGGAGCCGTGGTAAAACTTCCAACACTCGACCACTCACTTGTGCCAGAAGCATTCGTTGCACTAACGCGCCAGTAATAGGTAGTGTTTGCTGAAAGGCCGCTCAGCGAATATGAAGCGCTCGTGATGCCGCTCTGATTAAGAATGAAAGTTGAAAAAGTCGGACTCGTTGAGACCTGCAATGTATATGACTCTGCTCCGGTAGAAGCATTCCACCTTAATGTAGTATTCGCAGGGATTCCCGCAGCACCATTGGAAGGATAGTTAAGAACCGGCGGTTGAGGAACAGAATTAGGAGAGCCCCAAGCCTCACTTTTGACGGCCTGAAGGAGGTTATCGGGAACCGGCGCTCCTGGCCTCCAGCCCCCGCCAAGTTCGAAGATGATGAGACCCCCCATTCCCTTGTTTCTGACATATTTTATCTTTTCATAACACGTTGTTTCGTCATCATATGAAATGAACTTATCATTTGAAGACCCAATATTATCAATACTCAAATAAGATGCGAGTGCCGCACTGTCCCATCTATAATTCTGGGGTTGATAGTAGGTATCCATGATCTCATAATACGAAAGCATTTCCATGGATGGTGCACTAATCCAACTCTGTCCCGTAGCTGTCACTCCGCCTGTAGGTGTTCCGCTGCCTCCGCTCCAGACAGCACCATAAAAGTGAATCCCTATTCCAAGTTTTTCAGGGGGTACACCTGCCGACAGGAAATCATTGACCAATCCGTCTGCAGAAGGAACTGGTTCACCTGTGCTGGGGAACCAGTAACCGCCATCATAAATCGGAGCATTGTGCCATGTTATCCATCCTGGCCACGGTCCTGAGAGGACATACGTCATGACATTCATTTGATCGAATTTTTCCTTAAGAAGAGAAAAAAGATCTGGTTGCCAGAGGACTGCTGTGGTAAGAAGGGGTCGAGGACTTATGAGATCAAGTTCACTTCTTAATTGCGTGATAAAGGTTATTATTTGATTAGCTGACGAGGACGACACTGGTTCCCAGTCAATATCGAGTCCATCATATCCTCGGGTATTCATAAAGGAAACAAGATTCGCAATAAACCTTGCCCTATTTCTGTCATTGGTTGCACCAAGAAACTCTGATTCAGTCATCCAGCCGCCCACGGATATAAGGACTTTCTTCCCTGCAGCATGTGCGGCCTGTATGAGTTCCTCGGAATTCTCCGGTGATATACAATTCTCCCAGGAATTCAGAGAGCCGTCAGAATTCGGAACGATTGCAAAATGGATAATATGTGTTACGGCACTATAATCGATCTGGTTCGCGCTTAAATGGCCTGGGGACCCGCAACTTTGCATCCAACCAGCATAGTACGCACTCACCCACATAGTATTCTGAGCGTGAACCTGACTGCAACTCAATATTTGGAAGAAAAATAGTAAAAAAAGGAGAATAATTCGCGGAATATATTCTCCATTTCCCTTCTTTTTCATTTCATCCCTCCTCTTCGTTTGCTTGAGATGTTTCACCTTTTCTATCCCTAATAATATGAGACAGAAATAATAAATGCTGTGACTGATATCACAAAATTCTCAATCTTTTATAGCAGAACAGTAAATTTTCCATAAATATATTTTTTTTCCTTTTCTCTAAGAAAAATAGGAGGCAAAATTAATGATATTTTTGGGAGAGATACTTAGGAGACGCAAGGGCACTTCTGAAGTGACCAACAGCCTTCCTTCTTTGAAAAAGAGAACTGTTTGCCGATTATTTCAAGCTGATTTTTTAAAAATTCTCTGTGTCTAAAAACGGAACTTAAGGCCGAATAGAAAGACATTATTCTGATAAATCGGTGTTTCCTGATGAATATACTGTCCGTTGAGCATTATTCTCGATAAAAGACGGTAATCGAGTTCAATTCTCCCTCCCCAGACAAACCGCCAGCCTGTATCTTCCTCTTTAGCATACCCAGCATCCCCGCTAATAGAATAATGCAGATTATGAACCTCACCCCGAGTAGTAAAATACAGTTCATGCTGTTGGAGATCTACAGGGGCCCAGTAAATTTCAGACGGATTGCTATCACTATTTGCAATTCTAAATTTATATCCGAGTCCGTAGAACGGCCATTCTTTTAAACGTCTTTGAAAGACGCCATCCACCATTATCGTATCATTATCGTCAGTCCGATGCATATATGTCACATTGGCAAATAAATCCCAAAAATCTAGGATTCTTGAATAAGTTCTGAGTGTAAATCGATCTGCGAGTATCTCCTCGCGAACAGCCTCAACCGTATCTATTGTTTCACGTGCCGCCTGCAAATCTATAAAACCGCCCCATGATGCATTGGGAAGATGAAGATTGATTGATCCGCCGAAATAATTTTCGATATCGTCTAAACCCATATGCCACAACCGTGCATTCAGCCACTTTTCCTCAGAGAAGTACCACAACAGTCCTCCGCCAATGCGTACTCCTTTCTCTTCCCCCTTTTCTTCCCGACTCCACTCTATATCATCAGCGAAAACCTCAAAGGAGAGGCGGTCACTCACATGCAAGTGTGCATTGCCTCCCCAAGCAAAATATTCACGCTTATCACTGTCTCGCAACGTTTCAACATCAAGATTTAAAAAAGGACGTTTCCGTTCTTCTGCCCTCTCGAGTGCTTTATTAACCCGCTCAGATTTCAAATCAAGTTTCTGTGTTTTCCTGAGCTTCTCCAAGGCAGTCGGCAGATCTCCCTCGATATATGCATTATTCCCCCAATGAAAGTTTACATCTCTTGGATTTGCCTGCAGTTCCTCAGCACGGTGAAACCATTTATTGGCCCGCTCATGTTGACTTTGTAAATACAAGACCTTCGCCAATTCAAGCCGCGCCATTACCAAGGGGTTTTTTCTGACTACATGGTTCATGAGGTCATCACTGCTCCATTGTGCCGGTACTACACGTGCAGGCAAATAGAGCGGTGCACGGTAATCAAACGTTACAAAACCGTTGTCATCTGCTGCGATAGCAAAATCAAAATATTTTTCGAGCGTGTCATGAAATATCTTGATCGTCTCAGAATCGGTATCAAGGGATAGCTGTCCATAGTCACCCTTCGGGTATACAAAAATACGAGGCCGCACAGATCCAAGAGAACGGGAAGCATCGCTGAGCAGGGTATCAAGTCGTGCAGTCATCAACGCGGGACTTTCAACCTCATTATTTCTGTATATCCTGTGGGTAAGTGGATTCCCCAGCGTACCTTTCTCATTGATCGGCACTGACTGGGAACTTACGGGGCCGCTTGAGGCAATAAGCCAGCGACCGCTTGATTCAAGCTCTTTAAGCTTTGCGGGGCTCGGGTTGTTGGGCATCTGATCGGAAAGAGCACCTGTGTTTGTCGTAAGTATAAGACGCCCACCCATCCGTTGCAGGGCGGCATCTATCTCCTCAAGTGCATCAACGTCTGCTCTATCAATTATAATAATTGCTCTTGGTTGATCAGTGGCTAAGTCTAGTTCACCGGGAGTAATGAAAGTATATCCTTCGGCAAAAAGACGTTCTAGGTGCTTGATTACTTGAGCCGAGGAAGTTTTGCCTCGATAGGAACAATGGCTGACATTGCCATAAACAAGCAAAGGTATTGCTTGTTTTATGTCTTTTTCTGACTCAGCGCGGAGAAAATCCAGAGCCGGCCGAAAGTCACCATCTTCAGCATAAGAATTTGCAGACCTTATTTGAGCATGCACATTCCATGGCCTCAGTTCAACGACTTTCTGAGCAAATACCGATACCTCGTCAGGTTTACCCATCCAGGATGAAATTTCTCTCAGATTGAGCAGGCTTGGCAAGAAAGAATTATTGCGTTTTAATAATTCGGCATAATATTCTTTGGCTTCCTGAAACATTCCTTGATCAAGCATTGCTTTGCCGGCAATCATTGTCGCTACTATATTTCCGGGATCATCTCTGAGAACAGACTCGGCGGCCTCGCGAGCGATACAATGTCTTTCAAGCATACTGGCAGATTCAGCCCGAATTCTTAAGAGACCTCGTTTTTCCTGTATTGCCAACCCCTTTTCGGTCAGCGAAATAGCTTCATCAGGATTACCCAGTACAACTTCAATCTCAGCTAATAGCTCGTATGCACGGGGATCGTGACGTATTGTAGCGAGCTGCTGAAGAATAGATTTCGCCTCTTCCACACGGCAAAGGTAAAACATATATCGTGCGGTCTCAATAGCATAGGCTGGCGTTTCCGGGTATGTTAAATACAGGTGCTGCCATAACTCAAGAGATTTTTCTATTTCTCCCAGCTCGCTCATCATCTTTGCGAGGTTACTTCTGTATATATCATTTCCTTTTGCCAATTGATCTTCGAACCATTCTGTCTGGCGTCGCGCCTCGTTGAAATCTTCAAGTGCGATTAATACGTCGAAGTAATCCATTCTCAGTGCAGGCTGATCAGGATTCAGAGAAAGACTTCTGCCATAATGCTCTATAGCAGATTCCGGGTCATTTTCAAGCAGCGCAAGACGCCCCCGTGCTCCTTCCAGAACCACTTCGGAGGTAGCATTCGTTAAAACGGTGTTCAAAATATCAATCGCTTCTTCCTGGCGTCCTGACTGCACAGCAATGTCGACGGCACGCGACCAGGCGTCAGGGAGATTGGGATCACGCTTAAGTACCCTTGTATACAACCTAAATGATGACTCCAATTCATGCGCATTCATTTGTTCTCGGGCAGCCTTATCCAAGATAGATGTAACAAGTGGGGCATACTGAGGATCTTGACCGAGTGATTCTTCAATCTCTAAGAGAGTGGGCAACAAACTCTTTTCAGAACTGCATGATTTGAGCACTCTCAAAAGTGTCTCTATATGCAAGGCTTCGGCTTCATGTATATTCTGTTCTAGAAATGGTGATATGTGTTCATGAACAGGAGCACATATGCCGGCACGTGCTTCCGTATCTGCGAGGTAAAGACCGGTCATCTGAATGTTCTCACCCGCTTCCCATGCTGCTGAGAGTACTACGCGAGAGGCTATGAAACGGTTCATTGTGTAAAGCTCATACCCCAAAGAAAAAAGCGATGCGTGGGGTTGCCATCTGCGGTACAATTCTATCGCTTTTTGATCCTGCCCCTGCTCAGCAAGCCATGCAACAACCTGAATAATGACCTGCTCACGCCCCGAGATATCACTACTGACAGCACGCTCCCATGCAGAAATTGCCTCCTCATATTTTCCATTAGCCCAAAGGCTCCACCCAAGATCACGCCACGCGCCTGTACGTGATGGTTCAAGTGCAACAAGTTTTTGAAGAGGGTATACTGCATCTTGAGATGGGACTCGATACGCCCACTCAGCATAGGTTTCAGCAAGGGTTTTTCGAATCTCAGTGTTTTTTGGATACTTCTTCAGGAACTCTTCGAGCCGATCTGCTGCTTCCCTGAACTTTCCGGTAGATCTTTCCGCATAAACATTTCCCAACGCGACAAGATAGTCTCCCTTGGATACTTTTCTGAGCTGCCGTTCGTAGTCCCGGGCTTCTTTATCTTTCTCTTGAAGAATCAAGAGCGATAATTTGAGAGCGCGGGCTTCATTGCTCGAAGGTTCTGATTTAAGTAACCGGTCGACTGCCTGAGTGGCCGCGCTGAACTGCCCCGCCTCTGTATGGGCTTTCGCTATCCAGAGTAGCCATCCAGTAAGACGGGAATCTACTTTAAGACCGCGGCTCCAAGTATCCGCAGCCTCATTCGGTTTTCCTGCGCGTCTGTATGCCCAACCGAGCTCACGCAAAGCGGGAATCCAATTTGGTTTGAATTCAAGTGACTTTTGGAAAGCATCAACTGCTTTCACGGGCTGATTATTCACCATGTACTGGATGCCAAGCCGCTGCCACGCAAGGGCAAAGAGAGGGTACACCCGGCGATCCGACGTATCAGAGTTCGCTAACGTTTGCTCAGCAGCCTCTCCATCACCCTCTGCTAAACGCATAATACCAGCAGCTGCCTGTCTCGCACCTGGCTGTGGAGCTTTTTTCATCCAGAATTCCGCTACCTTTGTCACCCCTTTGATATCAGATTGCTCAAAAAGCCTTGCCAGGAGATCCGTTATTAATGCATTGTCAAGCTCAGAAGTCGTGACTGTCTGCAGTTTCTCTATAAGATTCGTTATCTCACGCATTTGATCCTTAGCCAGGTAAGAGCGGAGAATCCAGATTTGTGCATCACGATCATCAGGATTCAGCATGAGCACAGTTTGCAGAGAAGATGCAGCATCAGCGTAATTGCCGCGCAACATCAATACCCTTCCCAGTTGTTTCCATGCATCGGCATAGGCAGGATCTATCGCAACAGCTTCACGCGCAAACTTAAGTGCCCCGTCTAGGTCATTAATTGCCACCTGCTCCCGTGATTCATGAATCAGTTTCACGACAGATACTATGCGATCAGAATCGACAGGCGCCTGTTGAGTGTGGATGCTTTCCTGGGAATCCGTTTTGGACATAGTTACACTGGATGAAGCTATTAATTTTTCAGAGACGGAATGTTCACCAGTGCGGATAAACGGATGTATCCCCTGTGATTGTAAATAATTCATGGCGTTCTGAGCTTCTTGAATTTTGCTAAATGGGCCGACAAGAACCTGTATGAGCTTACTCCCATTCTGATTATGAATTTCTCTCGTAAAAACTGAATAGTCATATCGTTCCATGCGTTCATGCATTGCTTCCGCATTTATAAGATCGGAATACGCCCCAACCTGAATCTCAAAGATCTGTTCAGGAGCTGCATGCCCGTAAGGGCACGCTATAAGGAGGAAGAGAATACATAATAATCCTGGAATTTTTTTATACATTACTGAATATCTTTCTCTTTTGCGTTTTTGCACTCTAATAGAGAGCTGATTCCTGAAGGCACCTTACCATCCGTATTGTCGAGATTCGTAATGATGTGGTAGCTGGGAATGACATGCAATAGCCTGTCGAGCGCTTTTTTCACCTCTACCTCGTTACCGCAAATCAGCATCAGATCATCGTTAAGCTTTTCCTTCTCCTCAATAAAACGTAGAGCTTCCTCTACAGTCATGATTCTTAAAAGTTTATAGCCGTGTGTATGGAGTGCATCCGGTAATTCTCTCTCTAACCCATACACTGCAAGGTGTGTTATAAAAGGCTTGACCGTTGGGAATGTAAGGACAGTTACAAGTACTTCGGCAAACCGCTCGGAATCTTCAACTGTTATCTTTTTTTCTGATTTTATAACCGGAATTGTCTGTATACCAGAGGAGGCAGCGATCAAGAAATCAGTTCTTTGCTGCTCACTTAATCCAGGCTGCATATCAACCGAAAACCATATCGGAAGTATTACACTTATCTTTTGCTTGAGAGCTTGAGGAAGCGTGTGATATTGTTCTTCAAAAGCAAATACTTTTGGAATCGGTGCTGCAGAAAAGTCCAGCAATTTTATGTTTGAACCGGGGCAGACTATTCCGATTCTCCCTCGGACAATAGAGGGTGATATCGGAACAGAAGCCGCTTTAAGGTTATCATTATGCCAGATCCATGCGCGATTACCTTTTATTCTCAACCGCAGCGAGTGATTGCCGTTTCCCGTCACAGGGACAGTTTCCCGTATGAGTGTCTGCGAGGTGTTTTTGTGATGTTCGAGAAGAACAATTTTATTCTGTCCAAGCGTAAGGCGCACGTACGAGTCTGTTCCATCTGCACGCACATACAAGGCTGCAGAAGCTTCACTGGCAAGGTTAACCGTCGCTTTGATATCGACGTCAGACCAATAATCGCTGCCACGGAGCCAAATACCTGAGCCCGTGGTAAAGGTAATAGTATTGCCTTCCTTCCGAACGCCTCCCCGTATAAACCATAGGGACAAGTCGTCGATATTTGAAACCGGCTCCTCCCGCGACATGGATTCTTTTAGTATATCAATGAGTTTGGCAGCATCCCACGTACTCTGAACTCGCAGGCGGTTAAGATCATATGGATTGCTGAAAAAACTGTTAAAGGGATTATCTGAAGATGTAAAAGCTATTTTATGATACTCTGCCAGCGCTTTCCGATTTACTTCCTCAGCCAGAGGATCTGCTTCAGGCCCTTTGCCCATGTCGGCAAATGGGTACAGATACGTTGCTACGGGACCCCTGTTTACTTTTTCGAGAATATGTGCGGCATTCGCATAATCCTCTGATACACGTCTCTGAAAGGCAGCACCATCTTCATATTGCTTCCCAAGCCACTTACGCGTTGTAAGAAAATGTCCTTTTCTGCCTGAACTATCAGACTGAATTTCATTTATTGCATCATTTCCCATACTGCATGGATTCCAGTGTGGGTTTTTGTAAATTTTTTCAAGGTCACCCTCTCTCAAATGAAAACTATCAAACATGCCCATTTGTCCGGTTGGTGAACACATAACAGCAGTCATTCCCAGTCTCTGCAGAATCGGTGTTGCATAGAGGAAACTGTCCTTTCTGCCCCCTTCGAACAGGAGGAGAAGTGCCTTATCAGGAAGAGGGGACCGGCCTTCAAGAAAAGCCACAACGTCATCAGGTTTAATGGTCTTGTATCCTGCTTTTTTCAGTGCGTCAAGTTGTTCTCTCAGCAGTTGCCGAGATACATAGATCGTGTCCTCTTTTTTTGTTACACCGGCATATGACAATGTATAAAAACCTTCCCACGAATTCCAGGTTTCAGGGTAATAATCAATTTTTGGAGTCGGCTGAAGAAAGGAGTAGATTATATAAGCAATTATTGCGATAAAAGCGAGGACCTGGATGCCTACAAATACTTTTTTCATGTTACCTCACGACGGGTGCCCCAGGTCGTTCTCCAAAAAGTGAGAATAGCCCATGGCAATTGCCATACGAGAACAAACATATAGAAGAAGCAGAACGGGGTGCCATAGATCCACAGACGCGAACGTTTGACTAACAAGTAAGAGGTGCTCATCAGTGTGCTCATTAAAAAGATACCCAGCATGTAATGTAAGGGCGAGCCGCTTTTCATTAAGGGGACATAGATCATTGCACGAAAAACGATCGCCGGGCCAAGGATGGGAAGTATAAACCCAAGGTAATACGAGATAGACATGAGCGGTTGCTTGCGCCACATAAAAGCAGAAGCCCGCACACTTTCACGAAACCACGAACGCTTCCATCGCATCTGTTGCCTGAAGAACTGTTTGTACTTATCAGGAACTATAGTCGATGTGCGTGCACGGGAGTCGTATTTGATCTTGTATTTCTTCAGTAAATTATTCGTAAGGCTTCGGTCGTCGCCAAACGTTGCAGGTTTACCCATGTATTTTTGTGTTATCCAAGCATCAAGCACCTCCATAAGAAGACCGCGTCGATATGCTGCGAGAGGACCCGATAAGCACGTTACCGAATCAAAGATGCTTTCAGCACCTTTTAAAACCCGGAAACCAATGAAATAGCGTACAGCCTGCATTTTCGTGAGAAGGTTTATCCATGCATTGGCAACATCACAATGACCCGTCACCGCAGCGACTTCTGGATCAGCGAATCCGTCAACAATATTTCTTATAGCATCCTTATCCAACAGGCTGTCAGAATCAACAAATACAACGATATCGCCTGTCGCCATCCGAGAACCTGCTGCTAATGCCTGACGTTTCCCCCTGTTTTCTTCGAAATCGACTATAATCAAATCCGGGTATTTTTCTTTGACCCGTCGCATCGTTTTCAGCGTTCCATCAGCACTACCGTCATTAACCGTAATAATTTGGATTTTCTCCTTCGGATATGCAACTTCCAATGCGTTTACAAGAGTATGTTCAATTGGTTTTTCTTCGTTATATGCAGGAATAATAATTGTTACTGCTGGCAAGACATCCTGTTTTTTGGGAGGCCGGTAAAATGCTGCGAATACAAAGCGGCTCACGAGATAAAAGCCTACCGTGAGACTGTAGAGGAATATCGGGACATCAAACCAGAAGAAATAGATATTTTCTAACTTGATGAGCAAAATAAGTGTTATAGTGATAAAAATTCCTAATACAGCGCCCCATCCCAAGAATTGCCATGTCGAACGTGCAAGACGCCTGCTCAATGTTTCTTCGAAAGCAATATTGGCTTGCTGCTGTTCTGCACTCTGACGAACAACCTTCCCCCGCATGCGAACCTTACCGTGGACAAATTCCTCGGGCATGGTACTTCCCGGTATTTTAAAGTCCAATCTGATACGTGTTTCTTCCGGGGGTATGTCAATATTTTCGAGTGAAAGGCCTCCGTCAGACACATCTCGTGCAACAGCATGATAGACTTTTGCATCCTTGCCTTCACCGATATAAATATTGACAGGAAAATTGCTCAGATACCGCGCAGATATGCGTCTGTCACTGTGATCGGATCGTGCACGTGAGCGAAGCCGCCTTTCATCTTTTTCTTGTGGATATTCTATGTTATCGGCCATTTTTAAATATGTGTCGTTTTTGTTTGAAATAGATTATTACAAATTTATTTATATTTATCAATAGTTTTTTAAATAAACGTATTCTGCATTTCATCTTTTTTCTAAGATATACATGCTCCTTGTAAGAACACAACCGGAAAGATGACACAATTATTTGAAAATGAAGAAATATTACTCTAACCATTTTATACTTTTTAATAATTCGATGTACTGAGTTAAGAAATCTGAAAAGATTCTGGAAGAGCCTTTGAAACTTTTACGATATTGATTTTATGAGAAATTATGAAAGTTCTTTCTTTTTTATGGTGCTACTGACATGGGCAATTTGTTCAGCGCATCATGCACTGTATAGAAGACAACTTTTTTTGACGCATAATCGATCAGTTTCCGAAAGTAAGAAAGTGGTACTCCATAACATGGTCCTACGATAAATGTTGCTCCAGGAGTTGTTAATCTCGACAGATCATTACGGAAGGTTGTGATAGTATTCCCGTTTATACGTTCTATTTTTATTGGTTTTTCATAAATTCGACGACGTGTGTCGGGGACCAAACAGAAATCGTCTTTGCCGAAAACTTCAACTTCGTTTTTTGAAACAAGTTCTCTTCCTGAGACAGAATCAACGATACCCTCATAAAATTCCTCATCTTTCAGGACCTTATGACCATATAGAAAAACAATGCGGTTCTGTTGATGAGCAAAATCAATCCAGCCATCTAATTGTTCCAGTGGAACAAATAAAGAGGTGTCAAAAGGAGTCGCATTGTATGAACCATCACTATTTTTATGGTCTGGGATAGGGTATGCACTGGCGTTACGATAATTTTCGAGTGATTTAAGAACTGCAGCACCCAATTCTGGATTGAACGTGTTGAAAGGAAAAGCAAGAGACTGTACTTTTAGGTCATGTAACTGTAATTCCGAAACCGCTGTTTCGAGTTCGTTTTTAACCCAGTCATCGATTCCATTCTTTTCCACATATTCGACGGCATTGAAGTGGTGATATGTGTGCGTCCCAACTTCCCAGCCATATGTCTTCTGCAATATGAGGAGGTCTGTAAAACTCAGATACCCATTATGGATTCGCTGATTATTTACAAAACATGTCGCTACCCCGCCTACTTTTGCTAATTCTGGCGCTATGGTATCGATCCAGCTCGGACATCCGTCATCGAACGATAGAGCGATCCCTCCTTTTTTTTCTCCCCCCTGTGCAACAGAAAGACAAACGCATATAAAAATACCAATAAGAATACAAATCTTTGAGAACATGTCTATGACCTCTATCTATCTTTTATATTTTGAAAGCAACTTAAAAAGATGCTCGTCGTTTCCTCCAAGCCTCCATATCATCAAATTCCGGAATCCTGCCTGATATGCAGCCACCCACTTTTCGCGGATGCTCGCGGCATCTTCAAACCATATCTCAGCCCCGTTCTCAAGACAGGCATAAGGAACACTGGTAAAAACACCCCTTCCTTTCTTCGGTGCGCTCGCAGCTAATCTCTGGCCGCTTACCCAGTCCAACTGTTTTACCTTGCCGTCAGTTTCCCAACAATAACCTCCTACAGCCAACGCCAGATCTGGAGCCCCTCTTGCGTCGCCACTCCCCCGTTCTTGAAGCTTGCTGATAAAATGTGGTGTTGAACGCGGTCCCGGACTACTACCAAAGCCATGAAGATTATATGCCATCACGGTAACAGCTACCGAACCCGAAGATGGTGAGGGTCCCCTCTCGGGTTCCAGTATTACATTGAGGCCCAACCCATCTTTTTTCAGCCCTTGAGCCAGTTCTGTTACAAAACCGCGGAACTTTTCCTCGTCTGAATCACAAAGCCGCTCATAGTCAAGGTCGAGACCTTCAAATCCGTCTTCCTTAACTCTTTTTACGATATCTTGAATATGTTTTTTATAGAGCATTGGATTATCGAGAACCATTCTTATAATCTCTGTATCTTTTAGAGACACCCTGTCATCTTTGCGTACATCGTTGACAAGCGTTACCCATGGTGAAAAACCGTATTTTTTGGCAAGAGCAAGAAAACGCGTCTTTATATCTTCGAATCCGGGTGCATATCTAAGATTTCCTTCGTCATCCAGCTCGTAGGCGAAAAAAGAAACACGATTAAAAAGAGTTCCATGCTCATCGAGTTCTTTTAAACCGCGCTCAGCATCCCAATAAACAACCCAGGCACCCATTGTATGCGGGGGTCTTATTTCCGGCACCGGAGCACAAGACGGAAAAGAAAATACTACTGAAAATATTCCAAGGAAACATATTGCTATTGCACGCTTTATTCTTAAGAACAGAGCATTCAGAAAAACAGATCTATCCATACAATATTCTTATAAATGGTCTTTTTTTTGTCAATGCTAACTTGATGAATGTTTTCTCTAAATGATATTTCTCCACGAACACGGCTGACATAGGAATAGATGATCGAATAAATTCTGTTTCTACCAGCTTCCTCCACCACCGCCTCCGAAGCCACCTCCTGAGAATCCTCCTCCACCAGATCCTCCTCCGATTCCGCCAATGCCACTTCCCCTCGGTGAAGAAAACATTGCGGAAGAAAGGCTTGAAGTTGCTGAATTTAAGGAACGTGAAAAACTATAGGGGCTGAATGTCCTGAATTCTCCATGTGACACATACCACTCAGGTAGTTCCTGATAAATACCTTCGAATGCCTTCGCCCAATTGTCTACAACATCAAGAGCTATAGCATATGGCAGGAATTTAGAGAAAAGGTCTTTGTCCCCTATCCGTTCCAATTTATCTTTTTCCGCACGGTGCATAAATTCCTGAAAACCCAGGATATCCATATATACAGAAGCACCGGCTCTTGTCTTTGCAGGCATTACTCCCGCAAATGCAAGTGCAGGCACCCCCATTAAAACCCCTGCAATTATGCTTTTCACAGGAGATGTCAGCCATGCAAAAGCAATGATACTGAAAACGGTAAGGGCTATCCCTGCTGTCAGATATACTCGTCTAATTTTTTCAGGACTGACGAGGAAATATTTCTTATTGATAAGCTCTCCGTACAGAGTGCTTTTTAATAAATCCAGATACTTGTAAAAGTCATTTTTCATTTCAGATACCATTTTACCGGGTATCCGGAGTTCCTTTGGAAATATGCTGTTCATAAGAATTCGCTCAAACGGGCTGAGGTTCTCATCAGGCTCTTTAACCTTTGCAAGGTAATAATCGGTGGAGTCCAATATCAAACCTTCTGTCTTTGATTCTTCTATTTTTATATAGCCTTTTACTGCAAGCCCGACAATCGTTGAAGTTATATCGCGAGGATCGAGCTTTTCATCAACCAATGTCCCGATTTCAGCCGGTGTTAAAGGCACATTATTATATTTAGGCGGTTCATACATGACTGTAACAGCCTCTTTCACTTTCGGGTCTCTCCCTCTTACATTCCAGAGACTTATCATGAATACCAGAGAGAAAAACGGTAGAAGAAAAACCCAGTTCTCCTTTATATCTATTGTCCACAAGAACCTTTCCCAGGAAGATGGTGGAGAGATAAGTCCTTTGTCCCAACCAAATGCTATGGTAAAACCCTCACGAGAATTAAGGTTTTTCTTTGTGAAAAATTCACCGTTGTTGATAGACGTTTCGAAACTGCATTGAGACTCCTTTGAACCGAGTGTACCTGTATAGCATGCTGCCCACAAATTCTCACTCTTTTTCTTTACTGTCAGTGTGATATTCGCTGATGCCTCTTTAATCGGCGCCCACCAGTAATTACCCGTGACATTCCAGTAAAGCTCATCATGGTCATCAAAGAAAAGTATCGCATTTACGACCTTATATGTGATCACATACTTTTGATGTCCTTCAACATATTTCTTCGGGTCACCAATCCTTATATTTATCACATTACCTGTTTTCTTTGTTTTATATTTCCACTCGTTTCCTGACTCATCAGTTACAGATAAGACCTCTAAAGGTGTCTTTATTGTATTGCCGCGCTCATCAATATATTTAAATGGAATCTCTCTATAAATCCCGTGTTTTAATCTATGAAATTCCACATCTATTATTTCTTTGACTGCAAAAGATGAATCTTCATTGATAGATATATCGGCATGGAACTTATTGATTGTGAAGTCCTGTGCGTATGCTGTAAAAGTAAGGATGGTTAATATGAATATGACGATATACGATGCATGATACAAGATGCATGATAATTTTTTATTACGATAAAACATATTCAAGTCAACGCGTTAGCTGTTTTCTATTTGACAGGCAGATGTGCTGGAAAAGACCTGCCAGCGACACCTTAAAGCCCTTCAGCCTGGTCTGCCAGCCTATGTGCAAAATACATTCAACGTAAAATTTGCAGCCATGTGTATCATATTTAAATATACTCGCTTTGCAGGAGTTTTCAGCATATCTGCCTGCCTTTTATGTAAAAGTTTGGTCTTATCGTATATCGTGCATCCTGTATCTTGTATCGTGTTTAAGGAAAACTTACCTTTACAGGTTTCCTTTCGACCTCAGGTGCTTCAAGCTCAAAGAATTCTGCCTGCTTGAAACTAAATGCCCCTGCAATAATATTTGAGGGAAAGGACTCAATTGTAATATTAAAGTCACGGACAACAGCGTTGTAGTAGCGTCTTGCATATTCAATGTTATCCTCAAGTTCTTTCAACTGTGATTGAAGCTGCATAAAATTAGCATTTGCCTTCAGCTCAGGATATGCCTCTGCAACAGCAAACAAACTCTTCAGTGTATCTCTTAACATATTCTCAGCCCTTGACTTCTCAGCAGGAGTTGATGCCTGCATAGCCATTGAGCGCGCTTTTGTCACATTCTCAAAAACTCCTCTTTCATGTGAGGCATAGCCTTTAACTGTCTCGACGAGATTTGGAACAAGGTCATATCTTTTCTTAAGCTGTACATCAATGTCTGACCATGATGATTTTACGGTATTCCTGAGTCGAATTAATTTGTTATATATTGCTATGCCAACAGATAAGATGATTATAAAAATCCCGAGGATTACAAGTATTGTTATTACGATCATGTTTACCTCCTTATTTTCTATACCTAAACGTTTCAAAAATATTTTCGATACTGGAGGCAGATGTGCTGAAAAAGTCCTGCCGGTAACACCTTATAGTCCTTAAGCTTGGCCGGCCAGCCTTCTTGCATCTCGCACTTATAGTTAACAGTTCATTCATGTGTATCAAAAAGAAATATAGCTGCTTTGCCGGGATTTCTCAGCACGTCTGCCTCCCATTTTATGCAACATTTCAGCCCCTCATGTTTCTGCCATATTTACAATTTTAGCACAAAACCTTTACAACCTCCTCAACCTTCATCTTTACCGTCTTTTTTGTCCTTCTGTCCTTTATCTCCACAAGACCTTCTTTGATGTTCTTTTCGCCGATTATTATCTGAGTCGGAATTCCTATTAAATCAGCGTCTTTAAATTTTACCCCTGCCCTTTCGTCTCTATCATCCATCAAAACCTCAATGCCTTTCTCTGTTAAATCCTTATAGAGTTTTTCAGCAATATCCAATGTCTTTACATCATTCATATTCAATGGCAGAATTTCAACATCAAAGGGCGCTATGCTTTTTGGCCAGATGATACCGTCTTTGTCATTATTCTGCTCGATTGCAGCAGCAGCGATCCGGGCGGGACCTATACCATAGCTCCCCATGATAATCGGTTTTTCCAGTCCTTTTTCGTCAAGGTAGAATGCCTTCAATGGTAGAGAGTATTTTGTGCCGAGTTTGAATATATTTCCTATCTCAATAACGCGCTCAATCTTTAAAATTGCACTGCATTTCCGGCATAAATCACCTTCTTTCGCAATATGAATATCATGCCATTCAGCAATAAAATCTTTTCCTGGTCTTATCCCCTTTGCATGGTAATGCTGCTTGTTTGCACCACTCACATAAACACCTTCTTTGA
>Ga0214474_1000475_pt1 | contig 19997 bp, 16 predicted proteins | sample RVTome_2_FD_187335 | JGI IMG/M metagenome (GOLD analysis project Ga0214474, IMG submission 187335) | Soil microbial communities from uranium-contaminated site in the Upper Colorado River Basin, Wyoming, United States - RVT95D214 HiSeq ...
CAGCCTCCGCAGTTCATCATCCGAGGGTTTCAGGTGTCCCTTCTCAGAGGAACTACCTGCCGGGTTTTCTTTATGCTTCCGTTTCCACGTGTGTAACAGATCGGCGTGTCCGTTAAACCGGGGGAAGTTCAGTCATTAAGTATTTAGACATTGATGCCTCCTTTATAATCTTCTATCGTCAACGTATATTAAATGTAGTTTTTAAATTATACTAAAATTTAATGAATATGGAAATATATAATTTATTAGAATATAATCATATTTTTTCTTCTCAGAATATGACCAGCAGTTTGAAACTATAGTAATATGGTTAAATAAGTCTTGAACAATAAATCTATAAAAACGATGGTTTATACAGGGTTAGTCTTGGTTTTTTTCTGTTTGGTTATTTTAGTAACAGTTTATTTTAAACAGGACGGTATGTTTTATTTTCCTGAAAAAGAGATATGGCAGACACCAAGGGATATAAATCTTGAATATACTGAGATCAATTTTAGAACAAAAGACGGTATTAACATTTCAGGATGGTATATCCCGGCATATAAAGAAAAAGGTGTACTTCTCTTCTGTCACGGCAATGCAGGAAATATATCTCACAGGTTAGATTCTATAAAGATTTTTAACAGTTTAAATCTTAGCGTTTTGATTTTCGATTACAGAGGGTATGGAAAAAGCAACGGAAAGCCGTCTGAAAGCGGGACATATCTTGATGCAGAGGCAGCGTGGGATTATCTGGTGGATGTTAAACAGAAATCGCCTGAAAAAATTATACTATTCGGCCGTTCACTTGGGGGTGCGGTAGCAGCAGAGATAGCATTAAGAAAAAATCCTGCAGGGCTGATTATAGAGTCAAGTTTTACATCAGTGCCAGACATCGGAAAAAGGTATTATCCATGGCTTCCTGTGAAACTTATATCAAAATTCAGATACTCAACAATAGATAAGATAGGTTTAATTAAATGTCCCAAGCTGATTATTCATAGCCCTGAAGACGAGATAATTCCCTTTGAGCACGGCAAACATCTTTACGAAAAAGCATCTTCACCTAAAGAGTTTCTCGAGATCAAAGGCGGACATAATGAGGGATTTCTTATCTCAGGCAATACTTATAACGCAGGGTTGAAAAGATTTTTAGAAAAATGTCTTAATTCCTGTAAGGTTTCTTGTGTTTTATTTATCCAGAACCTCCCTCACCATTCGTAAAAGCTCATCTGGTGAAATAGGTTTTGTAATAAAGTCAAGTCCTTCTTCTAAGATTCCTTTTTTATGAATAATATCTGCATCATAGCCACTTGTAAAAATGGCCTTGATATCAGGTCTTACTTTCTTTATCTCATCATAGACCTCTTTCCCGTTCTTTTTAGGCATTATAACATCAAGGAAAAGAAGCTGGATTTTGTCTTTATTCTCATTAAATATCTTTGTTGCATCATCGCCATCCGTTGCCTCCATAACCTTATAACCAAAACCTTCAAGCACTTCTTTTGTGAGTTCTCTGACCTGAGCATCATCCTCTGCTACGAGGATTGTTTCTATACCTCCCTTTATGATAGGAAGGTCTGCTAACTTTACCTCTTCAACCTTTGATTTAATCAAGGGCAGATATATCTTGAATGTTGTTCCTTTAACAGGCTCGCTATAAACATTAATATATCCATCATGCTGCTTGATTATTCCGTATACCATTGCAAGACCAAGGCCTGTGCCTTTCCCTACCTCTTTGGTAGTAAAAAATGGCTCAAATATCCTCTCTTTTGTCTTCTCATCCATGCCTTGACCCGTGTCCTCAACTGATATAAGGGCATACATTCCAGGCCTTCCAAAGCCATGTGCTTTTATGAATTCATTGTCCAATACTGCAAACTCTGTGGTTATTGTTAAACTCCCACCATCAGGCATTGCGTCCCTTGCGTTTGTGACAAGGTTCATTAATACCTGCTCTAACTGGATACTGTCTGCCATTACAGTTAAATCTTTATCTATAAGGGCTGTCGAAAGCTCTATGTCTTCACCAATAAGTCTGGACAAGAGTTTTTCCAATACTGTTATAATCTCATTTAAATTCACAGGCTTAGGCCTGATTATCTGTCTTCTGCTGAAAGCAAGGAGGGCCTTGGTCAGATTAGCAGCCCTTTCTGCCGAGTTCAATATCTGTGTTACATAAGACCTCAAGAGATCGTCCTCACTTGTCTCTATCTTTAAGAGGCTTCCATAGCCTATTATTGCTGTAAGGATATTGTTGAAATCATGGGCAACTCCTCCTGCAAGTTGACCGATGGCCTCCATCTTCTGCGCCTGAAGGAACTGCTGTTCAAGACGTTTCCATTTAGTGATGTCCTTTATAATTCCTCGATAGGCTATAGTGTTCCCATTCTCGCCATGCACAGCAGTAGTGGTTAAAAGCACAATCAATTGCTCTCCGTCTTTTCTTTTAAATACCACTTCATAATCTTTTGCATACCCCTGCTTTGTGAGTATCTGTTGAAAATATTCTCTATCTCCGGGATTGGCATAAAGATCCCGGGTAATGTCAATTTGGAGGATTTCCTCTTTGGACGAGTAGCCGAACAACTCGACACCAGCAGGATTGATGTCAAGAAATTTTCCCTCAGGAGTACTAATGTAAACAACGTCTTTTGATTCCTCAAACAGGGAACGATAGTTTTGTTCAGACTCTTGCAGAGCCTTTTCAGCAATCTTGCGCTCGGTGATATCACGAACGATTCCAATAGAATGCCACTGGCCTTTAACCTGAATAGCCGAGGTGGAAACTTCTATCGGGAATTCGATTCCGTCTTTCCTGATAGCGAAAAATTCCGATGTATTTCCTATAGCGGGTCCCTTCCCGGTTTCTATGAACTTACTAAATCCTTTTTTGTAGGCATCATGATACCTCTCTGGAGCAAGGAATAAGTGTAATTCCTTGCCTATTGCTTCCTCTCTTGCATATCCAAACATTTTTTCCGCCGCAGGATTCCAGTACAATATTTTCCCCTCATTATCCATAACAAGAATAGCGTCAACTGCTGTGCTGCTTATCGCACGGAATTTCTCCTCACTTTCGCGCAACGCTTCTTCTGCATGCTTTCGATCTGTGGTTTCAAAAGCTACGGCTATTGTCGCCGGCTTTCCCTTGTACTCAATAAGTCCCGCAGTAGTGTCAAGCCAACGCGTCTCACCACCTTTAGTAATAATCTTAAATTCATAACGCAAAGGAACCTTTTCTCCAAGCTGGCGTCTTAGCCCCCGTTCCTTTACCAATTCTTGAAACTCGGGATGAACAAAATCCCAAAAGTTTATTGTCAGAAGTTCTTCTTCTGAATAACCAGTAATTGGTTCTAACGCAGGATTAACATATTGGAAATTATTACCTTGGATTATGAATATTGCAGCAGCATTCGTTTGTGCCAGTGTGCGGAACTTGGATTCGCTCTCTTGCATAGCTTCCTCCGCTTGCTTGCGTTCGGTGATATCTTCGATTAATCCGTCGTATCTGATCAAGCGGCCTTCTTCGTCTGTATAGGGCACCATCGTATTACGTACCCAGACTATAGAGCCGTCACGGCGGATTAACCGGTGTTCAACAGGAGGGACCTCACGCCCAGCGAGGATCTCGTTAAACGAATTTCCCACTAATACCTGATCTTCCGGATGAATCATCGTGTACCACAAATAAGGTTCCAATTCATAATCCTCAGGTTTATAGCCTGTGACTGGCAGACATCCAATACTGTGACGGGTGAAAATTGCCTGTCCATCCTTAACTTCCACTGAATAAGTATACGCTGTGATTGCGCTAACCATGCGGCGATAGCGTTCTTCACTATCTATGAGTGCCTTTTCTGCCAGCTTGCGCTTGGTAATATCTTTTATTGATACGAGAAACTCATCGAATCCTTCCAGAGTCGAACTTGAAATAAGACAATGCAGAAGTGTCCCATCTGCTTTTATAATTTCAGCTTCGAATATTCCAGCGATACCTTCGTTAAGCTCTCTCCACTTTCCCAGTATGAGCTCTTTTCTGTGTTCAGGAATAAACTCCATAAAATGTTTACCCAGAACCTCTTCTTGTTGATAGCCTGTTACTTTATCTAACTGGTGATTCGTATATCCAATTATCCCGTCTTTCTTAATGGTTATAATCAAATCCAGAGAATTACTGAGGATACTTTCTAAATATTTTTTGCTAAATTGAAGATTCTCCTCTGCCAGCTTACGTTCAATGATTTCCTGTTTAAGTTGTTCATTGATTTTTTTAAGTTCGAGTGTACGTTTTTCTACCTGATCCTCAAGTCTGATACAGAGGTTTCTAACTTCTTCTTCTGCCTGCATGCGCTCGGTAACATCCCTTGCAACTCCGATTATCCCGGCTACTTCCTCGTCTCTGAAATAGGCCCGCTCGTTCACCTCTAACAGGATATGGCGACCATCCTTGTGACGGATTTCAACTATATACGGCGGACTATCCGTGCCTGTACGAAGTGTCTTCTCGGTATATGCTATGACCTTCTCATTGATAGGGTTGTCGGTCAGGTAGGTGGTATAATGTGTGTGCCACTCCTCAACAGAATAGCCGGTAATCTTCTTGACCGCTGGTGAGAGATAGTTAAAAATTCCATGGATATCGTGACGATAGACAAAATCCCGAGTGTGGTTAAGGAGGATTTGTTGCTCCTCAGCCAGCGCCGATACCTTTGCCATAGATTCATGTAATGCCTCTTCTGTTTGTTTGCGCTGTGATTCTGATGTTACCAACTCAGCAATTCGCTGACGCAGTTCTAATAATTCATTTATTAATTGTTTTTTTGTTTTGTATTCATCCTTCATCTTATATTTGTTATTTTAACCTATTAGCAATTAAAATTTTATTACTGCTGCTATGACAAAGATAGTGGGAAACAATCTCAACTTTCTTCCTTCCATCCGTGCTCACCAATTAAGGGTACGAATACACACGGGGTGTGGTAGTCCTCCAAAAGCTTGCCCTTAGATTTTCTGACCTTTAAAAGTTGCTGTGAAAAGCGGTCTCCAACAGGGACAATGATTATACCTCCTTCGGATAGTTGTTCTATCAGGGGATTGGGGATTCTTGGAGTACCTGCTGTTACTATAATCCTGTCAAACGGAGCTTCCTCTGCCCATCCTAAAGTTCCGTCACCAACCTTAATATGAATGTTATTGTATCCGAGGGAATGAGATCTTTCTTCTACACGGTTAGCAAGTAGTGCAATACGTTCAATTGTATAGACTTCTTTAGCTATCTCAGCTAAGATTGCTGCCTGATACCCCGAGCCTGTCCCTATTTCTAATACCTTTTCACTCCCCTTGAGTTCAAGAAGCTCGGTCATGACAGCGACCATATAGGGCTGTGAAATGGTTTGCCCCTCACCAATCGAAAGCGCCATATCATCGTAAGCCATGTATTGTATAGATTCATCAATGAAAAGATGTCTTGGGACTTTTTTCATTGCATTAAGCACGCGCTCGTTTTTGATCCCTCTCGGTATAAGCTGGGTTTTTACCATGAAATCTCTTAATTCTTTAAAATCCATTAGCCAAGCCTCTTTCCTATTGCTCTCGCTGCTATCAGTCCTGAAACGGATGCCTGTATAAGACCCCTGCTTACCCCTGCACCATCACCAACTGCAAAAAGGTTATCTATCTCGGTCTCAAGAGATTCTGTCAGTTTGGGGAGCATCGAGTAAAACTTCACTTCAGCTCCGTATAACAGGGTGTGTTCTGAATTTACACCAGGGGCGATATTATCCAGTGCCTCAAGCATTTCAAGAATATCAGACAGGTGACGATAAGGCATGACGAAACTTAAATCACCTGGCGTTGCATCCTTAAGGGTTGGCTGTATATTTCCTTTAAATATCCTCTCATGAGTTGAACGCCTGCCCTGGTGTAAATCTCCAAGACGCTGAATAATTACACCTTTACCAAGAAGGTTTGCAAGTCCTGCTATATATCTTCCATACAATATTGGCTCATCAAATGGCTCTGTAAAAAAGGTGCTGACTAAAAGTGCAAAGTTTGTATTGTTTGATTTCATATTTGCATAACTGTGACCATTAACTGTCCAGATACCCTTCAGGTATTCCCTTACAACCTCACCATATGGATTTACACAGAATGTCCTTACCTTATCATTGAATTTTCTTGAATAAAATATCAGTTTGGGTTCATAGGTTATTTTTGTAAGCGGCTCAAATACAGCAGCAGGTATCTCAACCCTTACCCCTATATCAACAGGGTTTTTCAGGAGTGTAAGGTGTAGTCTTCTCGTTTCTTTTTCGAGCCATCTCGAACCTTCACGTCCTGGGGCAAGGATTACAAAGTCAGAGTAAAACCTTGTACCGTCCTTAAGCCTTATGCCAGCAGCCTGCTTTTTTTCTGTAATGACCCTTTCGGCTTCTGAACTGAATATAGTCTCTACCTTTCTGTTAAGTGATTCCTTAATATTCTTAAGCACTGTCTTACACCTATCGGTACCTATATGTCTTATCTTTGAAGGTATAAATAGAAGATTGTTTTCTGATGCAAGCCTTTCTATTTTAGATACCTCTTTTTTATTACCCCCATATGTTTCTTTTGGTGCACCGTAGTTTATGTAGATTTTATCCACAGAGGTTATCAGAGATTGAAGAGAGGTCCTGTCTATATATCTGGAGAGAAAGCCTCCAATCTCTGGGGAAAGGTTTAATTTCCCATCACTGAAGGCCCCTGCGCCACCCCATCCACTGAGAAGTGCGCATTCAGGGCAGGTTGCGCATGAAATATCCCTTATCTTCATTGGACATATCCTTTTATCAATATCCTTGCCTTTTTCAATGATAAGTATCTTTGCATCTTCCTTTTGTTTGAGTAATTCGAGTGCAGAGAATATTCCGGCAGGGCCGGCACCGACTATTATGACATCATATTGTTTCATGTGAAAATATACCTTAATATCACAGAATTTTTCCTCGATCTATGCATATTTATTTCCCCTCTAAAAAGAGTGGAACAATACCTGTCTCACTGCCCTTAAAGGTGTACAAGTCGTAAAGGGAGATTACCGATTCTTCACACATTAAATGACCATCTTTGCTTTAGAAATTCCAATGCCTCATAATTTGTAAGATCAAGATGGATAGGGGTGACAGAGATATAACCTCCCTGAATAGCTTGAATATCTGTATCTTCGCCATGTTCCCAGTAAGGTTCCCCACCCCCAATCCAGTAGTGTTTTTTCCCGTTAGGGTCAAATGTCTCCTGAATGGAATTGTCATAGATACGTTTTCCCTGTCTTGTGAATTTAATACCCTTGATACTATTAATCTGGACATCCGGGACATTTACATTTAAAAGCGTGTCGTAAGGCAGAGACTTTTCGAGGATATATCTTCCGATTACAACGGCGATTCTTGATGCGGTATCAAAGTGTAAGGGTAGGGCAGGCTGTTTTTCAATAACCAGAGAGATGGCAAATGATGGTATACCCATTATTGTACTCTCTATTGCAGCCGAAACAGTGCCAGAGTAAGTTATATCATCCCCGAGGTTAGCGCCTTTGTTGATGCCTGAGGCAACAAGTGCAGGCCTTTCAGAGAGAATTTTACTTATCCCAATTGCTACACAGTCTGTCGGCGTACCGTTAACGCTATATATATGTTCCTTGAACTCTTCGACCTTAAGCGGACGGTGCATTGTCAATGAATGACTGACCGCACTTCTTTCCCTGTCCGGTGCTATTATGTATGCATCGCCAAGTTCTTTCATGGCATTGAACAGGGAAATCAGCCCAGGTGAATGAACTCCATCGTCGTTTGTAACAAGGATAACCGGCATCAAGACTATTTTACCAAAATATGAGATTTGTGTTAATCATAAAAAACTTGCCCTTAACTGCCTCTTTATGCAAAATATACTATGTTACTACTAAGTTTATAAGTAAGGCATCATTATCGTTACTCCTGCCCCCTTTGTCATTCCCGCGAAAGCGGGAATCCAGTGCTTCGTGGAGTGACAAACAGCCAAATCTGGATTCCGGCTCAAGCCCGGAATGACAGAAAAAAGAATATGAAATGAGTAAACTTACCTATAAAAAGGCTGGAGTTAACATTGGTGAGGGAGATAGATTTGTAAGACTCATCTCCTCCATAGTTAAGAAGACTTTCAGACCAGAAGTTATGACAGAGATTGGTTCTTTCAGCGCCCTTTTTAAACTCGATATTACAAAATATAAAGAACCTGTACTTGTGAGTGGAACAGACGGAGTTGGCACAAAACTCAAGATTGCTTTTATGATGGACCGGCACAATACTGTTGGCATAGACCTTGTTGCTATGTGCGTTAATGATATCCTTACAAGTGGAGCAGAACCTCTCTTTTTCCTCGATTATTTTGCAACGGGTAAGCTTAAACCGGAGAAAGCATCAGAAGTTATCAAAGGCATAGTAAATGGCTGTAAAGAGGCAGGATGCTCATTGATTGGTGGCGAAACAGCAGAGATGCCGGGGTTTTACTCAGAAGGTGAATATGATCTTTCAGGTTTCGCTGTAGGTGTTGTAGATAGAGATAAGATTATAAACGGCTCGAAGATCAGAGAAGGAGATGCAATCATAGGCATCGCATCAAATGGTCTGCATAGCAATGGATACTCACTTGTGAGGAGACTTTTTTTTGATTTGAAAAAGATGGATATAAACAAGTACATACCTGATCTCGGAAAAACACTCGGAGAGGAACTTCTTAAGCCTACACGGATATATGTAAAGGCATTTATGAAGCTGAAAGACAATATAACCATAAAGGGCATGGCGCATATTACGGGTGGAGGAATCCCGGGAAACCTGCCAAGGATATTGCCTGAAGGTACTTTTGCGAATATTAGAGTTGATTCATGGCCTGTGCCAAAAATTTTTGCTCTGATAAAAAACATTGGAGATGTACCTGAGGAGGATATGAAAAAAACTTTTAATATGGGATTGGGTTATGTTATGGTAGTCTCCAAGGGTACAGCCAAAGAGACAGTCTCATTACTTAAAAAGTCAGGATACAATGCCTTTATAATCGGTAATATTGAGAAAGGAGGTAGATGTGTTGAATATTCATACGATAAAAAGATTATTTAAGAAGGCATTTACACCTATAACAATAATGTTAGTCCCCCATAGTAAAACCAGGCCGCTGAACCTTAAGGTTCCATTCATAGGAATATTTACCTCAATAATATTATGGTGTTTCGGTACAGTTTATATATTTTCGATTGCTGTAGATACATTTGAATATTATAAGATGAAGGAAAAGTTAAATTACTATTCCCAACAGTTCTTAGAACTTAATGCAACAATATCAGCACTCAAAAAAGCTGAAAATGAGTTCAGAAGACTGTTTTCTCTTGGTTCTAAGGAGAAAGTTCTCGAAAATATTGATACCTCGGATAACGGCTCAATTGACATGGAAAACATAAAGCAACAGATTAAAGAAACAATCGAAACTGTTGGAGAAATAAAGGATTATTTACACATTCAGCGAGACATTTATATAGCTACTCCAAAGGGATTCCCTGTGAGGGGTAACATTTCTTCTAACTATGGCAGGAGGGAGCATCCGGGAAGTGGAGAGAATGAATTTCATTCTGGTATAGATATATCAACAAATCCTGGAAATCCTGTAAGGGCTACAGCAGATGGGATAGTAAGCTTCTCAGGGTGGAGCGGAGGGAGCGGAAACCTTGTTGGTTTGGAACACGGGCATGGTTTTTCGACATTTTATGCTCATAACAGGATAAACGCTGTGAAAGTGGGACAGAAGGTTCACAGGGGTGATGTAATTAGTTATGTTGGTTCCACCGGCAACTCTACAGGGCCTCATGTTCATTATGAAATATGGAAAGATGGCAGGCATGTTAATCCTCAAAAATATATTGAAGGGAAATCATAATGTTCACGAAGAATACAGAAAAACTGGAGTCATTAATAGGAGCAAATTCAAATTTTAAAGGCGATATAAATACAAAAGGAACACTGAGGATTGATGGCTCTATGGAAGGGAATGTGAATGCTGACTGGGTAATCCTTGGTGAAAAGGCCTGTCTGAAAGGCGATGTTACAGCAAGGGGTATCATTGTCGGCGGCAGGGTAGATGGTAATCTGAGGTCTAAAGAGATTGTTGAGATAAAATCTAAGGGCCAGGTCTCCGGAGATATCTCTACAAACAAGTTAACGATAATCGAAGGCGGTATGTTTGACGGCAGGTCTTCTATGCATAAAGACGAATCAAAGATAGTGGAGTTTCAAACAAAGGGGGGATAAAATTAAGATCCCCAAATGTTAGGAACAGGTCTTTTAAAACCCTTCTCAGATGCCAATATATCGAGATGTATAGTTGCAATGTCCTCTAAATTCAGGTCAGGTTCATAATCAATTTTACGTGCATCTACTGTTTTAATGTACTGTTTACACTTGTCGCAGACATCTACTCTGTAAACTTCCTTTCCCCCTTCATAAAAATAGTGAAGCGACTCATGCTCCCTGTTCTCGCAGTATGGACATTTCAGTCTCTCGGACGGCCATACAAAGCCGCAGAAAGAACACGCAAAGAACCTTTGACCTTCTCCTTTCAACTCGGACATATTGGGAAAAGAGCCGCAAATAGGACAATATCCTCTGAGCCAATTTTTCAAGTCAACCTGGTTCTTAAGCTTTTCGACATTGGCATCAAGAGAGGGCTTTATGCTCATATGAATCAGAAAATTCAAGACTTCCTCATCTATCTCTATGTCTTCTGTAATTTTATACAGGTATGCTTTATCGTAATGCCTCTTCAACAATTCCTCAGGATATAAGACCTCATCTTTAATAGCCTCTTCTAATGCCAGGACATTTTCCTTCATCTTTTCAGTTGCATTTTTACTGATCTGGCATAGGGATTCAAATAAGGTAACAGAAGATAGTATGTCAATAATGAAGTCCTCTTTGTTTATCAGAGGAAATCCCTCTTTAATCTGTAAAGTTCTCAAATCCTTACCGCTCTCTATGGGATTAACATTTAGTATGGATTTTATAGCTTCCTGCTCTTCTAAAACCTTTTCATAAAAATTTAGGATTTCATCATATGCAGGGGTTTTTTTCTTAAGCTGTACTATCTGCTCTTTTATCTTTTCTAATGATTCGCTCAAATAACGCCCCTCACTTTCAAAAAAAATAGCTTGTTTCGAGTTCCCCCGAAACAAGCTATTTTAAGTTAACGTGAAATAATTGTTACCCCGCCAGGTTAGAGAAGTTTACCACAGGCTGAATCAATTTTTTCATAGCCGCAATCTTTGTAATTCCTGTAGTATCTACTGCTGCGGCAAACTTGTGGTACTTCTTGGGGTCATCAATCACAAGAAAGATAGCCCTGACAAAGTCTGCATTAAGAAGCTCGGCTTTGGGATACATTGCCTTAACCTCTTTTAACCTTTTCTGAGCCATATCAAGCATCTTATCACGATCCCCGAAGTTCATAGTGCCTGTAGGGCAGGTTTTAACACAGGCCGGCAACAGCCCTTCTTTAATCCTGTCAATGCACATGGTACACTTTGCCATTCCCTGAGTTTTTTCATCCCATCGTGGGATATCCCAGGGACAGGACTCTCTTATTTGTTTGAACTCTGCTGCTTTTACCTTTACCTTTGGATTATGAAGCACGGCACCTGTTGCTTCATCTTTAGTTATGGCTTTTAATTTCAAAGATTCAGCCATCATCTTGCACGGCGGTTCAGTACAGTGCCTGCATTGGTCTGCAAAGAAATACCATACGGGTTTGCCGTTTGCTTCTAATTCACTAAACCTTACTAATTTGTAAGTGAAATAGGATAGGTCTTCCGGGTTCTGATGGCTTCCGCGCTGATACGTCTTCGTTCCCGGATTCATATTCCACTGCTTACATGATATTTGACATCCACGGCATGCTGTGCATTTTGTTGTATCTATGAAAAAGGATTTATCTGCCATTAGTTATCACCTCCCTTAAGCTTTCTTGACCTTTTTGGTCGGTTGTTTGGTTATTTTAGTGACATTTGCCATGAAGGCCTTGGATTCCGGTATCATGGTATTAGGATCACCAATCGTAGGAGTAAGCAGATTTGCACTGTCTCCTCCGTCTTTTGGATGCAGCCATCCAAAATGCCAGGGTAACCCGATCTGGTGAATAGTCTGACCGGCGATTGTAAAGGGTTTGAGACGAAGTGTAACAATGGCTACTCCCTCTACCTTGCCTCTTGATGTTTCTACAAGCACTCTGTCACCATTTGAGATTCCCCTCAATTGTGCAAGTTCCTGACTCATTTCGCAGAACAGCTGAGGTTCAGCTTCGATGAGCCATGGGAGCCAGCGGGTCAATACCCCCGTCTGCCAGTGCTCTGTTACCCTGTATGTAGTGCAGACAAAAGGATATTTAGGATCACACGTTGCAAACGTATCGGGGCCTCCCTCAAAAATTTTGACAGCAGGGTTAATCCTCTGATTGGACATCAGGTTCTTTTCAATCGGACATTCCAATGGTTCATAATGTTCAGGGAACGGCCCATCTTTTAACCCCGGTCCAAAGATTGAGGCTAACCCATCAGGTTTCATAATAAAAGGATATACCCCTTCAGTGCCCATGGGAGGTGCCGGGCCGTCAGGAATATCGCCGACCCATTTCTTGTTTTCAGCATCCCATTTCAATAAAGCTCTGTTAGTGTTACGAGGCTTACCGTCCAGGTCAACAGAAGCGCGGTTATAAATAATCCTTCTGTTAACCGGCCATGCCCAAGACCATTGAGGATACAATCCGAGTCCGGTCGGATCATCTTTCTTCCTGCGAGCGGCCATATTTCCAGCTTCGGTATAACTGGCTGAATATATCCAGTTACCGCAGGAAGTACGACCATCATCGAGTAAGAATACGAAGCTTGGTACCAGAGTGCCTTTCTTATATGCCTTCTTGTCAACAGGATGTTCCGGAATATCCTCTAAGAAGTAGCCATTGATCTCTTTTGCTACTTTATGGATATCAAACTTGCCATTAGTTTCATAATCCCATTTTAGATTAAAAATAGGGTCAGTGAAGGGACCTTTTTCTTTCTTATAGAGGGCCTGAACCTTTTTGAAAAGATCGTACATAATCTCTCCATCAGGTCTTGCATCTCCGGGGGGGTTGGTTGCTTTCCACCTCCACTGCATCCAGCGGCCGCTGTTACTGATGCTACCTTCTTTTTCCAGGAATGCTGCACACGGCAACTGAAATACTTCAGTCTTTATTTTAGTGGGATCAATATCAGGACCTTTCCAAAAAGAACCGGTTTCATTGTCAAATAAATTAACGTTTACCATCCAGTCCAGCTTGCCTAAAGCCTGACGAACTTTACCTGCATTTGCACTTGAACAGGCAGGGTTCATACCCCATGCAAAGAAACCGGTGAAGGTCCCTTTATACATTTCATCGAAAAGGTTAAGCCAGGATGCATCCTGTGTGGGCTCAAGTTTGGGCAGCCAGGAATAACAAAAGTCATTATCCTTAACAGCCTTGTCGCCGTAAAAAGACTTTAAAAGACTGGCAACATACTTTGGTCTGTTTTTCCACCAGTTGACACTCCTTTTGTCTTTGCTGGAAGGAGTTGTTTTATTGTAATCTTCAAGTTTTGCCCATTGAGCGCGGGGCGCTGGTAAATAACCCGGAACAATATGGAAAAGCAGACCCTGATCAGTCGAGCCCTGAACGTTGGACTCTCCTCTCAAGGCATTAACACCGCCGCCGGCGATACCCATGTTGCCAAGAAGCGCCTGGATCATGGCCATGGCACGGATATTCTGTACTCCTACAGTGTGTTGTGTCCAGCCCATTGCATACAACTCAGTACCGGCCTTATCAGGCTTTCCTGTAGAGCCATAAACTTTATAGACCTTTTCAAGGTCTTCCTGAGGAGTTCCGGTAATCGCCGTAACTTTCTCAAGTGTATACCGTGAATAATGTTTCTTTAGAAGCTGGAATACACATCTTTCATTCTGTAAGGTCATATCCTGTTTAGGTATTCCGTTTTCATCCTTTTCTATTGCCCACATCGATTGATCATACGACCTTTTTGACGGGTTATAGCCTGAGAAAAGTCCGTCATCAAAACCATACTTGGGGCTTACAAGATATGAGGCATTAGTATAGTTTTTGACATAAAATTCATCGTAAAGGTCATTATCAAGAATATACTTGATCATACCGCCAAGGAAGGCGATGTCTGTTCCTGAACGAAGACGGGCGAAAATATCAGCCTTTGCTGATGTACGGGTAAAGCGCGGATCTACGTGGATTAAGATCGCACCTTTGGCCCGTGCTGCCTGGATCCATTTAAAAGAGACCGGATGGTTTTCAGCTACATTGCTGCCCATGTTCAGAATAACATCAGCATTGCGAAAATCAATATAATGGTTTGTCATTGCACCGCGCCCGAACGACTCTGCCAGAGCCGCTACAGTTGCGCTGTGTCATATACGGGCCTGATGCTCGATATAGACGAGGCCAAGAGATCTCAATAATTTCTGGTAAAGCCAGCACTCCTCATTGTCCAGAGCTGCGCTGCCAACAGAAGCAATACCATTGGTTCGGTTGACCACCTTCCCATCGGTATTTTTCTCCGTGAAGCTTTTGTCACGGCTCTTTTTTATGTTTGCAGCAATTTTATTCAACGCCCAGTCCCAGCTTACCTCTTTCCATGTGGTACTGTTAGGGGCACGATAGCGGACCTTTTTGAGACGATTATCATTGACAGCGATCTGATACGATGAAGCACCTTTGGCACATAGTGATCCTTCACTGATAGGATGATCAGGGTCTCCTTCTGCATTAATTACAGTTCCTTTCTTGTCAGTAGATACCAGGATTCCGCATCCCACCGAACAGAAACAGCATATCGTGGGCGTTTCCTTGGCCCCTTTGATGCGGAGTTCAGTCCGAAGCTCGGCAGCATAAAGCTGTGCAGGGGTAAGGTCGAAACCCAACTGACTAAGGGTCAAGCCTGCTGCGGTAACTCCGGAGATCTTTAAAAAGTCTCTGCGTGTAATAACCTTCATAAAACCCTCCTTTCTTTAAGTTGAACTGATTTATGACTGATATTCATATTTCCCATAAAATAAATTCATTATATGTTTAATCTATATCATAGATAAGAGTCTATGTCAAGCTGAAAAATGTCTTTATCGAAAAAACACAACATATAAAATTTTCATTCCGATTGACAACAAACGGCTTGTTTGATAACCTTTCTTTATGGCAGGTTCCAATACAGAAATGTGCAGATTATGCGGTGAGATGGCTCAAACCTATGACCTGAGCACGATTCTGAACATCCTTGCACGGAACATAACAAAAATTATGGGGGTTAAGGGCTCAACTGTTAGATTACTTGATGAAAAAAGTCAGACCCTTGAGATAGTAGCAGCATACGGCTTAAGCAAAACATATCTGAAGAAAGGTCCTGTAATCTTAAAAAATCATCCTGTTGACCAGAAGGTTCTAAAAGGTAAGGTAATAAAGACTAAGGACATAACTAAAAAACCTCATGTCCTTTATCTTAAAGATGCGAAAAAAGAAGGCATAAAATCAGTTCTTAGTGTTCCACTCATAGCTGAGGACAGGCCCATAGGTGTGATAAGGGTCTATACATCCACACCTCATGACTTTACTGCCGAAGAGATTGAAAGGTTAAGGTTGCTTGGATCATTTGGAGGGATTCTTACCGATAGGGCAAGAATATGGAATGAGATGCGTGCCCTTATAAAGATATCTCAGTCCATAAGCTCTACCCTGTCTCTTGATAATGTCCTTCAAATGATAGTTGAAAATGCAGCAAAAATATTGGGTATGAAAGCTGCGTCTATAAGGCTTCTAAATGAAGGAAGGAGAACGCTTAAGGTCAGGGCTGCATATGGGTTAAGCAAGGCATATTTAGAAAAAGGGCCTATCGAGTTAGAGAAAAGCTTTATAGATAGGGAATGTCTTAAATGTAAGGTTGTATCAGTTCCTAACATTAAGAAAGACAAAAGGCTTCAATACCGCGATGAATTAATAAGGGAAGGTATAATGGCATTGCTTACACTGCCCCTTACCGTAAAAGGAGTTTCAATAGGAGTCCTTAGAGTATATACATCCACGCCTTATACCTTCAACGAGTCAGAGATAGATTTTCTCTCAGCACTTGCATGTCAGGGTGCTATAGCTATAGAAAACGCACGTCTTTTTGAGCATATAAAAAGTGAATACAAAGAACTTACAAGAGATGTCTGGAAATGGTATGACTGGGGAACCCGCTTTCCGAAAATCTAAGAAACTTGTTTCAAAAAATGCCTTTTTTCTTTGGCTCAATTCCCTGAGAAAAAATTATAAACTCATTGGGCCTGTCAAGGTTAAAAGTCAGACCGTCTTCAGAGAATTGAATTCATCAAAAGAACTTTTTATGGAATATGAAAGCACAATGCTTTCTCCGGGAAAACTTTTTATCTATAAACCGAAAGAGGATCTTTTAAGATTTAGTATAAATGACGATATATCAATAGATGAAATCCCTCTCATTTCAGAAAAACAGGTGATTATCGGAGTGCATCCATGTGACACAAATGCAATACTTTATCTTGACAGGACGTTTCTTGGTGCATTTAAAGACCCATATTATGAGGTTAGAAGAAAAAACACCATAATAATATCTCTAAACTGTACACAGGTCTCCTTAAATTGTTTCTGTTCATCAGTTGGTGCAGGTCCGTTTCTTAAAGCAGAAGCAGGTTATGACATGCTCCTTACAGACTTTGAAGATAAATATCTCATTGAGATAAAAAGCAGAAGGGCAGAAGAGTTATTTGATATTAAGGGTAAGCGAGTAGGTGCAAGTGAATTGAAACTTAAATCAGAAAAAGAAAAATCTGTACTAAATAACTTTAAAAAAACAATAAACGTAGAGGGACTCGATAATCTATTTGTAAAGAACATTGAACATCCTGTCTGGCAACATACAGCAGAAGAAAGATGTCTTTCCTGTTCAAATTGCGTTATGGTATGCCCCACATGCTTCTGCTATGACATAGTTGATGAAACCTCTATGGACCTTAAAACTGTAAGGCGGTTCAGGCACCTGGATGCATGTCAGGATATAAGGTTTGCCGAGGTATACGGGGGGAATTTCAGGCAAAGGCGGGCAGCAAGACTCAGACAGTTTGTTTTACATAAATTGAACCAGACCAGTCAGTATGGAGTTCTCGGAACTGTAGGTTGTGGTAGATGCATTACATGGTGTCCGACTGCTATAGACCTTACAGAAATGGCAAAAGAGATACAGAGATCATGAATCAACTTAAGCCATTAAAGGCACGAATAAAAGATATAAAATTGGAAGCTGAGGATATAAAGACATATACACTTTCAACAGAAGGTTCATTTGCAGCAATACCAGGCCAGTTCAATATGGTTGGTTACCCCGGAGTTGGCGAAGCCCCCATATCTTTTAGCTCAATTGTTCGTGACAAATGTTTCGAGCATACTATAAAAACGGTTGGGCGAGTGACAGGGCTTCTGAATGGATTGAAAAAAGGGGATAAATTATTAATTAGAGGGCCTTACGGCAGGGGTTGGCCAGTAAATAATGCAAAGGGTAGAGATATTCTTTTAATTGCTGGTGGCGTTGGGCTTGCTCCAATAAGACCGGTTGTACAGATGATTTTAGACAAAAGAGAGTTATTCGGTGATGTGAGTCTAATCTACGGTGCAAGAAATGAAAAGAATGCCCTCTTCATGAATGAATTTGATAAATGGGGGAAAGGTATTTCACTTCATCTTACAGTGGATGAAGTCGCTCAGGCTTCTGCATGGAAACATAATGTAGGTCTTGTTACAGATCTCCTTGATATGCTAAGGATAAAGCCTGACAATACAGTTGCCTTTGTTTGTGGCCCGGAGATAATGATGCGTTTTATATGCAGGGGGCTTCTTATGATGGGCATTGCACAGTCGAGCGTTTATGTATCACTCGAAAGAAGAATGAAGTGCGGCATTGCTCATTGCGGCCATTGCCAGCACTTCGGGTTGTTTGTATGTAAGGATGGACCTGTGTTTTCTTATAAAGAGGTGAGAGGATTACCTGATGGGTTGCTTTAATGGTTAAACAGACAGGACATAGCATTTTCGCTCATTCTCGTCCCGATAAGATCGGGACTCCGAGGGTCGCATCGACAATCCGCTTAAATACTATGTCCTGTCTGTTTACGATGTGAGGAGTATAAGATTTTATGAAAAAACCAAGACTTGGATTTTTTAAATACTCCTGTTGTGCAGGATGTGAGTTTCAGTTTATGTATTTCCAGAAATATATTATTGAAACCCTTACAAACTTTGATTTTGTATTTGCAAAAATGCTTTTAAGAGGAGGAACCCCTCATGGTCCGTTTGACATAGCTTTTGTTGAAGGCACTATAACAGAGGCGTGGCAGGCAGATGAGCTTAAAAAAATAAGGGAGCAAAGCAAACAGCTTTTTGCAATAGGCTCATGTGCTATAGACGGAGGCATTCCTGCCATAAAATCTACGATGGCAGAACTTGATGCAGAAAAAAAGGTCTATAAAGATCTTTCTACTATCCATTCCATAAGACCCCATTCAGTGGATGCATACGTAAAGGTAGACGGCTATATAAGAGGTTGTCCACCGGGAGAAAGAGACCTTTATGAGGCATTATCATCAGTCCTTACGGGGAAAAAACCGGACTTTCTTCAATACAGCGTTTGTATCGAATGCAAGCTAAAGGGCAACACATGTGTTTTAGTAGCCTATAACATGCCTTGTATGGGTCCTGTAACAAATGCTGGTTGTGGTGCCCTTTGTCCTTCAATGAATAGGGCATGTTACTCATGCTTCGGACCAATGAAGCAGGCCAACGGTCCTGCCCTTGCAAGAAAATTTAAATTAATGGGATTGTCCAGAGACGATATTATAAGAAAATTTACAGAGTTTGGAGCCGATACCATTGAATTTAGAAGGGTGATAGAAACCTATGAAGATTAACGTTGATTATATAGCCCGAGTAGAAGGAGAGGGCTCTGTTAAGTTTGAGATACAAGACGGCAAACTGAAAAATCTTAAGCTCAATATATGGGAACCTCCGCGTTTCTTTGAAGGGTTCCTTGTAGGAAGAAAATTCGACGAGGTCTCTGATATAGTTTCAAGGATATGCGGTATCTGCCCTGTATCTCATATGACCACATCAATAAGGGCGATTGAAAAAGCACTGGGGGTTACCCCTTCTTTTGAGATTAAAAACATACGGAAGATAATGTCCCTGAGTCAGATAATTGCAAGCCATCTCGTCCACCTTTATATGCTTGTTCTGCCGGATTACTATAAAGCGGAACTGTTATATGGCCATGGAGAAGAGATAAAGAGGCTTATAAGGTTAAAGGAAGCTGTAAACAATGTTACTGCTCTATTCGGAGGCAGGCCGCTTCATCCTGTTGCAATGGTAGTGGGTGGATTTACAAAGATTCCGTCGAGGGATGAGATTGAAAAAATTATAAAAGGACTTGAATCTATAAAAATAGATGCATTAGATACAGTTAAAATGCTATCAAAACTACATTACCCTGATTTCAGGAACAACGTCGAATATGTTTCTATTATCAGCAAAGATGACTACGCGGTAAACGAGGGAACTATTGCATCAAGCTCCGGGCTTAAGGTAGAAGAGGATGACTATCTTTCCTGCTTTCAAGAGGAAGAGGTTCCATATTCAAACGCAAAGAGGACAGTGATGAAGGGTAGGGGATCTATTATGGTGGGTGCGCTTTCAAGACTTAATATAAAGTTCGATATGCTTCATCCTGAGGCTAAAAAAGCGGCAGAGATAATTGGTTTTAAGACCTTGGAGAAAAACCCTTTCCTCAATAGCATTGCACAGGCTATAGAGGTAGTACACGGCATATGGGAGTGTATTGAACTTCTTGATACACTTTC
>Ga0214474_1000476_pt1 | contig 19997 bp, 20 predicted proteins | sample RVTome_2_FD_187335 | JGI IMG/M metagenome (GOLD analysis project Ga0214474, IMG submission 187335) | Soil microbial communities from uranium-contaminated site in the Upper Colorado River Basin, Wyoming, United States - RVT95D214 HiSeq ...
TTGATAAAGGTCTTGTTTTAAAGGATGGGCGCCCAACACCTTACTTTATTAATATGGGGATGTTCAGTACCGGGCGTTTGAGTATGGAGCTGGGTTCTTTTTTCGCGGATATGATGGTGGATCATGGTCTCAATAAAAAGACAGACATTATCCTGGGTCCCTCTTACAAGGGAAGCTCCATAGCGCTGGCCACAGCAATAACCCTTTATAGCCGCCATGGGTACGACCTGTTTTTTGACTATGACCGGAAAGAGATCAAGTCACATGGTGAAGGAAGTAAATCCGGCAGTCTTATGGTCAACCGGACATTGTTCGACGGCTGCCGTGTATTCATTGTGGATGACGTTGCAACCTCAATGGGGACCAAATATGATCTCCTGGAAACGCTGCGCAAGGAGGGAGATTCAAACAGGATATCGATCGCGATAATCGGTATTGGTATCGCCATAGACAGGGAGCAGTGCACCGCCATTTATGACAACACAGGAAAGGTAGTACTGGGTAAGAGGGGCGAAGACGCTATCAGAGATTTTGTGAAAAAGATGAACATCCCTGTTTATCCTGTGGCAGGAATAAGGGAGGTCCTTGATTATCTCTATCATGAGAAGACGCCGGTGCTGATTAATGGAGAACGCAGACCAATAGATGAAGATACAAAGGTCCTGTTTGATGATTATATGAAGACTTATGGGATAGATCACAGAGCGCGCGGCGCATAGGGCTAAAAAATAGAATACCCGCCTGCCACAGCCCTATTTTATTTGCGCTGCCCGTTTGTTCTTACTGCAAAACTTGTAGCCGATTAGACTTAATCGCTACAGGGCATGGGCGGGCAGGTTGAATACGGAATTTTGAACTATGGATTTATTATGAAAAAGATAATCGTTTTTGCACTGGGATGGTTTCTTGTCTTTGAGATCGCCGTATCCGCCCAAACCCTTAAAAAACACCCTGATGACAAGTCCATATCCCGTCATTTTGTCCTTGAGAACGGGATAAAGGTTTTGCTGATATCTGACCCGGAGTTTAATATCTCAGCGGCGTCACTTGAGGTTCAGGTCGGCTCTTTGATGGACCCTGCGGACAGACAGGGTCTTGCGCATTTTCTCGAGCATATGCTTTTTCTCGGGACCGGAAAATTTCCTGATATAGAGGAATTTCCTGTGTATCTGGAGAGACACGGAGGCCATTCAAATGCGTTCACAGCGGAAGACCGATCCAATTATTACCTTGATGTGCAACATGATGCCTTTGAGGGCGCCCTGGACCGGTTTTCCCATTTTTTTATAGACCCTCTTTTTTTATCCGAATACATCCAGAAAGAAATAAACGCCGTTCATTCAGAGCATCAGAAAAATCTTGAACAGGATTATTGGCGGCAAATGCAGCTTCTCCGTTCATTTTACAGAAAGGATCACCCTGCCAGGCATTTTGCAACAGGAAGCGAAGAGACGCTTAAAGGTGTGACACAGGAGGAGTTCATGAATTTCTATAATACATATTATTCGGCAAACCGGATGAGCCTTGTGCTATTAAGCGATAAAGGATTGGATGAGCTTGAATCAATGGCCAGGAAATACTTCCTTCCGATAAAGAATAAAAATATGGAGCCATTGATCTATGATCCGCATTATCTGGATATTGTGGAAGGTTTTCGCGTTATCAGATGTGACCCGGTAAAAGATCTTAGGGAGTTAATGCTTACCTTCGCCATCCCTGACTTTACGAGGCATTATAATGTAAAGCCTGAACAGCTTATAGGGTTTTGTATCGGGCATGAGGGAAAAGGCTCATTGTTGTCCTATCTCAAGGATAAGGGGCTGGCAACAGGCCTGAGCGCCGGGGCAAGTTATCACACGTCGGATTACGGCAGTTTTTCAATCCATATACAGCTGACCCAAAAAGGTCTGGAGAAATTTCATGACGTGATTAAATATTGTTTCAGCTATATCCGTCTTCTTAAAGAGCAGAGGATCGCACCTCATATTTTTAAAGAGATTCAGCATATGGCCGAGCTTGATTTCACCTATGAAAACAAAGGGGAAGGAGCGGACCGGGCATCTCATCTGGCCGATAATATGAATCGTTATCCTATTGAGATAGCAGAGACGGTTGATTATATATACGAAACCCTTGACCCGGGACTTATCGATTCCTTGCTTGACAATCTGCGGCCCGATAACATGCTGTGCATGCTTACCGCGAAAGGGTTAGAGACAGACAGCGTTGAACCTTATTACGGCACGAGATTTTCCTATAATATTGAAAAGGGAGATTCCTACAACTTACTGTTAGATCCGCCATTGGTAATAGGACTTTCGCTTCCGGCATCAAATCCTTATTTGCCCGATGATGTAACTCTGCTGGCAGAACGTCCGGTCAATCTCATAAATGAGCCTGGGCTTGAGTTATGGTACGCACAGGATGTTACCTTCAAGATGCCCAGGGTCAGCCTCATGTTTCATATCCAGCCGTCTAAGGAACTTGTCGATGTAAGGCATATGACTCGGCTCTTTTTTTATGCGGCGTGTATTACCGAAGAATTAAACGAGACTGCATATGCTGCCCAAATGGCAGGGTTGGATTACAGCTTTTCAACAGATCTTGATTCGGTGATTATTACCATTAGCGGCTATGCGGACTCCGCACGCGTGTTACTGAACGAGATCGGCCGGAGCCTAAGGTCCCTGGAAATATCAGAACAGCAGTTCGAAGATATAAAAGAACGAATATTGCGCGAATGGAAAAGCTTTAAAATGGGGCAGGCATACGAGATAGCCCGGCACATTTCACGAAGGATCCGTAAAGAAACCTATTTTGATTATAACTCTCTACTAAAGGAGGGAGAGTCCTTGAAACTCGCAGATGTGGGGCAATTCGCGGATAATCTTTTTGAGAAAACGCGGATTGAGGCCCTAATTTGTGGAAATATCACTGCCGAGCAGGCTATTTCTCTATCTCGACTCTTGCAGTCTTATGTCTCATCCGTTCCTCTGGATAAGGACAGTGTTTTCAAACAGCGTATATTGGTTGAAAAAGAGAAAGATCCGCTGACCTATATTGAAAGGCTGGATACCAATAATTCCTGTTTATGGAGGACTATTTATCTGGGGAGTGAAGCTGCTGAGCTGAGAATGACCGCGCGGATTCTTGAGAAGTTCATCTCTCCGCTGTTTTATGCAGAGATGCGCACTCGACAGCAATTGGGATATATTGTCCTGACTGCCGCACCCGAGGACAACGGGCAATATTACCTTTTCTTTGTTATACAGTCTGAAAGTCATCCTGCCGATGAGATGCGCCAGAAAGCGGACATGTTTATATACAGTTTACCCGCGAAAATCGAGACCTTATCAGACGAGGAATTTGGCGGAGTTAAGGCCGCTGTGTACGAGGAACTACTTGAAAAACCTAAAAGTATCGAGGAGAAAAGCGCGCTCTTCTATGACCTGACCTTTGACAAAGATAAAGATTTTGATCAGCTACAGAATAATCTGGACGCGTTAGAGTCCCTCACCAGATACCAGGTATTGAAATTGCTTTCGGATAGCATTGACACCGAGACGAGAAAAGTAACGGATATCCTGTTATTCGCGAAACAGCATAGCATTATGGATGATACAAAATCTTCTATCGTATCTATTGACTCATTCAAGGCAGGCCGCGAGTTTGTTGCAAGGCCAAAAAGGTCGGAATAGTAGTAGATAGCATGTTCTTATCAAGAAAAAGTATTCCCGATACGCCTTATCTCATCAAGCCAGAGTTTCAAGAGGTCCATACTTTTTTTATCTCCTTTTTCAGGCAGCCTGCCGGTTTTTAGACACGGTATGAGCCAGTCCAGGGCTGTTCGCACATCCTCAACCGTGATTACAATACCCTGAGATTTCAGCATCTGGTCCCTGTATCTCAATGTTGTTTTAATGAGCGAGGAAAATACCTTGTGTACGGATTCATCATACCTATCAGGGCCTTCGGCCACTTTTGAGAAGAGGACATAGATGTCTTTATCTTCCATCCGGCTATATCTCACCGGCAGTTACCAACCGCGCAAAATGTTCAAACGAACGATCATAGGTCGCCTCAGCCGCTTCTGAAAAACAGCAGCCCAGAAGGGCCCTCGACCGGAGATGATACGCTATGCATTCACAGCATATCCCCTTTCTAGCGCATGGTTCATAGGTGCATTTGCACCTTTTCAGGTTTTTATCCTTGTTGCATTCCATCGTAAGACCTCCAAAAGTAAAAATCCATACCAGTACTTTTGAACATTGTTAAATCCTCACCTTTTTTGCCCGCTCAATCTGTTCCAATATGGACAGGACCTTGCTCTTCACTGCCTGCGTGAAGGCTTTCTCCCACTCTTCCTCGGTCAATATCTCACGCAGATGCCTTTCCACGGGGAAATGTTCAAACCAGCAATCAAGTATCTTGAAACATGGGATACCCATGTTCTCTGAACGACAATAGGAAAATGAAACAGGGTGGCCCAACCTCAGGCATCGAATAGTGTAATTATCTCCGGGCGGCGTTATGTCGTTTTCCATGGCATCCCTTTAATTTAAGCCCTTACTACAAGCTTTCCTTCCATTCGAAATTCGTAATTCAATATTCATTATTCTGAATTCTGGCTCCTGTCTTCTGACTTCTGCCCTAAATCCTTTAATGCTCGAATCCTTAATTCGCGATCTATAGAGACCTTTGTAAAACGTTACAAAAGTTGTAAATACGTCATCCCCCGGCTTGACCGGGGGATCCAGTGGTTTCGAGGACTTTCTGGATTCCGGATCAAGTCCGGAATGACGGAAAAAGGACTTATTCAAAGGTTTCTTATATTGAAATATCATCGTCCTCATCTTCATATTCTTCATAGGACCTTTTCTTTATTATTACCCTGATAAATCCATAAATCAATAAGAGGGCGGAGAGGAAAAAGAGTATCTCATAGAGATTGTTTATCAGGAATGTAAGGATTGTGGACCTTTTTTTAAGCCTATCATACCATGTCTTTTCAAGTTCATCAAAAGAGATGGCATATGCTTTCTGTACGGCAGAATTAATCCCGTCGCCATCCTTTAAATAATCCAATAGCCTTAATACTCCATCCGGCCCGTATTCGCTGATGATATGATCTATAAGGCTTTTACTCTCCGCGTACGCAAGGGTCAACTGTCTTGCGTCCTCGGGGAATCCATTTTCAAGGTATTTTAATCTTATTAATCTGTTTGAGAGGATAGCGTTATCCAGGACCGAATATCTATCCATAATAATATCGGCGAGGCCGCCGCTTACCCACTGCGCGGTGCCTTCATCCAACCACACGGGAAGGCTTTGAGCTTTAATGTTTTTATGCAGAAGAAGATGGCACAGCTCATGTTTCATGATAGCTTCAAGGGTAAAAGGTTCGGTTTTAATCCTCGCATAGTCAATAACCATCAGGTCCCTGTATGGCACGGCATAGGCTACAATAAGGTCATTTCCGGCCATCATTTGAAAGGTTGCGCTATCTTTTATCAGTATGACGGCCGGAATAAAGTCCACCTCCCAAAGCAGAATCCTTTCAAGATCTCTTTTAATAAAGGGATAAAGCTCAACAGCCTCTTCAGCCGCTGGTCTAAGAGGTTCATCAAAAAGGATATTCACCCCGTTTTTCTGAATAGTACTGAGCTCTTGAGCGAATAGGGGCGTGATAAAAAAGAGAGTGAGTGCTGGCAGAATTAAGGCTGTTTTATAAAGGATATGCCGGTAGTCCATCTTGACACGCAGGGATATGTCTATAAAAACAAAAATCCTCCTTAGGGACAGAATAGTCCCTTGGAGGATTTTGATCGAATAATCATGAGAATCTTTTACTGTACCGCGTCTTTTAAGGCCTTGCCTGCCACAAATTTGGGAACCTTCTTCGCCTTAATCTTGATCTCTGCCCCGGTCTGAGGATTTCTCCCTGTTCGGGCATTTCTCTTGCTCACCTTGAATGTCCCGAAACCAACCAGCGTGATGGTCTCTTTCTTTTTCAAGGCCTTTGTGATAGATGAAAAAACGCAGTCCACCGCTTCCTGTGCCTCTTTCTTGGTGCATACCACCTTTGCAACTTCATTTACAAGATCACCCTTATTCATCTCTTCCTCCTTTCAAAATTATGAAATAAAAATCATGGTTGATGTGAGAATAAAAGAATAAAAAGTAAATATCAAGCAAAATTATCATAAAATCTATTTTATTTGTATTTTCTTTGGAGACTACATTTTATAAGGCCTATCTTGACGCGGTAGCCGCTATGTGATAACAGCCGGGCAAGATAATGCTAGGGGAAATTAATTATGGATAAGGGTACGGCAAGACTGAAAAAGGAGACATTGGTCAAACAGATCAATACATATTCGTCTTTGCTGGTGGCATTTTCAGGTGGTGTGGACAGCAGTTTTCTTCTTGCCGTGGCACATCAGGTCCTTGGGGATAGGGTAACGGCAGTCACATCCAGTTCCATAATATACCCTTTGCGCGAACAGGAAAAGGCGGCGGAATTTACCAAGAAGAGAAATATTAGGCATATGATCTTTGAGTCTGAGGAGACCAAACTACCTGAATTCATATCCAATACCCCTGATAGGTGCTATCATTGCAAGAAATATCTTTCCTGGAGGCTTATAGAACTGGCCAAAGATCAAAATATACATCATATAGCCCATGCGGCCAATCTGGATGACCTTAACGATTACCGGCCCGGGATAAAGGCCGCGAGGGAGATGGGCTTACTTTCACCGCTCATAGACAATAGGCTTGGCAAGGATGAGATACGTTTTTTATCAAGGGAGATGGGGCTTGAGACATGGGATAAGCCGGCTATGGCATGTCTCGCGTCCAGGATTCCCTATGGGAGCCCCATTACGGCAGAGAAATTAAGGATGGTACAAGAGGCCGAGGAATTACTTGCTGAGAATGGATTTAAATTGTTCAGAGTAAGACATCACGGGGCTATAGCCAGGATAGAGGTGGGTAGCGCTGAGATAGGGAGGATGACAGAGGAAGCCCTGAGAAAAAGGTTAGTGGAGAGGCTTAGAGAGATAGGATTCACATACATATCCATTGACCTGGAGGGGTACATTCCGGGGAGCTTAAACAGAGATCTTAAACATAAGGGATGATCTGCATCTTCGACACGCGGGCGACAAAAACACGGTCCCGCTGATCTTCTCAAGACGATATCTATAGGCCTTATTGCCGGTGGTCTTATTTTTAAGGATTTGATAAATCCTTTCCGGTTAGTAACCCAAAATATTCTGCTATGACTTCGGAGGAGTAAATCCTTAAAAATAAGACCACTACTGGGCTTGGTCGGAATCTTTTACTGAGATATCGTCTTTCGAAGAACAGCTGTGACCTGTGATCGCCCGCCTTTGCTATGAGATATGCGAAATAGACGGCACTGTATTTTTTCGCTTTTGAAAAAAAGGGTCCCTCACGGACACATATAGGAATAACTATTACCAAGATGCACGCTTATTTAAGTCGCTCACTATAGACTGGTACAAGCCTATGTATTTTCCGGTGTCAGATATCCATATTTTTCCGGCGATCCCCGTTATTGTTGGATTCATAATATCTTTTTTTACATCCATGGGGGGCGTGGCCGGGGCATTTCTATTGCTCCCTTTTCAGGTCAGCGTGCTGGGTTTTATTAGTCCTTCGGTGAGCGCGACAAATCTTGTATTTAATATATTTGCCACGCCCGGCGGGATTTACAGGTACATCCGGGAGGGGAGAATGGCATGGCCCCTTGCATGGATAATCATTGGGGGCACATTGCCTGGCATCCTTATCGGCGTATTCATAAGGATAAACTATCTGCCGGATCCCGGGGATTTCAAGATATTTATTGGGTGCGTACTTCTTTATCTGGCGATCAGGCTGCTTTATGATCTGACTCCTATGGCGCATAAGGACGGATCAAAGGTCCATGCATTTGAAAAACGGTTTAAAGAGATATGGTCAAAGGGTATTAAGGAGGGTAAAGAGAATCTCGATGCGGAAGGGACGATCAGAACCACTGCTTTTTCATGGAAGCGATACAGCTATACATTATATGGTGAAACCTTCTCATTGAATATTTTAGGCCTTTTAAGCCTTACCTTTGTTGTGGGCATCATAGGTGGGATATATGGGATAGGGGGAGGGGCGTTTATCGCCCCTTTTTTAATAACAATCCTCGACCTTCCCGTTTACACGATCGCGGGTGCAGCCCTATTGGGCACATTTCTGACCTCCATAGCTGGCGTGATTTCCTATACTGTCATAGCACCTGTTTATGAATATACCGGGCTCTCCATAGTCCCTGACTGGGGATTGGGCGCCCTTTTCGGGATCGGCGGTTTCCTGGGGGTATATTGCGGTGCTAGGCTGCAAAAATATTTTCCTGCCGACGCAATAAAATTTATACTTGGATCTTCATTAATGCTGCTTTCCTTAAGGTACATCCTATATATTTTTTAATACAAGGTTATCAAGCCGATGCCTGACATATCAGATTCGATAGAAGATATCCTCGGAGAGAAAGGGGCGCTGTCCCGCTCTTTTCAGGGATTTGAATATCGTCCAGCCCAGGTCCAGATGGCCATCTTAATAAGTGAAGCCCTAAGAAACAGGGGGCATGCGATAGTAGAGGCAGGGACAGGCACAGGCAAGACCATGGGTTATCTCGTACCTATCATTTTAAGCAATAAAAAGACCGTAATATCCACCGGCACAAAAACCCTACAGGAACAGATCTTCTTCAAGGATATCCCGCTCATTTCCAGGACCATAGGACTTAATGTTGACTCCTTGATGATGAAAGGCCGGAAAAATTACCTCTGCCTTCACAGATATCATCAACACCTCTCCATTCCATCGATCTTGAAAACGGACAGAGATGCGATCAGGGTCAGGGAAAGGTTCGATGAGTGGCTGAAGAGGACGAGGTTCGGCGATCGCGCCGAACTCCCCTGGCTGGCTGATGATGATCCTTTATGGGACGCGGTTTCCTCGACCTCAGAGCAGTGTCAGAAAAGTGAATGTGTCCACAGGGAGGCCTGTCTTTTGAACGCCCTTCGTAAAAGGGCCGCCCAGGCTCAAATTATCATCGTAAACCACCATCTCTTTTTCGCGGATATCATGGTTAAACAGGGCGGATTCGGCGAGATAATACCCCGTTTTGAGGCCGTTGTTTTTGATGAGGCCCATAATATCGATGAGATAGCCACAAGTTATTTCGGACTAACCCTGAGTACCGGACAGCTCGTGACCTTTGTCAAAGACGTGGAAAAGGAGACCGAGGAGATCGATTATAAAGACAGGCAAGAGATCAAGAAACAATTGAATGTTATCAGGAGTTGCACGGAAGAGATTCACTCCCTTTTTCATCAATCAGATGAAAAGGGGCGGCTAAATGGGGATATGATTCTGAGGATACACGAGGGGCCGTCATCGGATATAAGGAAGGGGCTTAATTTTATGCAGCAGAGGTTAGGTCATACCATTGCCTTAAGGGCAGCGGATCTGGGACGCTCTCTGGAGATAATATTCTCCACTAATGATCCTGATTGGCTGAACTGGTATGAGAAACGGGAAAGAGTCATAATCTTCCATGCCTCCCCGCTTGATGTATCCGGGGACATGAGTGAAATGCTGTATGAAAACGTAAAAACTATTATCTTTACCTCCGCAACCCTTTCCACAAACGGCAATTTTGATTATATAAGATCCTGTCTGGGGATATCGGAAGATGCGCTTGAAGGAATCTATCCCTCTCATTTTGATTTTAAAACCCAGACTATAATGTATATCCCTGACGATCTGCCTGCCCCTAATTCCAGAGACTTCGCCGTAGAAGCAGGAAAAAGGATTATGGAGATACTGATGATTACTTCCGGTCGGGCGCTGATCCTTTTTACCAGCTATTATAATATGGATATCGTCTACGACCTGATAAACGGGAGATTGCCCTATACGGTCTTCAGACAGGGAGATGCGCCAAGGTCGATTCTGCTGGAAAGGTTCAGAGATGACACCCATTCCGTGCTTCTTGCCACCGGATCCTTCTGGCAAGGGGTGGATGTGCCTGGCGAGGCATTGAGTTGTCTTATCGTGGATAAACTGCCATTTGACTCGCCTGGTGATCCTCTGGTGTCAGCCCGTATCGAATCAATCTATTCAAAAGGCGGGAATCCATTCATGGAATACCAGCTGCCTTCAGCTATAATATCTCTCAAACAGGGCCTTGGAAGACTTATAAGAAAGAGGACAGACCGCGGCGTCCTTGCTATCCTGGATATCAGGATATTGGCGGAAAGATACGGCCGTTTCTTTTTTAACAGCCTCCCCGACATGACCGTAAGTAATAGATTGGAGGATATACGAAGTTTTTTTGAAGGATCATCATAAAGGAGGAAATACTAGTGGCTATTAGACCATGGAAGCTGATCTCCAGCAAAAAGGATAATTCATTTCGGATCTTTGACCTTAGGATCGATCGCGCTATTTCACCGCGTACCAAAAAAGAGCATGACTTCTATGTCCTGGAGTCCACCGACTGGGTGAATGTAATCCCTTTGACCGGGAAGGAGGATGTTGTCCTTGTACGTCAGTACCGCCATGGGATAGGGCAGGTAACCCTTGAGATCCCAGGAGGGCTTGTCGAACAGGGGGATTCTCCAGCGGAGACAGCCAGAAGGGAATTGATAGAAGAGACAGGATACCGCGCGTCAGAGATGGTCCTGATAGGCAGTGTTCATGCAAATCCCGCTTTTATGAATAACATCTGCTACACCTACCTGGCCAGGGATGTTTCTCTATCAGGTACGCAGGAACAGGATGAGAAGGAGGATATCGAGATAATTGTCAAGCCGCTTAAAGAGATCCCGAGGCTTATAAGAGATGGTAAGATAACCCATTCCCTGATACTTGCCGCCTTTTACCGCTTTTATATGGAATACTTGCCGTCAAAGTTATGAGTATAAGCGCTAATTGTATTTCTCTTATAAGTCAGATAAAATAGTTACATAATGCAGATCGGGAATCTAAAGCTTGAAAATCGGCTGATCATGGCGCCTATGGCCGGGATTACGAATATGCCTTTTCGTGTTATAGTGAAAGGCATGGGGGCAGGTCTGGTTTTTAGCGAGATGGTAAGCGCCATGGGGCTCACGCTGAAGGCAAAAAAGACGTTGCAGTATCTTAAAAGTGTTCCTGCTGAGAAACCCCTTGGTGTCCAGCTTTTCGGTTCAGAGCCTGATGTAATGGCCAGGGCAGCGGAGATGGCCGTGGAGGCAGGGGCCGATACGGTTGACATCAATATGGGGTGTCCGGTAAAAAAAGTGGTCAAGACCGGCGCGGGGGCCTCTCTTTTAAAAGATCCGAAAAAGGTAAGTCAGATTGTTTCGTCAGTACGCAAAATTTGCCGGGCACCCTTGACAGTAAAGATAAGGGCAGGTTGGTCCCCTGAAAAAACGGTCGCATGTGAGATCTCCCGGATTATAGAGGATTGCGGGGCAGACGCTATTATTATTCATCCTCGATTTGCGAATCAGGGATACTCAGGCAAGGCGGTCTGGTCGTTGATAGGCAAGGTGAAGGAGAAGGTGAAGATTCCGGTTATTGGAAATGGGGATATAATCTCTCCTTCAGACGCCTTTGATATGATGAAGGAGACCGGATGCGACGGGGTCATGATCGGTAGGGCCGCTGTACGCAAACCCTGGATCTTCAGGCAGATACTTCAACTGGAAAAAGGACTTCCTGTTCAGGAACCGGATCTATCAGAACTCAGATCAATAATTATGACACACTATAATCTTTTGCAGGATTCCATGAATGAACATAGAGCGGCACTTTGCATGAGGGGACTCCTTATTCATTATACCAAGGGGCTTCCAGGCAGCGGCCGATTCAGGGAAGGGTTTAACAGGATTAAGGATCTTGAATCCCTGGTGTCGGTTATGGACAACTATTTTACAGCATTGATGTCCGCTTAGAATTTTTCATATGGTATTAATACAATGTCCGGCAGGGATCTCTTTTTTTTCAGAGCGAAAGAGATGATTTGCAGGGAACTGGCATAAGGATGTCGTCGCCGCAAGCGGCATCTTCGACAGGCGGGCGATAAAAACCCGGTCCCGCTGATCTTCTTAAGACGATATCTATAGGCATTATTGCCGGTGGTCTTATTTTTAGGGTTTGATAGGCCCTTTCCGGTCAATAACCCAAAATATTCTGCCATAACTTCGGTGGAGTAAACCCTTAAAAATAAGACCACTGCCGGGCTTGGTCGGAATCTTCTTTTGAGATATCGTCTTTCGAAGAACAGTCGTGACCTGCAATCGCCCGCCTTTGCGGCAAGATATGCGAGATACTGGGCACTGTATTCTTTCGACTCTGAAAAAAAAGAGATCCCTGCCGGACATAGATATAGTTACATGTATCATGAAAAATTCTAACCGGGAATTACCGACTTAACTCACTTGGAGAGGGAAAAACGAATTGAAGGTTAAACTTGCGACAAAGGCAGGCTTCTGTATGGGGGTACGCAGGGCAATGGAGATCGTGCTGGCGGCAGCCAACAAGGATGAAGGCCCCTTATTCACATACGGCCCTCTTATACACAACAAACAGGTGCTTGAACTGCTGGAATCAAGGGGCATCAAGGCCATTGAAGATGTTACGGGAATAGAAAAAGGTGTATTGCTGATCAGAGCCCATGGCATCCCCCCTCAGCAACGTAAGGCCTTAAGATCATCCCCCCTGAAGATCATTGACGCTACATGTCCTTGGGTAGCCCATGTCCAGGCCATTATACGCTATCATACTAAGAAGGGGTATACCCCCGTTATCGTTGGAGACAAGGACCATGCGGAGGTGATAGGCCTTATGGGTTACGCTGAAGGAAATGCCCATGTGATAAATAGCCCTAAAGATGTATTGAACCTGCCTGAAACCGACAGGTTATTTGTTGTTGCCCAGACCACGCAAAATGAGCAGCTATATAACGAGATAGCGGATGCTCTTAAGAACAGATTTCCTAACGCCCTGATTTTCGACACTATATGCGAGTCTACAAGAGAGCGGCAGAAGGAGGTTCAGGCGCTTGCTGAAGAGGTGGACGGTATTGTCGTAGTAGGCGGATATCATAGCGGCAATAGCCGCAGACTCGCTCAGGTAGCCGAAGCAACAGGGGTCCCCACATTCCATATTGAAACTGAGAAGGACTTGGTGAAGGAGGATCTTTCCTCCATGGAGGTAATAGGTGTAACCGCCGGGGCATCAACCCCCAACTGGATGATCAAAAATGTAATCAAGGAGATAGAGGCGATCCGCGGAAGGGGTGATACATTGATTGGCCGATGGATAAAAAAGGGACTCAAGTTTCTCCTTCTCAGCAACATGATGGTAGCGCTTGGCGCCTTTTCCCTCTCATATGCCACTGCTATCCTCTTAGGCATAAGACCCGGCCTCCTTTATCCATTGCTGACCTTGCTTTATATATATGCCATGCACGTCCTTAATCGTTTTCTGGATAAAGGGGCCAGCACCTACAATGACCCTGAAAAGGCGAATTTTTACCGAAAATACAGGGGCTTTCTGATTATAACAGGTATAGGCGCCATTATAGGCGCCTTGATCATATCAATTCACCTGGGGAAGATCCCCCTGCTGGCAATGGCAGGATTGAGCCTGCTGGGTATTATTTACAGTATCCCTATCATCCCGGTGAGCCGGAGACATCTGTGGCGATATTCCAAAATAAAGGATATCCCGGGCTCAAGGACAATTTCAGAGGCAATTGCATGGCCCCTGGTAATTACACTCTTGCCTCTCCTCGAGTCATTTCATTCGGAATGGTCTGAAGTGATTCTATCGTTTTTTATAATATTCTCAATGGCCTTTATCAGGTCGGCGTTTTTTGACATATTCCAGGTACAGGGTGACCTGATAGTCGGCGTGGAGACACTTCCAATTATCCTGGGAGAGAAGAGAACTATGATCCTCCTGAAACGGATTATAGTATCAGCGGGGCTGGTCCTTTTGATCGCCCCCCTATTTGGTCTTGTCGGTTATTTTTCACTGATGCTTCTAATCTGTCTCTTAATCTTATATATCTCTCTGGCGGCCTATGAGCATAGACAGATATATCACGGGCTCCCCCTTGAGTATCTTGTGGAATGTACTTTTATCCTTTCAGGTCTTTTTGGCGTAATCTGGCAGATATTGAAATGAGGGATTTTAATCTGCGGGGATTTCAAGCATCCGATCGACGGCCTTTTTTGCCCTGATCCTGATATCTTCCGGCACCTTTATAACATATCTCATCTGCTCAAGGGATTGCAGGACATCTTCCAGGCGCGTCTTCTTCATATCAGCGCAGATCATGGCCGGATCAGCAGGTATAAAACTCTTTTTCGGGTTGGCCCTGGAAAGCGGATACAGGATACCTGTTTCGGTTCCTATGATAAAACTCTTTTTAAGAGATTGCCGCGCAAAGGATATCATACCTGATGTGCTTTTTATTTCATCTGCGAGTTCGAGGACATCTGGCTTGCATTCAGGGTGTGCGAGAAAAAGGGCTCCGGGATTATCCCTTTTTACCTCTTTAACCTGCCCTGCGGTTAGTCGATCATGGATAGGACAGTAACCATACCAGTAGCTGATATTTCTCCCGCTGATTTTGATCGTGTACTGTGCCAGGTTTCTGTCCGGGGTCATGAAGATCCTGCTTCGCTTGTCAATAGAAAGCGCCACTCTCACGGCATTGGCTGAAGTGCAGCAGATATCGGTTCCCGCCTTGACCTCTGCCGTGGTATTTACATAACTCACCACCACAGCGTCCGGCATCTCTGATCTCTTTTTTTTCAAAGCCTCGGCGGTTATCATATCGGACATAGGGCACCCTGCCGATATAACTGGCAGAAGGACTGTTTTATCCGGCGAAAGTATCGCGGCAGTTTCGGCCATAAAGTGCACACCACAAAAAACGATCACTTCAGCGTCAGTTAGGGATGCCTTCATTGAAAGCTCCAGGGAATCACCGCAGAGATCGGCCACGTCCTGGATCTCCGGGCGTTGATAATTATGGGTCAACAGGATGGCATTTTTTTCTTTTAATAGCCTCCGTATTTTTTTATGCAAGTCTTTAATATCTCTTTTTTCTCCGGTCGCCATGGTGTATAAATCCTTTCCGGGTGATTCGTTACCAATGAGAACTGAATTTGTCATTTCAAGGAGCGATAGCAACGAGAAATCTTAAAGATCCCTCGCTCTGCTCTTGACATAGATTTCTCCCCGCGGTCGAAATGACAGAAAATCTGTATTATTCAGGGCTAACTAATATCATATCTGTAAAAAAGAGGCTAATATTTTCCAGAATTGTCAAGCAAACGTTGAGGTTATAGTCAGAGATATAGAAATATGAAGAAAAGAGAGGATCAAAAACCGGAAAGCAGTCCTTCCATGAAGGCATCTATTAAGGATGGGGTGTCAAACGCGGTAATGATAGGATGCGGGGAGTCCTATTTTAATGCCTTCAGTATATTTCTGCGGGCCAGCACATTACAGGTAGGACTGCTGGCGACCCTGCCTCAACTCTTCGGGGCAATCATGCAATGGCTTGGGGCATTGAACCTGGACCGTTTTCGAAGCAGGAAGTTGGTAATCATACTAGGTGCATCTACTCAGGCAATTAGCCTTCTCCCGATCGCCCTTGTCCCATTCCTATTCGGTAAAGGCAATCTGTCGATACTCTTTCTCCTGATACTGATGGTGATATATTACGGTGCAAATGGGTATGTTGTGCCGGCATGGAACAGCCTGATAGGGGACCTTATTAAACCGGCCGAGAGGGGCCTTTTTTTTGGTCACCGTAACAGGTTGGCAGGGATGAGCACCTTTATATCCCTTTCCCTGGCGGGACTGATCCTGTACCTCTTTGAGAAGACCAATATTCCAGAAGCAGGGTTTTTAGTCATCTTTTCCGCTGCATTCATTGCCAGGCTGGATTCAGTTCGTTGGCTCTCCAGGTATGATGATCCCGAATTCCGCGTATCCCCTGACCAGATCTTCACATTCCGGCAGTTCCTGCGCCGCTCACCGCATTCCAATTTTGCCAAATTCGTCTTCTTTATAGGAGCAGTCAATCTGGGGGTCGCCTTCTCCGCCCCCTATTTCGCCCTCTACATGCTAAGGGACCTCGGTTTTTCCTATATTGAATATACAGTAGTTATAGCCGTATCGACAATAACACAATTCCTCACCTTCAGATACTGGGGCAGCTTGAGCGACCGGTTCGGAAATAAGAAGATTTTAAATGTATGCGGCTGGGGCGTCGGCCTGGTGCCTATCCTATGGCTGTTTTCGTCCCATATCCTCTATTTGATGGTAATACAGGTCGTTAGCGGATTGGTCTGGTCGGGTTTCAGTCTGGCATCCGCGAACTTTATCTTTGATGCGGTAACGCCCCCAAAGCGGGCGCGGTGTGTGGCCTATCAAGGACTTGTCAACGGCGTTTTGGTATTCATCGGCTCTCTTATGGGCGGATATGCGGCAGTACATCTCCCTAAAAGCCTGGATCTGGGTCTGTGGACATGGGAACCGCCATTTATGTTGCTAATGGTATTTCTGATCTCAGGGATAATGAGGCTTGTCGTCGCAGCCCTATTCCTTCCAAAGTTTAAGGAGGTCCGACCCGTGGAGGCAATTGGACACGGAGAACTTGTCTTCAGGGTCAGTCATATCAAATCATTCGCGGAGGCCACATTCAGCCTTTTTACAGGGCTGTTTAATGAACAGAAAAGGGATGAGGACGAAAAAGATTAAGGCAGGGGATCAATAAAATATTGCTAACCATATTGTGTCTTCTTCCGGGTCAGTCCATTCTACCCTGTGCCTAACATGCGCGGCGATATCAAGATAATCACCAGGCCTCACGACTATAACATCATCCCTGTTTTCAAATGCCAGCCCTGCCTTTCCTTTCAGTAAAATAACATATTCGTTTTTCTCCTGATCATACCAGAAATCAGGGGGAGAGGAATGTGCCCTTGATACTATCCTCTCTATTTTTATACTATCTGTCTCTGATATAATCTCGACAAGCTCTTCCGCCATATTGACAGGGATATCTTCAAATATGTTTTTTGATGACATTTTCATAAGTTAAAAATTGCCTGCGAAGTCAAGGAGATCAACAAATCTGGGGCAATCGACATCACGCCAGTCACCGAAGGGGTCTAACAGCGCAGCGTGAAGACCGGCCGACCGAGCGCCAACGACGTCGACATGATACAGATCACCGATGTGGATGGTAGTCTCAGGATCTGCCTCGGATAACTTCAGGGCGTGATAAAACAGCCTGGGATCAGGCTTTTCAAAGCCTACAAGGTGGGAATCAACAACCATGGAAAAATATCGGCCAAGTCCGACTTTATTAAGGATCTCTTCCACGGTCCCATTGGAGTTGCTCACCACCACAAGTTTAAGCCCCATCTCTTTAAGGGATTCAAGAGCCTCAGGCACACCTGTTATGATATTGGACCAGAGGCGCTGTATCATGCCTGGAGCCCTGAGGGTCTTGTACAGGTCATTGATTATATCATCGAGCCCTTTGTCAGACATAGAGGATGTGGATTTAACCCCTTTAAGGATACTCCTCATGTAAAAGAGGGATGTTATCTGATTCTCAGTTGACTTGAGCCTCTCCAGTTCGGACGAGACCATGGGGCGGGCTGCCGCCTCGGCCCTGCGCAGCTCCTGGAGTTCGCATGACACACCGCAGCGCATGAGTTCATCCTTCAGCCATTCATAATCCATGGACACCATGGTATTGCCGGCATCCAGGAATATGGTCTTTAGGTCTTTATATGGTATATGACTAGCGGACATTAATATCCCAAAAAAATTTCATGCAAAATGAGTTTAAACCTGTAATTGATATATTTCAAGACTTATAGTGAAAACAATAAATAAGCAGCCATATTTATTGCATTCACTATACAGGAGGCGCCTGTAGTGCGGTCTCATTTGCTATCGCAGGGCTGAGGGGACGATACATGAACCACAATATGTGTCATTTTCGGGCTATAGTCGCCACCGGACATCTTTTTTCGTTCAAAGATCTTTAAAACAAAAAATGCTAGCCCAAAAAAAATTATCCCCAACAAAATAGCAGGCCACGACGACTTGCTCTGGAGGGAGTTTGCAATAAATTCGCCCAGGAATGCACCTATCATAAGGGCAATGATAGGAAAGAGATAGACGAAGACAGACAATTTCAGTACTGTCCCTTCAGGGATGCCTATTTCAACAAGGTCCCCAACCTTTGCCTGAAGATCATTGGATACTTTCACAAGCATATCCCTGTTGGAGATATCACAGGAAATTCTTGAACTACAGTGGACGCAGGCAGGGCTTCTCCGGACGCGCACGGTCGCCTTTTGATCAGTAACCTTTTCGATTATACCTTGTTCAGATACCAAGATAACTCCTTTTTTATATAAATGTATCGCATATATCCGGCAGGGGTCTTTACACCCCCCTTTGTCCAGGGGGCCATATATATTTATGAAGCTGCAAATGAAGCCTGACATCCAATCGGTCATTCAGTATCCAGCCTGCCAGGTCTTTCGGTTCCATCCTTCCAAAAGAGGGTGAAAAGTGAACCGCGATCTTGCTTGAAGATCCATGTCCAATAAGCCTGAGGATATCTTTGGCATACTCGTAATCTTCGCGACCTCCTATGACGAACTTCAACTCATCTTCATCTCTCAGCCTGTTCAGATTTGCCAGATCATTCCTGTCCTTCTCACCGCTTGAAGGGCATTTTATATCAACGATCCTTACGCTTCGGTTATCTACCCTGCTGATATCCTGACTGCCGTTAGTCTCGATCAAGACTTTATAGCCTTTTCCAAGCAACTGATTGATAAGATAAGGCGTCTCTTCCTGGAGCAAAGGTTCTCCCCCGGTTATCTCTACAAGAGGGCATCCGTATAGAACGACCTTATCAATAATCTCGGAGATATCTAATTTCTCTCCATCATGGTAGGCATATTGCGTATCGCAATAGGAGCATCGGAGGTTACATCCGGTAAGTCTTATGAACACGCAGGGTTTGCCGCAATAGGTCGACTCACCCTGTATGCTGTAAAATATCTCATTCACGGTCAATACCATTATTAGAAGAAACCCTCCGTCTGTGCACTATATCGAGATCTTTGAATAAGTCCTTTTTCCGTCATTCCGGACTTGATCCGGAATCCAGAAAGTCTTTGAAAACACTGGATCCCCCGGTCCCTGGCCCAGACCTGGCATCGAAAATTATAGTGTTTGATGCCGGTGTCTATAAAAAGATATATTTGTTTTTATAAATTGTCATGTCGCGCCAGGGCGGGCAAGCCGGGGGATGACGTTATTACAACTTTTGTAACGTTTTGCAAAGGTCTCATGTCAAATAGAGATACTCCCCCCACTAATTTCTGATCAGTTAATATATAATCTATATGGCTGAAAAAAAGAATATCGAATATCAAAAGTAAATTACGAATTATGAAGTTTAGACCCTTTCAATATTCGATATTCTGAGATCGACCTGCCCGCTCATGCCGTGGGTGATAAACACTCTATCAGTTGTAAATTATACTATAGTCATCAATAGGCAACATCAGTAAAATATAGAGCTTCGGCAGGCGGATATTCAATATTTTTTACTCGGGTCGTTCCCCTCCCCATGGATTTATTTCAACATCATCATGGCCTTTCTTACAGAATGCCTTGGGATCTATATGGCCGCATCCGTAACCCCACAGATCAAATATACGGCAGACCTCACATAACGCATGGCCGCAACCGTCACAATAGATAACGGCGTCCCTCTCCCCGCAGGAGGCACACCTCTTCTTTTCCATGACAATATTCATAAATACCGCAAACCTGTTTAAAGCCTGCCTTCACTGATGCCCTGAAAAGATCCAATGATTATT
>Ga0214474_1000477_pt1 | contig 19976 bp, 28 predicted proteins | sample RVTome_2_FD_187335 | JGI IMG/M metagenome (GOLD analysis project Ga0214474, IMG submission 187335) | Soil microbial communities from uranium-contaminated site in the Upper Colorado River Basin, Wyoming, United States - RVT95D214 HiSeq ...
CTTCTAGAAATCAGTGAGGTCTTAGCCAGCATCGGCGGCATGGACATGAAAGGCAGCAAGATTAAACGACTCTGGTATGGAGACAGGGAGATTAGCATAGACATCTACACCGCAACGCCACTCACCTGGTCAACCCTCTTACTCATAAGGACAGGCAGCAAGGAGAACAACATCAGGCTGGCCACCATCGCCAAGAGGAAAGGCTGGCAGTTAAAGGCCAATGGCGACGGCCTATTCAACGAGCGTGGTGAGAGAGTGGCAGGCGACACCGAGCAATCCATATACCAGGCCTTAGGGATTCCTTACCAGGAGCCCGAGGAGAGAGATGGACTGTACGCACAGATTCCAAGTTGACAGCCACAACACAGGAACCTGCTCACTATGCGGTGAGGTCAGGCAATTCCCCTGGTACCGCACCGACCCAGTAATAGTATTGAACAAGGGCCACACCAGTACCAGTCAAGTATCACAAAAGGAGGAAGACATGACATCAATCAGGCAGAGACACAAATACTACGAGCAGAACAAAGAGGCCATCATCGCCGATCTCCTCACCCTGGGCAGAGCAGCCACCCAGAACAAGTGGGCCATCCCACGAGGCGGGACCATTGCGTCGCTAGAGAAGCGATGGCTCACCGAGGAGCACAGGTCAACCATACCGTCCAACCCACCAGGCAGGCCAAAGCAGCAACCCCACCCCTCGACCAACTCCACCACGTCCAACGGCCGGCTGCCACCCTTACCGCAATTCTCCGACAACTGGGATCCGTCAGTGCAGCTCCAGTGGCTTGAGGTATATAGTGAGTTGGCCAAGAAGAGTATATGAAAGCACTATCACTTCAACAACCCTATGCGTGGCTGATACTACAGAGGGCTTATGAGGATAACCCCCAAAAGCCATTGAAATCGATTGAGAACAGGACTTGGCCTCTGCCGAGTACATTTGCTGTTCCTCAACGAATATGGATACATGCCAGCTTGAGCATGTACGATGTGCGCTTGGCTGAACTAAAAGAGATTATGTCCGCTTCCCAGTGGATGCGGTGTAAAAGTTACCTTTATTCAACCTACTCACAATACGAGGCCTATCATCGGGATAAAAAGCGACTCCAACCCCTCGGTCACTTTGGGTGCATTCTTGGTTCAATCATAGTGGTCGGCCAAGTAACTCACAGCGAATCCCCTTGGTTTGTTGGGCCATATGGTTATGTCTTGGAGTATCCTGAAATGCTGTCTGAGCCGATTCCATATAAAGGTCGCCTCCGATTCTTTCAGCCAGACATAACTCCATGAACCCCAACTGCTTCAAAGCCACCTACCAGGGAGACACCGTCTGGTTCATACTCGACGACTCCTTCAAGCCACAGTGCCCCGAACGAGCAATCACCTACACGTTAGCCGAAGCCGAGGTGTTAGCCAAGAAGCCACAGTGGACAAGGAAGATAGTACACGAGGCAAAGAAGAAAGGCGCACAGCTCAAACTCCCCACGCCACAATCAATCAGCAATTAACCAGTACCTCACCAGGCTGCTTTCGCACTCACTCTGTGTTATTTTCAGGGTGGACTAAATCCTCATTTTGTCCTCAAATTCTAGTCCACTTACATATACCCCAGGCATTCGGTCATCAACCAGGAGGTTACCAGTAAGGCTGTCATCAATCAATCAACTAGCAATCCACCAGGACATCAACCAGGTGATCAACCAGGAAGTTACCAGTAAGCCTGTCATCAATAGTTGTCATACACCAACAAATCGGCGAGTCACACCAATCAACTGAGAGGCGTCCCTTAACTGTGACCTTACTGATCAACTGGGTCAGCCGGGGCACGAAGAAACCCCACCCGTCCTCGTCCCAGGGCAACCCAACCACCCCAGGCCGTGCTCACGACGCAGCCCCTTACACCAACGTTCCCAGTCCTCATTCTGGCGGCAGAGCCGCCATGCAGGCAGCGATTCCTGCAGGTCGTTCCGCCGCTTGCCGTTTTCGGTTGGCCGAGGCGGCCACCGCCTAATAAGGCGGCAATGCGGCGCATAAACAACACAACACTCTACACTTTACAACAACCATCCATCCATCCAACGACAGACAGTCAGTCATCCATCCATCGTCGTCATCACGTAGCAGTCCAGTCCATGGTCCCTACGTGGGGTCACGGTGGGCCAGCGCCACCCCGTCGGTCTTCCAGCCACAAGGTTAAAGTCAGCCCGCCGGGGTGGCGCTGGCCATTTACGTCTGGGGAAATGCCAGTGGCACTATCTTTGAGGCTGCCTTACCCGCCACTGCACGGCTGAAGGGGCAAGGAACCACCCGAGGGGGGACGAGGGGAAGACGGGGGCTGAACGGGGAAGCAGGCGGTGGTCCTTCAGGGAAGAAGCGCCACTGGCATTTCCCGGTTACACGGCTTTGCGGCAGGGCGGCCAGTGTGCATTTGACAGGCACAGGCAGGGCAGATAGTGGCCAGCCGAAGCGGCCAGGCAAGGCAAATAGTGCCCAGCCGAAGCGGGCAGGCAGGGCGGATAGGCGGCTTTTGCCCGCCCACGTTACTCGTTTTCGGCAAGAGGAGAAAAGGACGCCGAAAGCCTGCGTGACGGGGGCGCCCTTCGGGTTAAAAAGGCAAAAGCCGCGGCTCGAATTCACCGTGATGTGAGCTTTACAAGGATAGGAGAGAAGCTCACTCACTTGCCTCATGCGAGCGTGTACGTCCACTGGAGATCGCTTTCAAAGGAAGTCATTTTGTTTGTCCGCTCACTCAGCGCTCCCTTCCAGGTTTCACGGCTCTGCGGTTGCACGGCTTTGCGGTCAGCTTCAATGGCTGAACGCCTTGAAGCTTCCGTTAGAAGGGCGCATAAGCTCCAGCTCAAAATCGGCGTATAAGGAAGTGCAGCGGAAACCGCCAACTCACCTTCCTAGAGGCAACCAGGAAACTCAGGTCAGTTGTCGGTTTCTTAACGCTGCAATCTTTCTCGTGCTCGATTTTCAGCTTCCGTGGGAGGCCGCCGAGGTCGCCGCCTCGAGGGCAAAGAGGTAATAAGGTTTTGCCCGCGTGAGGCGTCTCCGTGCCGAGCTCAGCGCCGAAAGGGCATTCACTCGGCAGGCAAACTAAAGGGAGCAAAGCTCCGGGAAGGGCAGAACCATGGCAAAACACAAAGAGGGATGAAGAAGATTTGTTTAACCTCTTTGTGGGTTTGCCTGCTTCTGCCGCCGGACCACAACTCCGAGTCTATTGAAGGCTTGAGTATCTGATTAAAACTTCTTGAGGAATTATTTTCTTCCCTGTCGCCGTTGTCAAATTTTTTGAGGCAGCAAGGGAAAAAATTCTTTCTCTTCGTTCCAGTCTCTCAAGATGACAATCGACGACAGGGAAAAATAATCTGCAGATAAGAAGTTTTAAATAGTTTTTTAATGCAGAAATATGCAAAGGAGGTCAGTCATGAAAGTCGTAGTAGTTGAATCTAAAGAGGCAATCGGTGGCAGGTTGGCCGTGCTCGTGCCAGAGCCGGATCTCTGGGCACTCAAGGTCCTGGTGGCCAGGGCTGGCCAGAAAATCTTAGTCATCAAGGAGGAGAGCGATGCAAGCTAACGTTGGTCTTTGTGGCAACGCCGTTTGTCTTCATATCTGCAGCAGGGTCTGTTATTGCCCGGTGGGCACGGAGCTGTCGTATCGGCGCCTCCGTGCCCGGCGGATCCGTCGCGATACCATTCGGGTTGCGGTCGGTCAGCTCGACGAAAACATCCGGAGGAACGCAGGGTCCTTTGAGGCCTTCCAGCTTCAGTTACTTTGGCAGTGCCAGAGGCGGAAAAATGAACAACTGCAAAGAATTTCATCGCTGTAACAGCAAAATTGAACGGACGTCCAGGCGGGCAACGCACCGCGAATGGCGAGACGAGAAGCAGTTCAACGACCGGTGCGCAAAGTGGTGGAGCGGTGGCCTGCTGCCCGGGCTGATAGACCCACTTCGAAGGAGGTGAACATGGTAGCAGCAACAATGGAGCTAGGCGGAAAGATGCGGCGGATAGAGGAGCGGGAAGATGGCTTGTGGTACCTGGCTAATCCTCAGGACCAGGCCGAGCTCGGTGGCCAGGGCAAGCCGTACCATGACTGGTACGAAATGTCCGACTTCACCAGGCTCTTTCCCAAACCATTCAAACCGACCGGCCGCCTACCCAAAGTCAGCGGCCCCTACTCATAACGCAGCAAGCCATGACAGCGAGGACTCGCCGGGGTGAGAGGCCCGGCAAGGAAAAAGGAGAATAAAATGCAGCAAGACCCAACATGCGAACTAGCCAGCCTGGAGGAGTCATCCCAGCCGATGCTCCGCTGGCTCCACGACCTCAAGGTCACCAGCCCCGAAGAACAGAAGAACGCCGAGGACCTGCTGATCACGGCACGCCAGGCCTGGAAACAGGCGGACGAAAAGCGCAGGGAGCTCACCCGTCCCCTGGACGATGCGAAGCAGCGCATCATTGACCTTTTCAAGCCCTATATGAACCGCCTCGAGACCGGCATAAATATCCTGAACCGTGAGCTCACCGCCCATCATCAACGCCGTGTCGCACTCCGCCTGGAGGAGGAAAGGCGAGCCATGGAAACCCAGGCCGTCCGTATGAAGGAAGCCGAGGAAACGGGCGAGGTTGTCGAACCCATCGAGCAGCTCGCGCTCCCGATCGTGGTCAAGACCTCGCGGGCCCACCTGGGCACCGTCACGTATAGAGACGATTGGGATGTTCAGGTGGTCGACGCCGCGAAGGTTCCCAGGGACCTATGCGAGCCATCCCTGCCCCGGATCCGTGCCCGGGTTAAATCGGGAGTAACCAATATCCCCGGCGTCCTGGTCACCAAGAAAGTTGTCAGCGTCGCCAGGAGATAGAAAATATTCGAAGGAAAGGAGGTACACGATGAACGGAGAACCCAAGACACGCTACCACGCCGAGGTCAAGCTCACATTGCAAGGCCGAGAGGTGAGGGTCAACATCTTCGCCGACACCCTGGTCGAGATCTACCGAGACCTGGCTAATGTCTGCCAACAGATCCCCGACGGCCTCGCATCCCAGGCCAAGAGGGAGATCGTCAACGCCGAGCTCAAGGCAGCCCAGCTCGGAATCCCAACCGGCGCCAAGCCCCAGACCAGGGCAGAGGAGACTGGCGAGATCCCGACCTGCCAGCACTGCAACGGCCAGGAGTTCATGGAGCTGATCGAGTTCACGGACAAGAAGACCGGCAAGCCTCGCAAGGCCTGGAAGTGCCAGATGTGTGAGAAGTGGCACTTCGAGAACGGCAACAAGAAGAAATAGACGAACAAGGGGGAGGGGGCTCGAACCCCCTTCCCCTGGCCCTAGGGGCCAAGGTCACCGGGATCACCGACCATACCCGTCATGGTGATCAGGATTGTGCCCGAACTATGGCGGTTTTCGGTGGTCACATTGCCCCCCTGATCCACCGCGGTCGGCGGTTTTGACGCCCCGATATCCGCGGCGGTCCCGGCCTGGTTGGCAGATCCCGCTAATAAAATTACCACCAAAAGCGAAGCGAAGCATAGAAACCGAAGCGTTTTCATAGCGGTACAGAGTATACCACAAACACCCCTTGACAACCACAAGCCCCATGTCTATACTTTCATTGTGCAATTCTCCCGATGGCCATCGGATTCATCAGCTAGCCAGGCACCCAGCCACGCCGACATGCGTCATAATGATGGTTATGACGCACCTCAGTATAATCAGCCCATTTCCCCAGGAGGAGGTGGCGCCATGGTTCAGCTCGAGTCGGCAGCAGCCTTTTGTGACTTCACCGCGGAGCTGGAGCTCCGGGACCTTAATCCCTCTACCCTCTCGGCCTACAAGCAGCGGCTCCGGGACTTCCAGGCCTGGCTCGAAGAACGCCCCATCTCAGCCAACGCCGCCAAGCAGTTCCTAGCCCAGATGAGGGAGAGCGGCTATACCCAGAAAAGCGTCAAGGCATACTACGCCCCCATCAAATCCTTCCTGGAATACATCGGCCTCCGCCTCAAGGTCAAGTTCCGCTACCAACGACACCTGCCGGCATACCATCCCACCCAGGACATACAGGCACTGCTATCCGCAGTCGACGCCCGCACCGACACTTGGTCCAAGCTCAAAGACAGAGACAGCCTCATCATCCTGGCCTTCGCCCACACCGGCCTGCGGCGCTCCGAGCTCGCCAGGCTCAGGCCCTGCGACATCGCCAATAACTACATATACGTCAGGTCCGGGAAGGGCGACAAGGACAGAGCCATCCCCCTCGCCCAGGACCTGCGACAGCCCCTCACCGCCTACATCGAAACCAACAAAATCAGCCCGGGCAGCCCTATATTCGGCATCGGCCCGAAGCACATATACACCACTATCAAAAACTACGCCAGGGCGGCGGGATTCGACATGTCCCCCCACGCCCTGCGCCACTACTTCGCAACCACCCTCGTAGAGAAGGGCGCGCCGCTCTGCGCCATCCAGCAGCTCCTCGGCCATGCCACCATAGCCACCACCGCCGTCTACCTCGACATGGTCCCCAGCCACCTCCAGACCTCCGTCTCCCTGCTTAACGGAAGCTTAAGCAGAAGCGTTACTCCAAACAATACAAACAGAAGCGTTACTAAGGATAGAAGCAGAAGCTTAAGCTTAAGCTTAAGCAATGAACAAAGGGGGGCACCATGTGGCTCAAAATCAAAGAGGGAGAAACCGTCACCGCCGTCATCGACCTCAGCTCCGTCAAGGCCCTCGCCAAGCACTGGACGGGCCAACGAAGCGAGCTGTGCCTCGGCCAGGGATGCCCCCACTGCCTGGCCCGAATCCCCAAACGCTGGCGGTATCAGGCTAGGCTATACATTAGCGGGTCGCCGGCGGACTGGGAGTTCGGAGAGCAGCCAATGATCGACCTCAAAGCCCTTCCCCACACCGAGACCCTGGTCCCTATCACCATCACCAGGCTCGGAGAGGAGAGGAGCACCCGCTACCAAATTTCGCAAAGCGAAGCGAAGCAGCCAGCTAAATTCAGCTATGCGGCCCGTGCCGAAGAACTAACCCAGGAGTTCATAAGGAGTAAACATGGACACGATGACAGCAACCAAACCCAAGAAGGATAAAGGCTACCACGTCAGGAACTTTGACCCGAAGGCACGGCGCCTGGCCAAGGCCGGCGCGTCAGTGGCCGGCGTCGACATCGGGATGTGGATATCCCAGGCGGTCAAGGAGAAGTTCGCCCGGGACATAACCAAAGGAGGTGAACACAGTGAAGGTTGAAGTCCTACTACCCGACATCACAGACCTCGCCACCAAGACCAGGTTCGATGAGCAGGGACTCGTAACAACCATCAAGTTCGAGGCCAAGATACACCCGGCCAGCCTGGCGCGGATCCTCAATCTCCAGCGGCAGGGAGCCCCCCTCTTAGCCATCATCAGCTCCCCGCAAGCTACACTGGACCTGAACATCCAGGAGGAACCCGCCCAGGCCACCCTGGCCGAGAAGGAGGCTCAGCTATGAAACTAAAGATACTACGAGTAGCACTCGAACGTCAAGACTACAACCTCGCCGCCCACGTTCTCGTTTACGGTTTAGTCAAGGCGAAGCTAGAGGAGACTAACCAGAATGGCAAAAAGAGGCCCACCCAAGGCCAACCAAAACGCCCGCACGCACGGATTCTATAGCCGCGCGTTAACCGAAGCGGAGAAGCTGGAGATGGAAGAAGCCAGCTACGTCGAGGGCATCGACCAGGAGATCACACTGCTCCGCATAAAGCTCAGAGACCTCGTTAAGAACGAACCCGACAGAATCGACCTACACCTCGAAGCAGCCAACACCATCGCCCGCCTTGTTCGCACCAGGTACCAGATATCCAAGGAGCAGAAGAATTCCCTCAAAGACGCTATCACCAAAGTCCTAACCGAGGTCGCCGGTCCCCTGGGCATAGGCATCAACATCGCCATGAAGGCGGCAGGTAAATGAAGCTCAGGCCATATCAACAAGAGGTAGCCGTGGCTGTTATCGATAGCATACAGAAGCGCAGAGGATTGACCCTCTCAGTTGAGATAGCCCGCCAGGGCGGGAAGAATGAGCTGTCCGCCCACCTTGAGGTTCTACTGCTAACCCTATACATGGCCAACGGCGGCAGCGTCGTCAAGTGCTCCCCAACTTTCAAGCCGCAGACTATAATCTCGATCCAGCGTCTCCGGGAGAGGCTCGACGAGTTCGGATTCGACGGCCTATATCACACCGAAATGGGATATATCGTTGTCCTCGGCAGCGCCCGGGCCGTGTTCCTCTCAGCCGAGGAGTCAGCCTCCGTGGTAGGCCATACCGCCGATATCCTGCTAGAGATAGACGAGTCCCAGGACGTCAGCAAGGAGAAGTACACAAAGGAGTTCAGGCCGATGGGTTCGTCAACAAACGTCACGACCGTCCACTACGGCACCACCTGGGACGATACCACCTTGCTCGAGGAAGTAAAGCTCACCAACCTCGAGCTCGAGAAAAAGGACGGCGTCAGACGACACTTTCGATTCGACTGGCAAGAGGTAGCCAAGCATAACCCGGACTATGCCCAGTACGTTGCCGGCGAGAGGGCCAGGCTGGGCGACGAGCACCCGCTCTTCAGGACCCAATACCTTCTACTCCCCATACGAGGCGGAGGCGGATTCCTAACACGCCAGCAAATTGTCCTAATGCTAGGAACGCACACACGCCTTAAGGAACCCCAGCCCAAACGCATCTACATCGCCGGCATCGACCTGGCCGGCGAGAGAGAGGAAACCCGGGAGGCCGCCCTCATGGCAGCCAAGCCCAAGCTGGATTCAACCGTCATCACCATCGCCGAGGTAGATACCGGCCAACGTTCCCAGTTCTCCCTTAGGGAACCCATCCTCAAAGTCATGGAGCAGTACCAGTGGACAGGGGTCGCTCACAGTACCCTGTATCCCCAAATAGTGGACATCCTTAAAAAGTGGGATTGCCGAAGGGTCGTAGTCGACGCCACCGGTATCGGCCAACCCGTGGCCAGTTTCTTGAGAAAAGAGCTCGGGTCCCGGGTCGTCCCCTTCACCTTTACCCAAAAGAGCAAGTCAGACATGGGCTTTGAACTGTTGGCCTTTGTCAACAATAGCCGGCTGAAGCTCTACAAAGGAGACGGGTCCCGCGAATACCAGGACACCATCTTCCAGTTAGAGAGAGCCCGGGCCCAGTACCGCCCCAACCAGACCATGAACTTCTACGTTGACCCCTCCGAAGGACACGACGACTTCCTAATGAGCCTGGCCCTCACAGTAGAGGGCGCCAAGGACTTCAGCCCCAGGGCAGCCAAAGGAGGCTTGAGAGATGATTGAATTCACCCCAGCCCAACTAAACCGAATGGACGCCCCACGCCTGGCAGCCTACCGCACCAACCTCGATTTCTACCAGGGCAGCCAGTGGCCACAGACGTCACGCCACCGCCAGCTTGTGTTTAACTACGCTAAAGTCTCCATAGACAAGGTTACTAGCTTTCTGATGCAGGGACTGACCTTCGCCGCCTACCCGGCAGAGGACAAGGACGAGCTCAAACCCAGAACCAGGCGGGCCGAGCAAGTCCTCCGCCAGGTTTCCCAGGAGAACAACCTGCATCAGCTAGACTGGGAGACCGAGATTGACGCAGCCATCCTGGGCGACGCCTGCTACAAGGTGATCTGGGATACCGACGAGAAACGCATACGCATCACGTCCCCCGACGTGTCCGGGATCTTCGCCTGGTGGCTGGGAGACGACGTCTCCCGGGTCTGGCGAATAGCTTCCAGGTACACGCTCACAGAGGACGAACTCGCTATCCTGTACGGCCCGACCCTCCCCAAGAAGGCGGCCACCGTCACCGAGCTATGGACAGCTAAGGACTTCTCCCTCTACCTGGACGCCGACCTCATAGAGTCCAAGCCCAACCCCTACGGCTTCATTCCCTTCGTCATCTTCCCCAACCTCAGAGAGCCGAAGAAGTTCTGGGGAACGTCCGATATACCCTCCGTCATCCAGCCGCAGCGGGAGCTCAACCGCGCCCTCAGCCAGCTATCCCGGATACTTGAGCTGTCAGGCAACCCCATCGCCGTCCTGGAGAACATCGGCTCGGCCGAGGACATCAAGGTCCAGCCCGGCGCCGTGTGGACGATCCCGGAGGACGCCAAGGCCTACCTACTCGACTTGCTGCAGGGCGGCGGAATCAGATTGCACATAGACTACATCGACCTGGTTTACCGCACCCTCCACGACGTCTCTGAAATGCCCAGGGCAGCCTACGGCGGCCTCGAGAGAGACCTATCCGGCACCGCCATGAACATCGAACTGGGAAGCTTAGTACAGAAAGTCATTAGAAAAAGGACAATACGAACCAACGCCTACCACCAGAGGAACGACATGATTCTAAGGTTAGCCCACGACTATATGAACGAGAACTTCCAGGACATACAACATCGCGTCGTGTGGGGCTCCATACTACCAGCCGACACAGCCCGCCAGGCCCAAAACGAACAGCTACTCGTTCAGGCCGGAGTCCATTCCCGCAGGACGGCCATGGACGAAATCGGGATCCAGGACCCGGACGAGGAGTTCAACCGCTGGCTGGAGGAGAGGAAGAAAATCCTGGAAATGAATAAGGAGTTCAGGGCACAGTCTACGAGAGGCGGAGCGAGAGAGAGAGCGACAGCCTCAGAAATGGAAGTGCCTGAGTAATAACTCACAAAGGAGTAAATTATGCCACCAGAACAAGAGCCGCAGAAACCCGAGGGGGGGCCTGACACACCAGCCGCGGTCAACCCCAACGGTGCCCCTACCCCAATGGACCTGCAGATCATCCGGGCCGAACTAGACGAGGAGAAGAAAGTCAGAGCCACCATTGAGGCAGCCCTCACCGACAAGAGCAAGCGGATCATCGAGCTCGAGGCCTCCCTGAATGTAGTCTCCCAGGCCAGCGAAGCGGCCGCCGCCGAGCTGGGCCACACTAAGGAAGCCTACACCAAGGCCGTCGGCAAATACCTCGAGGCAACCAGGGCGGCCAACCCTACCCTCCCTGGCGACGTCATCACCGGCGCCACTATTGAGGAGATAGACGTCTCCGTCGCCAAGACCCTATCCATCGCCACCGCCGTCAAGGCCAACCTGGAGGCCCAGGCCAAGCAGGCCAAGGTCCCGGCCGGCGCACCACCCAGAGGCGAAATATCCCTGGAGGGCTTGTCTCCCCGGGAGAAGATCGCCGCGGGAATTCACCAAAAAGGAGGAACTAGCTAACCATGTCGATACTATTAGCAGAAGCATCTAAGCTCTCTACTGACATCCTCTTGAAGGGAATCATAGAGACCATCGTCAAGGACAGCCCCATCCTGCAAAAGCTGCCCTTCATTCAGATTGTCGGCAACAGTCTGAAATACAACAGGGAGAAAACGCTCCCTACCGCCGCCTGGTATGCCCCGGTCACCGGCACCTGGGTCGCCAGCCCGCCCGCGTTCGAGCAGTGCACGGCCGCCCTCTCCATCCTGGGAGTGGACGCCGACGTCGACAACTTCCTGAAGTCCACCAGGAGCAACGTTCAGGACCTGGAGGCAGCCTGCATAGAGCTGGCCGCTAAGGCCGTCAGGCACGAGTTCGAGAACGTGTTCCTCAACGGCAGCGGCACAAGCGAGCAGCCCACCGGCCTCTTCCTCACCATGAAGGGCACCGCCTGGGTGGCCGACACCGTAACCGCCATCGGAGACGTCGTCGTGCCTACGGCCGGCAAGGAGAACGGCTGGCGCTATGAGTGCACCGCCCGGGACACCGACTTCAAGACCCACGCCACCACCGAGCCCACCTGGCCCATCCTGGAAGGCGCCACCATCGTGGACGACGCGGTCACCTGGACAACCCGATTCGGCAGCCACCTGGCCATGGCCGTCAACGGCGCTACCCTCAGCCTGGACAAGATCGATGCACTGGTTGACCTGGTCCGAGGCGCCAAGCCCGACATGCTACTGATGAGCCGGCGCACCAGAAGGAAGATCGTCGCCCTGTGCCGAGCCTCTGGCCAGAACCTCCTCATCGGAGAAGGCCGGGTCGGCGAGATGGTCGAGTATTACAACGGCATCCCCGTGGCCATCTCAGACTGGGTCAAGGACAACTACACCGTCGGGTCATCCGGCGACTGCTCCGCTATCTTCGCTTTCCAGGCCGGAGAGGGCGGAGTCTGCGGACTCACCAGCCCGGAGATGCTGCAGATTGAGCGCCTAGGCTCCCTGGAGACCAAGGACGCTTCACGTACCAGAATTAAGTGGTACGTCAGCCTGGCGAACTTCTCCTACGTCAAGTCCGCCATGCTCACAGGGGTGAGAAACTAAAGACAGTAAACCCTTTTTTCCTCATACTCGCCTCCTTTCATTACTTTTACATAGGGGAGGGGGAAGGTCGAGCCCCCTCCCCGGGGCGAGGGGAAAAGGTGAGGTGAAAAGATGAACCTAGTTGAAATGGTAACCAGGGCCCGGGAGGACCTGAAGGACACGGACCCGCTAAACTACATCTGGCAGGACGGAGAAATCCAGTCGGCCATACTCCGGGCCGTCGACGAGTACTCACTCCACGCCCCCATGCAGCACCAGGACGATATCGCGACCACCGACGGCGCCACCGAGATCGACATATCATCCCTGGAAAGCCTGCTCCAGGTAGAGTCAGTGGAGTTCCCCCTGGGCCAGAACCCCAAGTACATGCAGCACATAGAGTACTGGGCCGGCAGGCTCTACATGGAGGACGCAGGCGACGGCGCCGACGCCCGGGTCAGATGGCTTGCCAAGCACACCATCGACCCCGAGGACACCACCATCCCTGCGGAGCACGGCGAGATTATAGTCCTTGGCGCCACGGCCTACCTGGCCATGTCCGCCTCGGCCTACACAGTAGACAGGGCCACTATAGCCGGGCATTGGGGCACTATCAGCTACAAGGAGTGGGGCACAGAGCGCTTCAAACGATACGACCAGAAACTAAACCAGGTGGCCCAGGGAAACCGTGTCACCAGGAGGACGCTCTACACCCAGGACGACTAGAGGAGGACCATGAGTAAACTAACAGACGCTCTTAAAAGGGAAAAGACCAAAGAGGGCCTACCCAAGGACGCCTTCGCCATCGTGCCCGACCCCCAGGATCCCGACACCTGGAAGCTTCCCCATCATACCAGGGACATCATGCGAGCTCACGGACGCCTAGATATCGAAAAGACTGTGGACTGGGACCGCATGCCGGCGGCAGTGGCCGCCCTCAGCCCTGGCGGATATAGGGGGGAGAGAGTCCGGGCGTCACCCGAGGACATCATCAAGGCCGCCCGACACCTGGCAGCCCATTATTCGGCGGCCAACAAGCCGGTCCCGGACACTTTGGGAGCGCTCACCTAAGAACGGCAGGCCCAGCGAGGGCCGGGCGAGTAAAGAGTCGTAGAAAGGCAATGAGGGGCTCCCTTGAGCCTCCCAGGCCCATACTGTAAGGAGTAAACGTGGCACAGAACGAAAAGCCCAGGGCGCCCGACTTGCTCACCGTCTTCACGGAGATGTTCCGGGCCATAGTCAGGCCGGCCATCACCATCATCTTCGCCGTCGTCATTGCTCAGCTGGTCATCGAAGCCCGACCGGTGCCGGAGTGGTTCCTAGGCGTGGCCATCCCCATCATCACCTGGTGGTTTGCCGAAAGGACAGTCACCCACATAAAGGGGAAGAATGGCGGCTAACTGGAGGGACCTCCTGGGAGAACTCTCAGGCTACAAGCCGCTCTATGAGCGAGCAGCCCTGCAGCTCATCGACGCCAGCGCCACCATCGCCCAGCTGTCCGACGAGCTCGCCCAGGCCAAAGATACCATCCGCAGGCTTGAACTCATATCCCCCAGGCCGGCGCCGCCAGTCCTGGGCAACATAACCGAGCAGACCAGCGCCTGGATACAGCAGCAGCTCGACTCCATGAACCTGGGCATACAAAGACTGCCCCTGGACGCCAGCTACTTCCTCACCAACCAGCGGAGCTTCCTTAACGTCGTGGCCTGGGACTGGACGGACACACTACCATATATCAGGGAGAGGTTCGATTGCGAGAACTTCGCCCTCTTATTCAAAGCCCACGCGGACCTGCATTTTCACATCAACCAGGTGGCCGTCATCATAGACTACGAATCAGGCCACGGTTACAACCTGGTTCTCTACCCGGACGGTAACAAGCAGGTCCTGGAGCCACAGTCCGACGCCCTCTACGTCTGGACACAGCGACTGGACAAATTCTACTCATTGAAAGGAGCAATAGCACTGATATGAAGATCAAGTACACGCCGAAGAAAGTCCTGCAGTCCATTATACTTTCAACCTTCATGGACACTGTCGAGGAATGGCACGCCTTTGTCGACGGACTCTGTGAGGCACTCTGTCCCTGGCCAGCCAGGCACAAGCCCTCCGCGGAGAACCAGAAGGCCATAGAAGACGAGTACCACTACTACATGTGGGGTCGGGCCGTCGGGATCCTGGTGCTCATCACTATAGGTTGTGTCATCAAAGTGATGCTTTTCTGATGCAAGATGATGTAAGGAGGAACTATGTCACAACAAACCAAGGTTAAAATCCGATGGCATAACAAGGTCGAGAAGTTCGCATCGGAACAGGACAGAGTCCAGGGCAAACCCCAGGAGGTCATCGAGTGGGAGACCGAGGGCGAGCTCTCCATCGGCGCCGCCCTGGCCCTCGGCTTTGAAGCAACAGAACAGGAGGTAAACCAACATGGGATTGACCCTAGTAGGTAAGGAGCTAATCGCTAAGGCGTTGATGGGCGACAGCTTCACCAACTACAACAACACCAATGCCCGCCTCGGCGTCGGTAATGACGCCACCGCCTTCAACGAGAACCAGACCGACCTTATCGGCACCAACTTCCGAAGGATAATGGAGGCCACCTTCCCCACCCGCAGTGTCAGGGAGATCACCTGGAAGTCGAGCTTCGCTGCCTCTGAGGCCAACTTCGCCTGGCTTGAGAACGGCGTCTTCAACGCCGCATCTGCAGGCGACATGCTCGCCAGGGACGTCGAGAACCTGGGCTTCATTCTGGGCTGGTCCTCCCTGGACATGGTCAACGGACTGGCCAACTAGACAAGATGAACAGTTGTGAACACTTATGGACACCGAAACCAGCCATGACACGGGATTCCTGAAGGGAATCAGGCCGTCAGCCTTTCTCGATTGCTACCAGGAGTGGCACGCCCTGGTCGAGGGATTCTGTGAGGTCATGTGCCCCTGGCCGGCTAAGTATGAGCCCAACGACGAGCTCCTGGCGGACCTCCGGGCAGACCACCACTACTACATGTTGGGTCGGGCCCTGGGGATCAGCGCCTGGCTTACTATAGGTAGCGTCATCAAAGTGATATTTTTTAGCTGATAGCTGTCAGCTGATAGCTGATAGCTGAACAAAGGAGGACAACAATGGCTGAACTTTCAGACTACATGGAGAACGCAATCATAAACCAGATGAGGAACGTCGCCGGCGTCCAGGTGGCTGTCTACGTCGCCCTCTTCACGGCCGTCACCGGCCTGGAGGCCGACAGCGGCTGGTCCGGCACGGAAGTCTCCGGAGGTGCCTATGCCAGGCAACTCGCCGGCCTATCGGCAGCCGCCGACGGGGCCAGCAGTAACGCCGCCGACATCACTTTCCCGCAGGCTACGGCGGACTGGGGCACCGTAACCCACGCCGCCCTCATGGACGCCGTCACTGCCGGCCACGTTCTGATGTGGACAGCGCTCGATGCCAGCAAGACGGTCAACAACGGAGACACCTTTAAGTTCAACGCTGGAGACCTTGACGTAACGCTAGCCTAAACAGTGGCGGGTCTTGTCCCCGCCTGTAGTGCGAGGCTTTAGCCTCGTGCCGTGAGGTAGACGATGGCGACAATTCTTGTAGACGATTTCAATAGCTATAAGGACGGAAACCTCAACGGGCAGGGGGAAGATTAAATGCCTACTTGGGATTTACTGGCACAAAATTGGAATGACCTAACTGGATGGACGGCAGGCGGCGCTGGAACAAGTGAGATAAGCCCTGCGGGGCAACTTCATCAAGTACCTAATTCTGGCACACCTGTCTATAGAAGAAAAGGCTCTAGCACAGTTCCATATACCGGCTACACAGTCGAAATTAGACTCAAAATTGACAGTTTTGGTACTGGAGATGGCCGTGTTGCGTATCAGTTTTATGATGGTCTCCATAGAATCTACTTCGCAGTTTACTCAGACAGGGTCTATAACGTAGATGCCCCTACTACGATATATGTTACCAATGCCACAGGAGTCTTTAATGTTTGGCGATTAGTCGTTGATAGTGATGGGCATAGCAACAAAGTCTACAAGGATGGGGCATATCTTGGGGATTTAGGGGCAGGGGCAAATTATTCTGGTGAGCCTGGGCAACATATTGACGAAACGGGTAATGCAGCCTCGTGCTCTGGGGCAGAATCCCATGAAGACTACCTCTACATGGCCACTGGGTTATACCCACCAGGAGAAGTCAAGACCGCCTCAGCCACCATCTCAGGCACCGGAACCCTGGCCGCCCTGGCCCGGGCCACATACGCGGCCAAAGCCACATTGTCAGGGGAAGGCACCCTGGCCGCAGCCGGCCTGCGAACTTGCGCAGGTCGCGCTACCCTATCAGGGGAAGGAACCCTGGCGGCTAAGGGCGCATACCTGCAAAAAGCAGCAGCCACGCTATCAGGCACCGGCAGCCTCGCAGCAGCCGCCCTCGTTACCAGGGGAGCCAAGGCCACTATGTCAGGCGAAGGAACCCTGGCCGCAGCAGCTCACGTCACCGGGACAGCCGCGGCCACCATGGCCGGCGCCGGTGAGCTCGCCGCACTCGGGATCGTCCTGGGTGAAGATATCACCGCCTCAGCCACGCTCTCCGGAGAGGGCACACTCCAGGCCCGGGCCGTCTACATCGTCATCGCCAGAGCTACCATGTCAGGGGAAGGCAGCCTGGCGGCAGCCGGCACGGTAGCGGGGGCCGCCCTCTGCGCCTCAGCCACTTTCTCAGGCACAGGAACCCTGGCAGCAATAGGCCAGGCTTACCTTATCACCCCGACCCTGCTGGCCGCTCAGAAGAGCCCCCGCCGCCAGCCCTACGTCGAGGCTAAGGTCTATGACTACGAGCAGGGAATCAAGCGCCTCACCTGGACACGCCTCTACACCGGCAGCGAGACCGACAACCATCACGGCATCGCCTTTGACGGCCAGGGATCGATGCACCGCATCCGGGCCGACACAGGGAGCAAGCTTTACTACCAGAAGGTGGCCAACCCTGAGCCCAGCTCCGATTATACCCAGTGGACGCAGATCGCAGCGGACTGCGCCGGTCCCTGCGCCATAGCCGCCTATGGTACTAAAGTTTACATATTCTACCGCAAGACCGACGACACCCTACGGAAGTACTATTCTCACAACTATGGCCAGGACTGGACCAACGCCGAGCTCATAGCCACTGCCGGCGTCCTCTCTATGGCCGCTTGCTGGAAGGGAGCCACCGACATCGTCGTCTGCTTCTCAGCCACCCTTGTCAAGGTCAGTGCAGCCGTCCTGGACACGTCCGACCAGGCCACCGCCGAGCATTACTACAACCACGGCCTGGACACCACATACGGCATCGGGGCCACCTACCAGGAGGGAGAATTCCCCATCGTCCTGGCCGGCAAGGACACGGACGTGGCCACCAGTATCGTCAGCTACGCCCTCTATGCCACCAAGCTCAGCGACATTTACAGCTTCAGCTCCCTCCATGTTCTGCTAACGGCAGACGAGGACGTCGTCACCGCCTTCCGATACCCCGACTGTCACGTCCCGGACGCCGCCCAGGACTACGAGACAGTGCAGCTCACCGTTGTGGAGGACTATTCAGGAGTCACCGCCTACACCCGACCGCTCCTCGCCCACCTGGTCAAGGACACCAGCTGGTCCGACGCCACCATCACGGAGCCCAGGTTCTTCATCCCCATCCCCGCGGCCTTCGGCCTCCGGATGGGCAGCACCGCCGCCCATTGGTGGTTCTCGACCCCCGACGGAGTGTGGCAAGCCACACGCCCGGCCGCTGATCCCCTGGACTTGACCCCCTACATCCAGGAGCTCCACCAGGTCATTGATCACCAGAAGCCAGGCTTTCTTATCCTGCAGCTCGACAACTCAAAGGGATACTTCGCTTCCCCGGGAGAGGGAGATCTCGCTTCGCTTCGCTTCCGCGCCGAAATTAAGCTCCGCCTGGGCTATAAGACCACCCAGGGCCCCGAGGGCCTCGACAACCTCACCTACTGGATAGATTCCTGGCAATACGCCTCGGCGGCCAACCGGTCTGTGTTTACCATCCGCTGCGTCGACCTCTGGGGCCTCGCCTCACAATGGACAGCCCGCTACTCCCTCCGCTGGAATTACACGACGTTCGAGCCCTCCAGGGTCTGGGCGATACTGTACCAGTTCCTCGGCCGGCTGGGCATACGACTCTGGAACAACCCCTCCGCCCCGAAGAGCTCCACCATCGATGACTACTACCCCAAGTTCCTATCCCGGGGCGGTACCATGGCCGATACGCAGCTCCGGCGCCTGCTGAGCTTCGTTACCGACGCCCTCGTTCCGAGGCGGGCGCTCTGCTTCGCCAAGAACCTCCTATCCTCCGAAACGTCGTCCTACGAGTACGACAACGCCCCTGGCTCGCATCCCGTCTACGCAGGCGCCTACGCTGACCACCTCACTACCACCCACACCCAGGTCAGCGGAGACACCCAGGACGAACCACCCGTCCACGTCCGGGAAGCAGCTTTCGACTGGGATTTACTATCCCTGGGCATCGACAACCTCCGGATGCAATACGACGCCAACCTGGAGGAGACCGACCAGGCCGCCAGGAGGGCGGACGCCTTACTCAGGCATGAGACTCTAGAAGCTATGGGGGATCAAATCAAAGTGCCGACGAACGTCGCCCAGGAGCTTTACGACGTCATCACCGTCACCGACCGCCGCTGTGGCATCGACCAGGCGAAATACCGAGTACTCGGCATCCAGACCGACTATGACCGCCGCAACGCCCAGTACGAGCAGCGGCTCACCCTGGGGGCGCCATGATTCGTTTTCCGAAAAAAGGTCAGGACCCGAAACCGCACCGCCCTTATTGTAGGGCTTGAATAGAAGAGGAGATGAACAGCCACTTTTACAGTAACAGGCTGGATAGGTTTTCCAGATGCCCCAAGTGTCTTGGTGCACTCCTCCAGAGGAGCTGGTCATTGTTCTATTGCGAACGATGCAAAAAGTATTTTAGGCTCAGAAAGGTTACAGAAGCAGCTAGGTCGAGGTGGCATTATGTACTCTAGGAGTGAATGAAGCTCCAGCCGCACTACCTTTGCCCTCGGGGCCACAGGAAACGAAACAGAAGGCGCAAGCTCGGGCCCCGGAAGGGCGACGTCAAGGCGTGCTACGTCCGAATCGGGCGGCGCTGGCTAAGAGCGGGGACGCTCTGCCTCGACTGCCGCCGATTCACGTCCGAAATCTGACCCTCCCTAGAAAACAAACAGAGAGCAACAATAAGGGACGTTGAAAGGAAACAGGGGGAGTCAAACAGTAACGACATGAGACTAGAGGGAGAGACGACATGAGACTAGAGGGAGAGACGACATGAGACTAGAAGGAGAGACGATGAGACTAGAAGAAGCCAAGCCCATAGCAGAGAGAGTAAAGCAAACACTCACCCCTTACTGTGACAGGATAGAGATAGCGGGAAGCATAAGAAGAAGGAAGCCCATCGTGCACGACATTGACATAGTCCTGATAGAAAACCCAGGCTCACTTCTAGAAATCAGTGAGGTCTTAGCCAGCATCGGCGGCATGGACATGAAAGGCAGCAAGATTAAACGACTCTGGTATGGAGACAGGGAGATTAGCATAGACATCTACACCGCAACGCCACTCACCGGGTCAACCCT
>Ga0214474_1000478_pt1 | contig 19961 bp, 31 predicted proteins | sample RVTome_2_FD_187335 | JGI IMG/M metagenome (GOLD analysis project Ga0214474, IMG submission 187335) | Soil microbial communities from uranium-contaminated site in the Upper Colorado River Basin, Wyoming, United States - RVT95D214 HiSeq ...
GGTCGTTGACAAGTTTGGGGAGGCAGATGGTTTAAGAATTGGATTTTATTGGTGTGGGATAGGCTTATATGGAACTATGTATATACCGATCAGATACTTATGCGTGGAACAAATCAATTTTTTGCGTAAAATTTAGTTTCGGCTTTTTGGGCGATTTTTGACATTTATTTGCAGATGGTTTCGGCTTTATGAAAACCCATAATGTGACGGTATATATAATAATTACAAAAAGATAACGAACAAAATAATATTTAAACCACTTCCCACTTAATAGGTTTAGGTGGGAAGTTGGGTGGGAAGTGCTAAAGTAACAGCATTAGCTATTGATATAATTAAATAATATATACGACATAGCGGCAATAAACTTCCCATCAGGTGGGAAGTGGTTTTTTTAAAAAAAGTGAGAAAATGAAGGATTTTTTGTTTATAATAAACCAATAAAAAGACAGTTTTTAGGTCAAAAAAGGGTAAAAAAGTTAAAGTAACACTTGAACAAATCACTTTTTTTAAAAAAAAGTGAAAATATTTTTAAAAATAACACAACTATATAATATTACTTATAATAAATTTTTATAAAATCCTACTTATGAATAGTCGAGACAAAACACCCTATAATATTACCCTCATCCTCTTCACTATCACTAGATGAATCTTGTTTTGGTTTTTGGTCACCGTCATGAACAGCCCAAACATAAAGCTTGGCGCTTTTCAACTCCTCATTATATTCGTTATTAGAGGAAAAAGATTTTACATAATCCGAATTAGCCTGGGATTCGGTTTGAGACCAATAATCTTCTAGTGAAGCTAAATTTTTAAACAAACCTAACGATGAACTTTTATTTTTATTATTAAAAATATGCAGCGCTTCGGTTTCCAGACAATCCAGACCCGTACAAGGAGAGCTATTTATATCAACCATTTCAGGTAACCGCCAAGTATAAGCTCCTTGGTACGATAAGCTTCCAGCCCAATCTTTAGCATCTTGCCAATTCATTTTGCCGTTTGCGTGATTTGTACCTTTATAACCCGAAGTATTTGCATAATTAGCATCCTGGAGCCAAGTAATATCATAATCTGAATCGTATATAAGGCCGCCGCCATTATCTCTCAATTCTGCGTCAGCCTGTAATGCTAAAAATAAAATTAAGATTAAAGCAATCTTTAGTTTATTTATTAGCTTACACACGGAAACCACCTATTTTTAGATTTTAATTGTTTTTCGAGATATTTTAACCTAAACGATATCACATCTGCTGGCTTTTGTGAAAAATTATAAAAACATCCCGTAAAAAAGGGATAAGCTATCGCTATCCGGCCAGTTTCTTCTCCAAAGGTGGGTCGTGGTTCAACTCCTTATCTCTTTCCAGTTCCGCGTTACGGATCTTTTCCTCAAGAGCCGAGAGACGCGCTTTTAAATCCTTACACTCTTCTTTTAAAACACCAATTTCTTTTTCCTGTTTATATATCTGGCGCTCCCGGCGAACGGATATTTGGAACGCCCGGATGTTCGCCTGGATCGCAGGTAACAACACAGGATCACGAGAATCGAATATTTCTTTCAGGCCAGCAACCGCATAAGCAAATTCATCTACACCAGGAAGCCTATCAATATCGTCTCCCGGTGCATTATTATATAAAGGTGTGTTTTTCTTATCACCACCCCCTCCCTTATATATATAAGGGTCCTCCGATTCCTTCCGAAACATCTCACCTTCGCCAGTTAAAAGCCAATTCCGGTTTATCTGAAATATGGTCTCAATATTTCTTATAAGAGATTCCGACGGGACTGCCTTGTTTTTTTCTAAATCAGACACATAACCATTAGTTATACCTAACTTATTAGCGTATTCAACCTGTGTTAGGTTAAAGCGCTTTCGAAATGCTTTTAAATTATCTCCTAAAATATTATCGTTCATCTTAATTTTTTTCTTGACTGTTAAGATTATCCGATTTATAGGTTATACAAAAGACCATTATAGGTTATTTAGAAACGAAACAAAACAAAAAGGCAAACACAATGAAACAGTACGTAAGCGACATGCCCCCGATTGAAACTATTATTCTTTTAAAACGCGCTGGCGTTTCTCAATCAGCAATCGCAAGATCTCTCGGCGTAAAACAGCCTTCCGTAAACGGCGTAATCAACGGAAAAAGCGTTTCTCATAAAATTCGAACAGCGATTGCCGAAGCCATCGGCATTGATATTAAACTTATATGGCCATCCACATATTTAAAGGACGGTCCTCAAAGGCCTGGCCGGCCTCGTTGCAAATATTCGGCTATTTTATAAGTCAGCAAGTAACATATTGTCAATGTGAATGTTTTCATTTTTTCCGACAGATTAAAACCAAAAAACGGACAACAAAGTGAGACCTTATCAGACAAATCTTTTTGATCCTGTAAAAATCGATATCGTTCCAGACTTGAAAGTTCATATGAATAAAATTGTAAAAAATAGCGATTTGTCCCGTGAACAGGTTGTGGACAAAATGAACGATATAGCTAAAAAGCATGACATGAGTCTGGCGACAGGGAATGGAAATCGTTTAACTCTAGATACTTTTGAAAAGTGGCTCAATCCTAACGAAACTAACCGCCAGATGCCGATCAAAGCTCTGCCAGTTTTTTGTGCGGCAATGAAAGATGTTTCTTCGCTGGATATTATAGCGAGGGGACTTGGCGCAGAGGTGATCGGGCCGGAGGAGCGGAGAAAGTTAGAGTGGGCGGAGGAAAAACTTACGGTTCAACAGAAATTGCGCAGAATTAGAGAGATTGAGAGAGAGCTATGAATCTGGAACCTGAAACCAAAACCGCAGCCGAGCTGGCTAATATAATAGGTATAACGAAACGTGCGGTTAATCTCCGGGCAGAAAAAGAAGCGTGGCCCTATTTAAACGGAGACGGCAATGCAAAACGGTATTTGCTGGCCGACCTCCCGGAGGGAGTGCGGTTGCAGGTATCAGGTATTCGGTATCCGGTATTGGCAGAAAAAGAAGCACCCGTGGCGGTGGGATCGCCGGAATTGAGCGAGCAGCAGAATAAGGTCGCCCTGGCGCGGGCGGATTTGATCCGGCATTATCAGGTCTCAAAAGATGAGGCCAGGGCTAAAAAAGAATCGGTGGTCGCTGCGGCCGGTTTGTTTGTGAGAGGATACAACACGGGGCAGTTGCTACCTATTATATATAGCGTATTGGGGAACACCTCCCGGCAGACCCTGGACGCATGGGCCAAGAAATTTCGGGACAGCCATTACGATTACATGGCGCTGGCGCCGCAGTATGGCAACCGCCTGGGACAGAGGAAGGTTACCGACGACGAATTCAACGCCATGCTGTCTTTCGCTCTCCACCCCAACCGCCTCCGGATCGCAGAGGTTGCCCGCCTAACCAAGACCGCGCTGACCCGGAAGCAAATCCCGTCGCCATCCTCAAAAGACACACTACGAAGAGCGCTAAAGGATTTTAGAAAAGCGCATTACGACCAATGGGTATTCGCGCGCGAGGGAGAGAAGGCGCTCAACGATAAAGTGTTGCCCTATATGGACCGGGATATCAATCTCCTGGAGGTGGGCGATGTTCTGGTGGCCGACGGGCACACGCTGAATTTTGTCGCGCTTCATCCGTTTACCGGCAAACCGTCCCGGATGACGATGGTTACCTGGTACGACTGGGCATCCTGCATGCCCGTGGGCTGGGAGATCCTGCCCACGGAAAACATTCAATGCGTCGCCGCCGGGCTTCGGAAAGCAATCCTTACCCTGGGTAAAATGCCGAAAGTGGCGTATCTGGACAACGGTAGGGCTTTCAAAGCCAAACTTTTCACCAATACGGACATCGATTTCGAGGAAGCCGGATTTTACGGGATGTTCGCCCGGCTGGGGATTGAAACGGTGTTTGCCTGGCCGTATCATGCGCAAAGCAAGCCGGTGGAGCGGTTCTTTGGAACGTTTTCCGAGCTCGAACGGCTGATGCCGACATTTACCGGCACGTCCATAGACGATAAACCTGCCCGAATGCTTCGCAATGAAAAACTTCATCAGAAACTTCACGAGAAAAAATATGGCGGATGGATGCCGACCATCGATGACACTCACCGGATTATCAAAGGATGGGTAAACGAGTACGCGCAGCGTCCGCACCGGGGATTGAAAGGCCTTCAGCCTGGTGAAATTTTCGCCGCGGGCAAAGGGCCTGGCGTTAACGAGGAGACGTTGCGGTACCTGATGATGAGTATGGAAATCAAGACAGTGCAGCGCAACGGCGTTAATTTTATGGGCCGGTGGTACTACGATGAGTCTCTGTATGGATACCGGGACCGGGTGATGATCCGGTATGATCTGGAAGACCTTAGCCAGGTGCACGTGTATGATCAAACCGGGAAAAAACTGCTTTGCGAAGCCAAAGCGCTTACGCCAGTGCATCCGATGGCCAGGCTACTCGGTCAGCCGGAGGATCTGGCGGCGGTTAAGGAAGGGATTAGGCTCAAGAGGTCGCTGGCGAAACAGACGGAAGCTGAAGCCAGGGCGTGGGTGGCTGATGCGCCGGCTCTGATAGAGGTCGGGTGTCAGAGGTCAGAGGTCACAGAAGTTTTAACCACGAAAACCACGAAAAACACGAGTAAACGGATTGAACTACCCAGGGCGGAAGCTGAGCGGATAGAGGCGGCAGCGGCAAAAATGACGGTGATTGAATTCAAGCCCAAGGCTCCGGTATATTTGAGTGAGGCGGACCGGTATGAAGCTTTACTGGAGAAGGAATGCAAGGGGATAGAGATGGACTTGGATGGTATGTCGTTCATGCGGTACTACGAAAACACGTCTGGATATAGAGAATTTAAGGATCGGTTTGAGTTTTTGAGGGAGATTTATATTGTTGGGCCGATTGAAATTGAAAAAGGCTGAAGGCTGATGAAAAAAGCGAGAAAAGCGAGAAAAGTGAAAAGGAACCGCGAATGAACGCTAATGAACGCAAATTAGAAGAAATCATTAGCGTATATTCGCGTGTGTTCGCGGTTAATAGCTGGAAACTGGAAATTTGAAATATGAAAAACGTGTTTGTTCATACGCAGAATGTAAAGAATTTTATCGCTCCTATGCGGGAGGCGGAGAAGATCAAATCCGAGCCTGCGTTGCTGGTATTTTACGGGCAGGCGGGCCGGGGAAAAACGTCCGCAGCTAGGTTTTTTGCGGCACAGGAGGGATGGTGCTACGTCCGGGCGCTGCGGGGCTGGACCGAATTATGGATGCTCCAGGATTTTTGCTTTGAGTTGGGCGTTGATCCCATTCCCGGACGTAAGAAACCGGCGTTTGAGGCTATAAAAAGAACTCTGCTATCCACCGGTCGTACAGTAGTCGTGGATGAGGCGGATAAACTCTCCGAAACGCTCCTGGACTGGATTCGGGACCTGGCCGATGTTTCTCTTACGCCATTTGCCCTGGTGGGAGAGCTCCTGATCCGGCACAAAATGGAAAAAGAAAAAAGGATATGGAGCCGGACGCATCAGTGCGTGGAGTTCGGGCCAATCACCACAACCGACATTCTGTTCTTTGCCAAGCAGGCGGCCGATCTGGCGCTGACCGCTAACCAGGGAGAAATGATCCGGGAGGCTTCTGACGGGGACTTCCGGCTGGTCGCCAGAGATGTCCGTCGGCTTGAAGACATGATCGCCGTGAATAAACCTGATAAAATCAGCGATGATCTGGTGCGGATGGCGATCAAACAAGGACTCCGTGGGAAATAATTTACCACGGATTTATCACGGAAAGGGCACGGAATAAAATGATTTGGGTTGCGTTTTTTATAGGGGTTTTTATTGGGGCAAATGTCGGCATAATCATTTTAGGGCTATGTGTGGCGGCGAGAGATGATGAAACAATCAGAGAAGCAGAAAATTCGTAAAAATATTACGGCGCTTCCGACGATTACGCTTAAGGTGCGGGCAGTTGCGAAGATGTTTGGAGAATATACGCTGCCGGACATAGAAGATTTTGCGCCCTATCTTTCCACCATGCAAATCAAAGGAGCGTTTGCCAACATGAAGCGGACCGGGGAGCACGTTATTATCGAGCCTGGACGGTACCGGTACCAGCCGAGAAATATCACTTCGCGGACATACAACGACATCATGTGGCATCTGGTCCGGTCCCACCGGTTTTTCGATACCGGAGAGATCGAAAGATTATCCGGGGCTAAACGGTCCACGGTCTTGGAGTTTCTTGGGTTTTTGAAACGGGCTGGGATTATTAAAAAAACATCGATGGATACATGGCAGATGATTAACGATCCTGGGCCGGATACGCCGGTGAATGAGGCGAAGCGGGAGAAGCTGAAAAGGATCAGGGAAAACAAAAAACCACCACGGATTCTTCACGGAAAGGACACGGGATAATATGACACAGATTAATTATGCCTATCTATGTATGAATTGTGACGAAATATGCGATTGCAGGGAGTTGGCTCAGGGGAATTGCCCGCGTTGCGGGTCGCGGGCGGTATACCCTCTCAAAAAATGGATGCTGCCATTGTACGAAATTAAAAAATCCGCGAGCAACCAGGAGGAGACGGGATGATATGGGCTCAAAAAACACGAAAAGAAAAATAGCCTCCCGGATCATCTTCGATTCAATATGTTTTATCGCAACACTTATTGTCATAGCATACATTGTTTGGATTTATGGTAATGCCATATAAAAACCATGAGTTATTGGATGAAGTCATCACAGTTGAAGGACAACTGCATATCCTATGGGCACACTTAATACAATTAAAAAAATCGTTACAGAAACGTCGAAAACCTCCCCAACAGCAGACCATAGATGCGGCCATAGATCTATCCATTCAAATTGGGCTGGCTGTGGCCAGGTATCTACGAGATGAAATCCCGATATGGGAAATGCTCTATCGGATTGAGCAACATATTATTCATTATCACAACCGGTTTGAGTGAGGGAAGTGTGCACCTGTTAGAAGACAATGCAGGAAAATTAAAAATAAATGACGAAAGGGGAGATTAAAATGAAAAAAATTCTATTTATATTAGTTGCGATTATATTGTGCGGCGTTTCAGCGCAGGCGGCGGATGTAACGCTGGCCTGGGATGCCAATACCGAGACTGATTTGGCCGGGTATAAAATATATTACGGGATCTCATCCCGGAGCTACAGCCCTGCAATCAATGTGGGGAAGGTAACCCAATACACCATTAAAGGCCTCAATGATAACACTATCTATTATTTTGCAGCCAAAGCGTACGATAATGATAAAAACGAAAGCGATTATTCTGTTGAGCTAGTCCATCGCATAGACACCACTCCACCTGCGTCCCCGAAAAACCTGCATCCGATAACCGTCAATGTTAACGTGTCGATAAATGTAGACACCGGTCCGGGTTTGAGTGTGGTCAATAGGGAATAAGGCTGAAGGTAGATAGACCCCAGTTAAACAAAAGAAAAGGCTGGTTTAACGGGGCAGGCTGAAGGAAAATTGGAGGAAACAAGATGAAAAACGTCGAACAGTTAAAAGAGTTGGTTGAAGATTTGAAGGCGCATACGGACGCGTTGGACAACGAAATAAAAATCGAGGATGCGCAATGCATCATCACACTGTGCTCATGCGTTGAGGCATGTGCGACGGCGTATATATTGATGATGCGGGCGGAAAAGAGATAGGAAAAATTAAAACTGGAAACTGGGAAAATGATCGTTTGTCCTCACTGTAGAAAGAAGTTTAACTTTGATGAGGCTCTGAACCATACAGCGCTGGAGGAGATGGTGCGGCTGGCAGCTGCGATGTCTCCCATCTGGGCACTGTCAAACGAATATGTGGACGCATTCCGGGCAGACAAACATAGCGACGTGAGCCTGAAAAAACGGGTGCGACTGCTTTCCGATCTGGCCAAATTCTGGGAGACGGGGATGTATAGTTATTCCGGAAAACAATACCGGGTGGATAAACCATCGATCAAAGCGGGGCTCCAGGTAGTATGCAATCTGGATAAGTTCGGATTTAAAAATCATAATTATTTCAAGAAGATTTTGACTGAGCATTCGGAGCGGATCAGCGCTGAGGGGATGACAGCGGCTGAAGAAATGGAAAGGGAAGAAATAAAAAGAACTGAACGTCGAACGTCGAACATCGAACATCGAACATCGAAGGATGAAGGGTTGATGTCGTTAAAGGATTTCCGGAAACTGGAAAATCGAAACTGGATATTGGGGGTAGATGAGAAGTGAGCCGGATTGCTGAAACAGAATATTATGTGAAGGAACTGGCCAGTGAGGAGTGCATCTGCGGGGCTACGAAACGGCGGGGGTTTGCGTTTTGCTATAACTGCTATTATGCGCTGCCGCCACATATGCGCGAGGGCTTGTACGTCCGGATCGGTCAGGGGTATGAGCGGCAATATGAAAATGCTGTGGAGCAGTTGGTTACCGACGGAAAGATTTAACGGGGAAGGCGAGAAAAAAGGAACCGCGAATGAACGCGAATGAACGCAAATCAAAAAAAACCATTAGCGTATATTCGCGTTTATTCGCGGTTAGTATCGGGGAAGGCGAGAAAGTATGAAACTCGAAGATCTGGGATTCAACCTAAAGACAGGTGTTCACGATAAGCATTTGACCACCGTGGAAAGCGCGTTTGTCGGGATTCTCTGGGAGGATCATGTGGGGCCGGAGAATGCGATTGCCGCCGACGAGCTGGCGGTAAGGTTTGCCGTTGCAAATGGAGATATCGGGCTGCTGGAGGAGAATATCCCTGTTTATCTCAATCAATGCAAAGAGCATCCTTATATGATCGACGGGCTTAAGCGGGAAATCAGGTATTTACATAATCATATCCTCGTCAAGCACGATCACGTACCTTTGCTTTCCAAGGCCGGTACCGGCGGGGGGTATTGGATTGCGGAGAGCAAAGAAGAGGCCGACGAGTTTTACGCAACATTCCGGGCGAGAGGCATGACCGGGCTGGTCAAGGCTTCGCGCGGGAAGAAGGCCGCGATGGTAGAAATGGTGGAGCAGCTCACGTTTGAGTTTGAGGATCTGGTGGATAAAACGGATTATACGGGGCCGATTAAAAGACGGGTGGGAGATCCCGCGCCGATAGAAGTGGTGGACGCTTTTCTGGAGCGGATGAGCAAAGATCCGGAGAAATTTGCAGATGGTTTAAGAAAAATAGGGCAGAAATACGGGTCTATTTTGCTGCCGCGGGCGCGGGTGGCGGAGATCGCGGCGCAGGCGGAACGGTTGCAACTGTTGGTAAAAAATATTTTTTAGCCACAGACAAACACAGACAATTAATTAAAATGTTTTTCTCTGTGACCTCTGTGGTCTCTGTGGTGAAAGATAATAGATATGATCAGCAATAAACAAAAAGCCATTGTTCATATAGCAAAGTCTCAGCTTGGGCTGGATGAGGATACCTACAGGGATATTTTGCTGGCGCACGGCGGGGTTAAGAGTTCGCGGGATTTGAGCTACGCCGGGTATCTGGCGGTGGTGAAGCATTTTGAAGAGAGTGGGTTCCAATGGGAAACGCGAGAAAAGCGGGAAATGCGGGAAAAGGTCGCTCACCGCGGAGGCGCAGAGGGCGCCCCGGTTAAACAAAACACAAAAACGGGTTTAACGGGGCAGGCGGAGAAAAAATATCAGAGCCAGGAAGAGCAGAACCGGCCGGGGATGGCGACGGATGGACAGGTTAAAAAGATTTATGCGCTGTGGTATTCGATGCCGGCGGGGTATTATGATAAAGGCAAAGCCCTTCCTGCCCTGCGGGGATTTTTGAAAAAACGGTTCCGGGTGGATCATGAGAATTTTCTCACGTTTGAGAAGGCGCACCAGGTGATCGAGGCTATGAAAAAGATTGAGGCAAGAAAGACTGAAGGTAGAAGGCTGAAGACTGAAGGTGACAGTCCCACCCTGCGAGAGAAGACTGAAGACTGAAGGAAGGGAGAAGAAAAAACTTAAACATTTCTCTGCGCCTCTGCGCGAGTGAAGGTAAAAATGGCAGTTGAACTAAAAAATCCGTGTTTGTCGTGTGAATTGCTGCATGAGGATAAGGGGAACGAGACCTGCCGGAAATGCGAGAAACGGTGGGCATATGTGGAGGCCTTGGGGGGCATGACGCACAGTGTACCGGAGGGAATTATGCTTGCGGGAAATGCGGGGATGAATATTGAGGGACGAGGGATGATGGACGAGGGACCCCAGTTAAACAAAAGCAAAACCGGGTTTAACGGGGCAAGCCTGGAGGAAAAGGAGCGGAGATGTAACATCTGTAGGCATGTGAAGCCGATAGAGAAATTCCCTTTTGGCACAATAAAAAAGGCCAAACGGCTGAAAAGCTGTGAGGATTGCATCGAGAAATATCCGTGGACCAGGTATGAACCGAAAAAAGACAGGGATCAGGGGAAGAAAGTGAGCAGTGAGCCGTTATCAGTGAGCAGCGAAAAAGAAAAAGACGAATGTCGAATATCGAATACCGAACATCCAACATCGAACAATGAAGAAGCGAAAAATAACGGTAACACAAAAAAGCCTGACATAGGAGGTTCGGGGATTAAAAACAAGCTGGCGGATTTAAACGATTATCTGTTCGATCAGATGGAGCGGCTGTCCAGCGATAACCTCTCCGGAGATGCCTTTAGCAAGGAAATTATCCGGGCAAAAACGATCAGTCATGTGGCCTCGCAGATTATCGGCAACGCCAGGCTGGTGCTGGATGCCCATATCGCCGTTAACGACCGGCTTATCCGCCATCCGGTACCGATGCTCGGAGTGGAAGGTTATGACGAGAAGGAATAGATACACACCGGGCGCCCTGGCATTTTTAAAAGACGAATACCGGTCTATGAAGGTGAGCGATCTGACAGCGGCATTCAACCGGGCCTTTGGGCAGAAAAAAAACGAGTGCCAGATAAAATCTGCGCTTAAAAACCACCACATCACCTGCGGGCGAAAACCAAAAGACCGGCTGGTCAACCGGATCCGGCTGTTTACTCCGGAGCAGATCCGGTTCATACGGGATAATTATGCGGGCCGAAGCATTGCGGAGATGACGGATATATTCAACCAAAGATTCGACACGTCCATGACACATCATCAGATCAAAACATTCGTGCATAACCGGGGCATCACCTCTGGCCGGACCGGGTTTTTTGAAAAAGGATTTACGCCCTGGAACAAAGGTACAAAGGGGCAGGGGCTTACGGGAGCAAACAAAACCAGTTTCCGAAAGGGAAACGTGCCCGCCAACCGGAAACCGGACGGTTCCGAACGGATCGAGAAGGACTATGTGATGATCAAGGTGCGGGAACGCAACCCTTACGCCGGTTTTCCTACGAGATATAAGGCAAAACACGTCCATATTTGGGAGCAGATCCACGGACCGGTACCGGACGGCCATGCGGTGATCTTTAAAGACGGGGACAAACTGAATTTCGATCCGGACAATTTGGCGCTGGTCTCCAGGTCTGAATTGCTCAGATTGAACAAACACGGATATAAGGATGCGCCGGAGGAAATCAAACCGAGCATATTGGCTCTGGCGAGGTTGGAGGTTAAAACGTTTGAGGTGCAAAGAAATGAACGCTGAACATCGGACATCGAAGGATGAATCCTGGCAGGAAACGGCGAAGCGGCTGGGTGGGGCGCACGCGACTTGGCTGGTGGGTCTGCTGTCGCCGATCGTTGAACAGATCGCACGGGAAGAATTTCAGCATGGGTATAAACATGGATTTGAGGACGGGGAAAAAGCAAATGGAAAAAGAAAAGACATTGACACTTACGGAAAGGGCCGCGCTTGCCCTGAAAATTGCGGAAACGATTAAGGCGGAGGCCAGCGGATTCGAATTCGAGACGCTGCATACCGTTGCCAGCCTCCTTTGTGTGCGCTTTGAGCTTAAGTACGTTTAGGGCGCTATTCGAGAGATTTGAGTGTTTCTGCGAGGATCTTTGTCAGTGCTGCATGCAGCTCACCCATTTTAGCGACACTATCCGCGTTATCTCTGGCGCTAAAATGACCGATGTTTTTTGATTGCATTGCCGCAACGAGTAGATCTTTGGCTATTACCATGAGGGCTTGCTTGTCATCCATTTTGCATCACCTCCTTTGTGGTATGGGGTTGATATCTGGCGATAAAAACCCCGTATCACAGGGATGGGGAAAAGGAAATAAGGAATAATGCTTGACAATATAAAAAATAACGAAGCCGACGATGAGAAGGTGCTTCTTCTTAGCGCAAAAGGCGTTGTCAAGTTGGTATGCATTATGGCGTACAGGGAATTTGAAAAAACGCCCAGATCAAGAGCAAGGAAAATGCTCAATCTTATCATGACCACTGCCAGGCAAAACGGCATGGAGAGCGTAAAGGCGTTTTCGGATTTTATAGGAAATTCCTGGATTAAAAGCAAAGAACTGGATGAGTTTATCGATGAAATCTTCCATTATGTAACCGATGTGCAGGTCATTGGATTTATGGAATATATACGGCATGAAAAATAACTTGACAAACACCACGGTTTTCGCCTATCCTGATCGCACTATTTCAACAAGCGGTCTTTCCGCACCCGTCAGCAGCGGTTTTTTTGTGCCTGGAATCAGGGTTAGTACGCTTCTATGGCGGGTCGACAGGGCCGAATACAACACCCGCAAGGGGAATACGCCCGGCCGTCTTGTTGCGGTAGTTGAGTCCCGCCGCTCACATCCGGCGAAACCACTAACCAACAAGGAGGCACAAAATGAGTAATCTATTTACACCATTCGAAAAGTACCCCGTCGTCAATATCATCAACAAACAAGCCAAAACAACCAGCCTGAACGTCGCAGAGGTCTTTGACAAGCGACACGATAACGTCATTAGGGACATCAACGATCTCATTGAAAAAGTTCCTGAAGAATTCGCTGCCGAAAATTTTGAGGCTAATAAAATCAAGGTGTTAAACAATCCCTCCGGCGAAGAGATATCCCATTACAGTCTCACCCGGGACGGATTCATACTTCTGGTCATGGGGTTTACCGGCGATAGAGTCATACAGTTCAAGATCGCCTTTCTGGAAGCCTTCAATCAAATGGAAGAGCGTTTACGGCATAAGGAACTTACCGCACTTCCGGATCCCGAGTCTATGGCGAAAGCCCGTAGGGATGGCTACGCCGCCGGGGTCATGCTCTCCCTGGATATCCGGCTGCTGATCCAGCAGCTCGATCTCGACGATGACCTGTTGCAGCAGATTGTCTGGTATCGCCTGATCGGCCTCACCCAAAGGGAAGCGGCCAGCCTGAGCGGTATTTCGAAGGATAACATCGGGCACATCGAGCGAGTACTGGACCGGCACGGCGTTGAATTTGCGTATATACCCGGGAACAAACGAAAGAACATCATCCGGCAACGGTACGAAGACGCCTTGAAAGCGGCGGGAATGTTTTGCCCCCGGATCGGAGGCGCCCTATGAAAAACGAGATGGACAATTTTGAACGGAGGGACGCGATTACGGACAATCTCATGCGTCTGCGTGGCATGTTGGGCGCGGTGTTGTTTCTGATCAATCCGACCGGGGAGAAACCGACCCAGCAACGTGAAGACATCGAGATCTGGCTCCGGGATATTCAGGAGCGGGTGGAAGAAACGATTGAGATGGTGTGAACCGCTAATGAACGCTAATGAATGCGAATGAAAAGAAGGGATTAAGGGGCGGACCGGTGCATCTGAAAACATATAAAAACAAGCCGGAATATAAAGGCGTTTTGGTGGTTTGCCCCAAGTGCGGACGCATCCTGGCTGAGGCGGAGTTCGTATCGCTTTTAAAACGATGCCCCAAATGCAAACATTGGGTTTTGGCCATAAAAAAAGTTGACATTGCGCAAGATGTTGTATAAAAAATAATATATATCATCAAGATGCAGGCATTTACACATGACATCCTTCAGACATTTAAGGGAGGCGCGCTATGGCGATGATGATTACCGGAACAGAGCTTAAGAACGCGGTTTCATCTCAATCGTTTATCCAGAACGGTCTAGAGCAGTGCGTAGAAGGTGTCAAGTATGATTTCCGTCTCAGCACCCGCATATTGAAAGCCAAGTTTGGGCAGCCGATAGATGCAGCAAAGCTTTCCCAAGTTCAATTTGCCGATTTAATTGTTGAACCCAACGAGGTGGTGTTTGTTCTTACAGAAGAACGATTATGCCTGCCTAAGGATATGATAGCGCAACTCAGTCCAAAGCGCAAATTGAGCCAGGCAGGCATACTCACGCTCGGGGGGCTCATAATTGATCCTGGATATCAAGGGCGTCTTTTAGTAGGCCTTTTAAATTTTTCATCAACGTCCTTTAATCTCAAACCCGGCAAAAAACTTATTGCCGCCACTTTTTTACGATTAAGCGAGCCTGAATTAAACGAGATTGAAGTTTGCACAGAATGCCTTGACGATTTTCCTGACGAGTTGGTTGATGTAATGCAAAAATACATCCCCGTTGGAACAAAAGGCTTTATTGAAACAATCCAAAAGGTTCAGGATGATATAAACAATATAAAAAAAGAGTTGAGGGAGCATGAGGACTGGCGGCAGCGCCTGGATCGCCACGATGGCCAAATCGAAAATATCATTAAAGGACTTGAATCTGAAAAGCTGGCAAGAGAAAAAGGGGAAGATAAATTTTCTAAGGCCATTGAGGAGTTAAACAGGAATTTTGCAACTATAAAAGGAGGTTGGTGGGTATTATGTGCCCTGATGAGCGCAGTGTTGATTCCCCTTCTCGTAGAGTTCATTCCAAAGGTTCTAAATTATTTTAAATAAACGTCAGTGTTTTTTTGTAGTTGAAAAGATAAGCGCGTTTCGCACGCCTAATTAAAAACACATAGCGGCTTACGCAGCCCGGTTACTATACAAATGTATAGTGGCCGGGCTTTTTTATTTTAGGGCAAGGGAGCAAATAACATGCCAGAATACAGCCAAACATCTAAAAAGCGATTGGCGACCTGTCATCCGGATATCCAACGGGTGTTTGACGTTGTGATTCAGAGCTTCGATTGCACGATTATCTGTGGGCACCGGGGGCAGGTGTCCCAGGACAAAGCATATAAAACAGGCAAATCGAAGGTGAGATGGCCGAATTCGAAACATAACCGGGAGCCATCCGAAGCGGTGGATGTGGCCCCTTACCCTATTAACTGGGATGACCGGGAGCGGTTTATTTTAATGGCAGGCTATATACTGGGTGTCGCCACAAAGATGGATATACCCCTCCGGTGGGGAGGCGACTGGAACCGGAATTTCATTTTATCTGATGAAGACTTTCACGATTTAGCGCATTTTGAACTTATAACTACAACAGGTAGTACGTAGAAAGTACATTGACGGAATGCAGGTAAATGAAGGGTTTATGAGGTAGTAGGAGTAGTTAGAAAGGCGGGAAAGGCGAGAAGGGCGAGAAATAATGAAGGTAGAAGGAAGTACAAATGGTAGTAAATGATGCATATCAGGATAATCGTCACAGGATCAAAACGGGGGATGCGATTCAGTGGCGTTCACATACGGCATTGGGGTTTTTGATCCGGATGTTTTCCAAGGGCGTTAACCACACGAGCCTGGTGGTGCGGATAGAATATTATGATCCGTACGATCGTGTGTTTTTGCTAGAAGCGCTGGAGCCGGGGATCGTTTTGACGTCTCTTTCCAGGCGTCTTGCTATGCACAATGGGGAAGCGTTTTGGCTGCCGCTATCGACCGATTTTGACAACAAGCGATATGCCATCGGCGCATGGGCTTTATCGTTCGTTGGCGTTGAATACGATTACGAAAGCCTGTTTCGACAGGTATTCGGGCGGGTGTCCGCCGAAGCGAAGCGGTTTTTCTGCTCCGAATTTGCCTACCTCGCCTGGCAAAATGCGGGGATCCCCATGAAAAATCCTACGGGAAAAGCGCCAAGGCCGTGCGACATTCCGGGGCTGGGGGTATTCGATGACGCGGTAAAAATCAAATGAAAGGCGAGAAAAAAGTAACCGCGAATGAACGCCAATAAACGCGAATGGGATAAAAGAAGAATAAAAAAGATACATTATTTGCGTATATTAGCGTGTATTCGCGGTTGGTAGAGGGAAAGGCGAGAAAAAAGTAACCGCGAATGAACGCGAATGAACGCAAAAAGGAAAAACCGTTTAAGCGGTTTAAACCGAAAAAAAGGAAATAGCGCATGACACCGGAACAGATCAACTTGTTTCTTACCTCGCTGGCTTTGATCGTGGAACGGATCGGCACCTGGCCATTATGGACGACGCTGCTGATGATCGTGATTGGTCCGTGGATTCTCGCCATGCTGCTCAGTTACTGGCAGATGAGACGATTCGAGGCGGTGGTGAGGATGTATGAATGTAACGTGGATCTGGTAAAAAGCTATGAAGGGCTGGCGAGAGATTTGAAAGACGTAGTGATGATGAACACCGAGGCTATGACCCGGCTGGGAGACCGGCTGGCGGGGCGCTTGAGAGCATAAAATGGGGGAAAAATGACGGAAGAGCGGTTGAAACACGAAGGAAGGCTGGTGCTGAAAGAGCTTGAGATCAAAGGGTTGCGGTTGCGGATCGGCGGGATGGTGGGATCGTTGAGGGAGCTGCTTGACCCGATGGAGAAAGAAGAAGAGCTCCGGGCCGATATGATCGGGGAGCTGGCCATGCAATTGATAACGACCCAGATCGATCTCAAAGCCGCGCTGGAAGATATCTCCAAGCTGAAAAAAATCCTGGGGAGGCAATAATGCCAGAGGTCAGAGGTCAGAGGCCGGAGGTCAGAAAAGCAGGGTGCACATTGTGCACCAATCGGTGCGGGAGCCGCACCCTACGATGGAGCTGACGCAATGGGTGAAAGCATCGACCTGGAATTGAGATTTGCAGCCGAGGATCTGTACATCGTGGATGGGATTACATTAGAGCAAACTGCCCGTCGCACGGGGATTGCCCTGCCCACATTAAAGCGTTGGAGTGCGGAAGAAGGATGGAAGGAAAAACAAGCCGAATACCGGAAAACCTTATCCGACATCCGGCGGAAAAAGATCGAGCTGAGAAAGGGATTTTTAGAACGCGCCCTCACCTCGGGAGATCCACAGCAGGCGTATGTATTTGCCCGTTTGGAAGATATCGCGGCCCGCTCGGAGCGGAATGAAACATCCCCTGCAATGGGGGTCTCCCGTGAAATCAATACTCCGGCGGACGCAGTGGCCGCACTGTCCGACGCCCTGGAAATGCGGCTCAACGCCATGTTGACACAGCCCGAAGGACTCAACCTGAAAGCAGTGCAGGAAGTGGAAAAGACGATGGCGTTGATTGAGAAGATGAAATCGAAATACACAGAAAGCGGTGTGGAAGAAGAGAAAACCAGCCGCATCCTGGACAAGGAAACAATACGTGCGATTCGAGAGCAGATTCTGTAGGGGCGAATAATTATTCGCCCATACAAAGGGAAAGGCAAGAAAGTGGGAAAAGCGAAAATCATACCGGAAAGATCCGACAAGGTTTTTCTGCCCTATCAGCAGCGGTGGATCGATGACGATCACCGGTTGAAGCTGATGGAAAAAAGCCGCCAGATCGGAATCTCCTGGGGGACAGCCTACGGTGCGGTAGAACGCACTGCTCCCAGGGATGCCCGGAATGAGCAATGGGTGAGCAGCCGGGATGACATCCAGGCGCGACTTTTCTTGGAAGATTGCAAACGCTTTGCCCGGATGCTTAATGTGGCAGCCAAAGATTTGGGGGCCGTGATCATCGACGAAGAGAAAAAATTTTCCGCTTATGTGCTGGAATTTGCAAATGGTTTAAGAATTCATAGCATGAGCAGCAACCCCGACGCGCAGTCCGGAAAGAAAGGCGGACGCATCCTCGATGAGTTTGCCCTTCATCCCGATCCGCGCAAATTATACAGCATCGCTTATCCCGGGATTACCTGGGGCGGTCAACTGGAAATCATCAGCACGCACAGGGGAAGCGTAAACTTTTTCAACGAGATCTGCGAGGACGTAAAGCACCGGGGCAACCCGATGGGCTTTTCCCTTCATACGGTTACTCTGCAAAACGCCCTAGATCAGGGTTTTTTATATAAATTGCAGCAGGTATTTCCCAAAGACGATCCCATCCAGGAGATGGATGAGGCCGAGTACTTCGATTACATCCGGAAAGGGTGCGCGAGCTCAGAACAATTTGCGCAGGAATATATGTGCATTCCGGCAGACGATGCAGGGGCGTTTCTGTCTTACGACCTGATCGCCTCATGCGAGTATAGGCATGACGAGCAATGGAAATTAGCCACAGACCCACACAGACAAACACAGACCAAAGAATTATATCTGGGGGTGGATGTTGGGCGGCAGAATGATTTAACAGTGTTTTGGCTCCTGGAGCGCGTTTCAGGCGTGTTTTTCACCCGGGGGCTTTGGACATACCAGGGAGAGACGTTCAGCGCACAGGAAGCAGCGCTTTGGCCATTGCTGGCAATGCCCGGATTGAGACGGTGCTGCATCGACGATACAGGCCTGGGTATGCAATTTGCCGAGCGAGCGGTTGAGCGGTTTGGCAGCTACAAAGTTGAGCCGGTGCGGTTTACCGGCCCGGTCAAAGAAGAGTTGGCCTACCCGGTGCGGGCGGCATTCGAGGACAAAGCCATCCGGATCCCGAGAGATGATCAGATCCGGGCGGATCTGCGCAGCATCCGGAAAACCACAACGGCCGCGGGCAATATCCGGTTTGATGCGGATCACGGACCTGGCGGCCATGCGGACAGATTTTGGGCGCTGGCTTTGGCTATTCATGCGGGCAGCAGGCCCGCGGGGGTTATTGAATATCAATCCACAGGACGCAAGCGAAATTTCACCCGGATAGGAAATTATATGGGGGCTTAAGAACGGCAAGCGAGAAAAGCGAGAAAAGCGGGAAAGACGGGAAAAACAGTTCAAGCCGTTCAAACGGTTCAAACGGTTTTAGAAGGATAAAGGGATGGCGGGAAAAAACATAAAAAAACCGGTTACTGATGAGATCGCAACCACATCCAAAGACCTGGATATCTTTGCCGGATGGCTGAAACGGCTGGAGAATCCTGATCCGGTTTTGCGCACGGAAGCGTCCGGCAAGGGATTGAAACTTTACGATGAAGTAGACCGGGATGCCCATGCGGGCGCGGTGCTTCAAACCCGGTATCTGGCGGTTACCGGGAAAGAGTGGGAAGTGTTGCCAGGACAGGAAAAAGCGGGAAAAGCGGGAAAAGCGGGAAAGGCGGGGACTGAAGAAAGGGCGCAGGCAATTGCCGATTTTGTCCGGGAAGTATTGGTGAATATAAATTTCGACCAGTTCCGGCAGGAATTATTGCAGGGGATTTTGTATGGGTTTTATGTGGCGGAAATCCTATGGCAGGTGGTTTCAGGATATGTGATCCCGCAAAAGATTCGGGCCAAACATCCCAGGAGATTTGTTTTTACGATGGACCGGGAGCTTCGGCTGCTTACACTAAACAATATGATCGACGGAGAGCCGGTGCCAGACCGTAAGTTCATCGTTTTTACCTATGGTTCCAGCGACAACCCTTACGGTTCGGGACTGGGGCAAAAGCTCTGGTGGCCGGTATGGTTCAAGAAAAACGGCATTAAATTCTGGCTGGTTTTCCTGGAAAAGTTTGGGGGACCCACAGGCGTGGGGAAGTACCCGCCCGGCGCCGATCCGGCTGAGCAGGCAAAGCTGCTCAACGCCCTCGAAGCGATTCACCAAGAGACGGGCATTATCATTCCGGAAAACATGGCTATCGAGTTACTGGAAGCTGCCAGACAGGGGCATGTATCTTATGAGACACTTTGCGACTACATGGACCGGCAGATATCCAAAGCCGTCCTGGGCCAGACGCTGACAACGGAAGTTAAGGGAGAAGGATCTTATGCGGCAAGCCAGACGCATAACGATGTCCGGGAAGATGTTCTCAAAGCCGATGCGGATCT